>Ga0180215_1000018_pt1 | contig 290413 bp, 245 predicted proteins | sample eDN3rd37CBELigBY_FD_128871 | JGI IMG/M metagenome (GOLD analysis project Ga0180215, IMG submission 128871) | Enriched backyard soil microbial communities from Emeryville, California, USA - eDNA 3rd pass 37_C BE-Lig BY (version 2) (version 2) | ecosystem: Environmental > Terrestrial > Soil >...
GAGCTCCAGGTGATCTTCGATGGTCAGGCGACTTGCCTTGCTACGAGCCCACATTCCTCGGCACCTCTCTGACGGAGGGTGCCACAGAAGCACCCGGTGGTGCGTTCACCGATTGAGACCGCCCTCAGTTTCTCGGCCAACTCCTGGGTCGGCTCAGGTGCAGATCCCTGGAGGTTCGAGAACCCCGTCGAATTCTCGTTTTGCGGTTGTTATGAGGATGACGGAAAGCGTGTTTCAGATGAAGATGATTGCTTGAGCCGTTTGTGTCCAGCAGGCAAAGCCGTGCGTGGTTTGTGGCCAGCCTCCTCGGAATGGATTAAGATTCAGGTTGATGGTGCCGGGATGACGCCGAATCCATCGGCTCCTCGAACATTCGAGGTAGGTGTTGTGGGCGACACCGGCAATTTTCACTGGAACTGGTACCGCGACATCGTAGACCAGACCGTCGGTAGCCACCCCGTCCTGCTCCCTGGCCGGCATCCGATGGTTGGCACCGAGGGATTCCTGGCCTCCACGGTTCCTTATGAAGGCGCGTACTACTCCGATAGGGACGAGTCAACCGATGCTAAGCTTCGAGCCGTCCTCAGGTACTACGACCTACCGTCGGTCATGCGTTTGCCGGTGGTTCCAGCGGGAGGCCTGCCCGACTCGTTCGAGTGCCCCGAGTTTCCTTGCAGCTGGCCCTGGTTCTTCCCGAGGGACTTTGGGGACGATTTTTCGGGCGCGCCGTTCGATACACGTGAGCCTCCGATCGGTCCAATCCCGCCCCGCCCCCCGACATTCGGTCCGTTCGACGGGCTGCTCGCGGACCTGACGCCGACTTTCGGGCCGACCCTAGTCGATGCGCTCTCGAATCAGAAGTGGGCTTTCGCCGTGAGCGTCGAGTCATATGCGGTTCTCGAGGCGAACGCGCTCGAAAACCGGTTCGTCATGATTCCCGTGGGTGCGACGACGAACCCCGAATTCCATCTCGTGCACGTCAGCGATTCCCAACTTCACGCTAAGTTGATGAACAACTTCGGAGCGAACCTCCCGATGGGAGGGAAGGCGGTCTATTCGGCCCTCGAAAACGCACTCTTCCTCGTGGGAGGCATCGACGGTGGAAGCCCTGCGGGCCTGCTGAGGTTCGACCTTGATTCCGAGACGAAGACTACATTGGAAGTCGTCCCGGCTGCGAACGTCTTGGCGGCGACCTATGATGTCGCGGGGGCGCGACTTTTCTTCCTGGACGACTCCGGACCCGGCCCGGAGAAGCGTGTTGCTACGCTGCGAGCGGTCGACATGTCCGACGGAACCGCTGCCGAGCTTTGGAGCGTACCGTACGACGGCGGACCAAACTCCATCCATCTCGCTCTGACGGAAGAACGTGACCTGGTCATGGTTTCGGCGTCGGCCACAGCCTACCAGGCGTGGTCGTACCGGCCCGGAGTTTCCAGCCTGCACCTGCTCGGTAAGCTCGAGGGGACAGGCAGGGTCGTCGACGGTCCGGTCCTCACCGTGGACGGCCTGGTCCTTCCCGTGCTCGAGTCTGCGGAATCGCTCGACCTCCGTATTCTGGAGCCTTCCCATTTCCTGAATAAGAGGGAACCGTGCTTAACCCTCTGAGCCGGGTGCTCGCAATCGTGGGCATGGCCGCTTGCATCATGGGCGGCTGTGCCCGATCCGGCGAACCTCCTGCCGGAGATGGAGCCGGTGGGGCCGAATCCATGGGCGGAAGCGGTGGCAATGCCGGCTCGAATCTCCCTACCGGCGGTTCGGGCGGACATGGCGATGTTGGTAGCGGAGGAACCGGAGGTGTCGATCGGATGCAGGAGGCGTGGCTCACGGACCCAGCGATCTGGAAGCCGTTGCCGGACACCCCCCTGTGGGACGAAAACTGCCAACTATCGGAGGCTGACGGCTCGAAGCTCGAGTTTCCCCCACTCGTCTGGGAGAGCTGTGGCGACGGGTGCGAGCGCGCAGACCTCGTGCAAGGGTTTGGTTTCGCGGCCAGACCAAGCATTACCACCTCCAGACGTCCCTCGGGCGACGTTACATTCCTTCAAATTACAAACTGGATGTCGGATTCGCTGCGAAGTCTGACCGTTCATCGAATTATCGACCTTGAAACCGGGAAATCAATTGCCGCCTTCAAGCACGAAAGTCCGAGCGTCGAGCGCATGCCCTTTGTCGTTTGTGGCACAACGTCCTACAGGGTCACGTCCGCACTTCACGCAAATATTTGGAGGGTGAAGGCTGGGTTGGATGTCCATGGCGGATACGACCCTTCGAATGACGTGTGGAGCTGGCAGCTCCCTGCCGCTGACACGACCTGGTGCGACCAGCAGGCGCTTCTCGAGTCAGATGGTGGTCGGTTTTTCTTCATTTGCGATAGGGCGCCCCTGGTTCGGGCAATGCTAACATCCGGCTCTAGCGAAATGACGACGCTCGTCGAGAAGCGCACCGAGTGGATTCCGAGGATCCTCGCGAGCTACGGCGACCATGCCGTTTGGTCCGAGGTTGCGAAGGCCAAGTCAGGCTCGCGAATCCGGGGGTGGTCCGCCGACGGGAGGGGCGTGAGGACGGTCCTCGAGAACATCCAGGGCGACGTCTGCGAGTTCGCCATGAATGAGACTCACCTTGCCGGAACGATGGGCGACGGGATCGACTGCAACCTGGTGCAACGCGAAGCCAGGTTCTGGGCCGTGCGCCGGGATGATGGAAAATTTGCTACCCCTTCCCTGAGCCCTGTCCTGTACCACGAGCCGCTGACCTTCTGGGAGACGGCCACGAACGGAACCTTTCTCGCCGCGACGGCGTCGACCTACCCTGGGGAGTGGGGTTTCCTCCTCGCTCGCATCCAGGGCTGGGACATCCGCATCCTGACGAAGGAGTACCCGGCTTGGTTCGCCATGACGTCGAAATACCTCTACGTGATGATGACGCCGCGAAATAAATTCCAAGGCAGGGCTTCCGAGATCCGGCGCTACGATCTCGAGAAGTTCGATCAGATCGGCGAACCATACGAGGGTGTCCTCCGACCACCAGCGGAGATCTGTGACCTGGTCCCCTGTTGAACCAACGATCGGCGGCCGCCAGCGCCCTGCCGGGGCGCGGGGATCCAATCCCAAGTCCCGGGGGCGGTGGTTTCTCACAGGGCTCGATCGGGGCAATGTCGGGGGTGCGTGGTAGGACCAGAACGTCCGTTCAGTTGGGACGGGCGGAAGGCAGGTTCCCATGCTGGCTGCGCTGCGCATCGAGTCTCTTGCGATCGTCGATTCCCTCGAGGTCCGCTTCGACCGCGGGCTGAACGTCCTCACCGGCGAGACGGGCGCCGGCAAGTCGATCCTCATCGACGCCCTCGGGCTGCTCTTGGGAGGCAGGGCCGACCCCGGCGGCATCCGCGCCGGCTGTGACGAGGCGGCGGTGGAGGGGCTCTTCCTCGGCGAAGGGCTGGCCGAGAGGGCGCGCAGCCTCGGGCTTCCGGCGGAAGGGGACGAGCTCCTCGTGCGCCGCACCATCTGCCGGTCCGGCCGGGGTCGGGTCCACGTGAACGGCGCCCTGGCCACGGTGTCGCTGCTCGGCACGCTGACGAAGGGCCTCGTCGACCTCTCCGGGCAGCATGAGCACGTGTCCCTCCTGCGCAAGGAGCGGCACCTCGATCTGCTGGACGCCTTCGGCGAGGCGCAGGGAGCGCGCGCAGCCTACGAGGACGCGTACGCAGCGCTCTCGGCTGCGACCGCGGAGCTCCGTCGACTTCAGGAGGAGGAGGACGAGAGGGTGAGGCGCCGGGACTACCTCGCATTTCAGCTCGGCGAGTTGGAGGAGCTCGCGCCCGAGCCCGGGGAGGAGGCGCGCCTCGCCGACGAGCGGCGGGTGCTGGCGGGAGCGGAGAGGATCCGTGCGTCGCTCGACGAGGCGGAGGCGCTGGTCGCCTCCGGTGACGACGCCATAGTCGACAAGCTCGGCGCAGTCGTGAAGCGCATCGAGGAGGCGGCCCGGATCGATCCGGCCCTCGCGCCCTTGGCACAGGTCGCGTCGAGCTGCAGGGTGGAGTTGGACGAGCTGGCCCGGGAGCTTCAGCACCGGATGAGCACCCTCGGCGGGGAGCCGGAGCGGCTCGCGGTCATGGATGAGAGGCTGGAGGCCCTGCGCCACCTCGCGCGAAAGCACGGCGGCAGCGTCGAGGCGGCCCTCGAGCGGGCCGCGTCCATGCGCGCCGAGCTGGACACGATCGATCGCAGCGGCGCGAGGTTGGACGAGCTGGAGTCGGCGATCCGGGAGCAGAAGAAGCGGGCCTTCGCCCTGGCGGAGCGCCTCTCTGCCTTGCGCAAGGGAGCGGCGGTCCGGCTCGCCGGCGCCGCCTGCGCTGAGCTCGCGTCGCTGGGCCTCGAGAAGGCGGTGCTCCGCGTCGAGCTCGCGCCGCCATCGGGCGACGGCGCAATAGAGGAGGACGGGAGGCGCCTGGGACGGCGGGGTGCGGAGGAGGCGGAGCTCGTCTTCTGTCCCAATCCGGGTGAGGAGGCGCGGCCCCTGGCCCGGATCGCGAGCGGCGGCGAGCTCTCCCGGGTACTCCTCGCCTTGAAGAGGGCGCTCGCCCACGTGGACCCGGTGGAGAGCTACGTCTTCGACGAGATCGACGCCGGCATCGGCGGCGCCACCGGCCTCACCGTGGGCCGGATGCTGCGGGACGTGGCGAAGGATCGGCAGGTGCTCTGCGTCACCCATCTACCCCAGGTGGCCGCCTTCGCCGACGTACACCTCCACGTGAGCAAGTCGATCGCCGGAGGCCGCACCCGGTCCAGGGTGGCGCGTCTGGAGGATCTCGAGGGGCGGACGCGGAGCCTCGCCCGTATGCTCGCCGGGACCGATGGGCCCGCGGCGTTGGCCGCCGCCGCAGAGCTCCTGTCCGAGGCGCGTGGGCCCCGTAAGGTCAAGACCGGCCGGGCCAGACGCAAGGCCGCGTGAACGCGAATGGCGCAGAAAGTGCGATTTTTCCCTCCCCGGGCGGGTGCAAATCCAGGAGGCTTTGAAGTTGACTGCCTCCGATCGGCCCGAATAGGGTCGCGCGATCGGACGCAAGGCCGCGCCCTTGGCCGGCGGCGACGCTGCCGCTAGATTGCCGCAAGGGCGGCGTGGGAGGTTTCGGTTTTGTCCAAGCGTTTCTTCACGGTCATGGTCATTCCGGACCGTGACTCCAGGACCCGCAATTTCCGCGTGGGCCATCGGGCCATCTACGCGGCGGCGTCGGCGGCGGGCATCCTCGTCCTGGCGACGGTGGGCCTGGGCCTCCATCTGGCGCGGGTGGTCGACCACGGCGACCAGAACCGCCTCCTGCGTGACGAGAACAACCAGCTACGCGCCCAGCTCCGGCTGGTGCAGGAGAAGGTCGCGCACATCGACGAGACACTCGATCGGGTGGAGCGCTTCGACCAGAGGCTGCGCAGCCTCACGGCGCTCAACGACACCGAGCGGAACCTGGCCATCGGCCCCCTCGATCCACCCGAGCGGGGCGGGGCGGCGGAGGAGGGGGGCCACGACGTGGGTCTCCTCGACGAGAAGCTCGACTCGCTGGTGGACGAGGCGGTGCGGAGCGAGCGGAGCCTCGCCGAGCTGCAGCGCTACTTCGAGGATCAGAAGAGCCTCCTCGCCAGCACCCCGTCGATCTGGCCCGCCAGGGGCTGGGTGACGAGCGACTTCGGCTCCCGCCTGGACCCCTATACGGCCCACAGCGTGATGCACAAGGGCCTGGACATCGCCAACCGCAACGGCTCGCCGGTGTACGCGCCTGCCGACGGCGTGGTCGTGTTCTCGGGGAGCGAGGGCGGGTACGGCAAGCTCCTCGTCGTGGATCACGGCTACGGCGTGAAGACCCGCTTCGGGCACCTCTCCGACGTCCTGGCGAAGGTGGGCCAGCGCGTGAAGCGGGGCGAGCAGATCGCGGCCATGGGGAACACCGGGCGGTCGACCGGCCCGCACCTGCACTACGAAGTGCGCGTGAACGGCATCCCGGAGAACCCCCGCAAGTTCATCCTCGAATAGAGGAAAGCCGCGGGGCGCCTCGTGCGTTCTGTCTTTCGCGCGGAGGATCGGCTCTACCGGCCTTCGCGCGGCAGGCTCGTTCCTGGAAGCTCAGGGCCTCCAGCCGGTTCCGATCCGGACGCCGTCGTCTTCGGCGTTCGGCAGGTTCCCGGCGGACGTGGCGGCCCCCGGGCGGATCTCCCCAGGAGAAATCGTCGAGTCTGCCGCACATTCGACGACGGCGGGCATATAGTGCGCGCGTCATGGGACCCCGGGCATCCGGGGCCCGAACTCTTGGCAGGTGGCTTGGATGTTCGATTTTCTGGTCAAGCGGGTCGTGGGGACGAAGAACCAGCGGGAGCTGAAGAAGCTCTCGTCGGTGGTCGCCCGCATCAACGAGCTCGAGCCGCGGATGAAGGCCCTCGCGGACGAGGACTTCCCCAAGCAGTCGGCGGAGTGGAAGCGGCAGGTGGCGGCGGGGCGCTCGCTCGACGATCTGCTCCCCGAGGCCTTCGCTGCTTGCCGGGAGGCGGCCTTCCGCGTGCTCGGCCAGCGGCACTTCGACGTGCAGATGATCGGCGGGATGGTGCTCCACTCCGGCCGCATCGCCGAGATGCGCACCGGCGAAGGCAAGACCCTCACCTCGACGCTGCCCGCGTACCTGAACGCCCTGGAGGGCAGGGGCGTGCACGTCGTCACGGTGAACGACTATCTCGCCCGTCGTGACTCCGAGTGGATGGGACGCGTCCACCGCTTCCTCGGACTGTCCGTCGACTGCGTGCTCCACGGCCTCAACGACGCCCAGCGCCAGGCCGCCTACGGCGCGGACATCACCTACGGCCAGAACAACGAGTTCGGCTTCGACTACCTGCGGGACAACATGAAGTTCCGCATCTCGCAGTACGTGCAGCGCGAGCTGAACTACGCGATCGTCGACGAGGTCGACTCGATCCTCATCGACGAGGCCCGCACCCCGCTCATCATCTCCGGGCCTTCGGACGAGTCCTCCGACCTCTACCTGAAGGTCGACAAGGTGATCCCCTACCTGGTGGCCGACACCGACTACGTCGTCGACGAGAAGGCGCGCTCCGCCATGCTCACCGACGAAGGCGTGGAGAAGGTCGAGAGCCGCCTGGGGATCCCCAACCTCTACGACCCCTCCGAGATCGAGACCCTGCACCACGTGGAGCAGGCGCTGCGGGCACACGCGCTCTACAAGCGCGACCGCGAGTACGTGGTGAAGGACAACCAGGTGCTGATCGTGGACGAGTTCACCGGCCGCATCATGCCGGGGCGCCGCTGGTCCGACGGTCTCCACCAGGCCATCGAGGCGAAGGAGGGCGTGAAGATCGAGGCGGAGAACCAGACCCTCGCCACGATCTCCTTCCAGAACTACTTCCGCATGTACACGAAGCTCTCGGGCATGACCGGCACCGCCGACACCGAGGCTCCGGAGTTCGCGTCGACCTACAACCTCGACGTGGTGGTGATCCCCACCAACCGGCCGATGATCCGCAACGACCGGGACGACGTCGTCTACAAGTCCGAGCGGGAGAAGTTCAACGCGGTGGCGGACGAGATCGCCGAGCTCCACCAGAAGGGCCAGCCGGTCCTGGTGGGTACGGTGTCCATCGCCAAGAGCGAGGCGCTCGCGACCATCCTCAAGAAGCGCGGCATCCCGCACGACGTGCTCAACGCCAAGCAGCACGAGCGCGAGGCGAACATCGTGGCGCAGGCCGGACGCAAGGGCGCCGTCACCATCGCCACCAACATGGCCGGCCGAGGCACCGACATCATCCTCGGCGGCAGCGCCGAGGCGTTGGTAGCGCAGGAGCTGGGCGATCCCCCCCCGCAGCCGATTGGCGCCGAGGGCACGCTCCTCGCCACGTGGCAGGAGGAGATGGCGGCCTACGAGGCGCGCAAGGCCGAGCTCGTGCGCAAGTACGAGGGGACCTTCGGAAAGGAGCGCGAGACCGTGATGTCCAACGGCGGTCTCGCGATCATCGGCACCGAGCGCCACGAGAGCCGGCGCATCGACAACCAGCTCCGGGGTCGCGCGGGCCGCCAGGGCGACCCGGGCATGAGCCGCTTCTACCTCTCTCTCGAAGACGATCTGATGCGGATCTTCGCGAGCGAGCGCATCGGGCGGATCATGGAGACCCTCGGCATGCAGGAGGGCGAGCCCATCGAGCACAAGTGGCTCACCCGCTCCATCGCCAGCGCGCAGAAGAGGGTGGAGGCCCACCACTTCGACTCCCGCAAGAACGTCCTCGAGTACGACGACGTGATGAACCAGCAGCGCAAGACCATCTACCGGATGCGCCGGGAGGTCCTCGCCTGCGGGGCGGGGCAGCCGCTCGTGGAGTTCGACGAGGATCCGCGCACCAAGAAGAAGACCCGCGTCGAGAAGGTCTTCACCTGGGACGATCAGAAGGAGCGGATGCTCGACTTCTTCGACGAGGTCGTCGCCAACCTGGTGGACACCTACGCGCCCATGAAGGGCGAGTGGGACGGCGAGGGCCTCTCCGCCGCGGTGAAGGATCAGTTCGGCTTCGAGTTCAGCGTGTCGCCGGGCTCCAGGGAGCAGCTCGAGGATCAGCTCTTCGAGGCCTTCGAGAAGCATTGGAAGGCCAAGGAGGAGACCCTGGGCATCGATGCCGACGGCGTGCCCGTGCTCCGCAAGTTCGAGCAGTGGATCTCGCTGCAGGCGATCGACGCCAACTGGAAGGACCACCTCCTCCAGATGGATCACCTCCGCCAGGGCATCGGCCTGCGGGGCTACGGGCAGAAGGATCCCAAGGCCGAGTACAAGAAGGAGGGCTTCGCTTACTTCCAGCAGATGGCGTACCGGATCCGCGAGCAGGTGGCCCGCGAGGTGCTCCGCCTCCAGGTGATCACCCGCGAGCAGCAGGAGGCCCAGGCCGCCGCCGCCCGCGCCGCAGCGGACCTCGAGCGCAAGATCGCCGAGCAGCGCCGCCGCCAGCGGGTGATCGAGAGCCACGCGGACGTCGCCGCCACGGCGAACACCGATCCCTCCAGCGCGCCGGCCCGGCAGCCGGTGACACGGTCGGAGCCAAAGGTCGGCCGCAACGACCCCTGTCCTTGCGGCTCGGGGCGAAAGTACAAGAAGTGCCATGGCGCCGATGCCGGCGCCCCCACGGGCACCTGATCACGCGGGCCGCGCTCCACGCCTCGGCGAAGGAGCGTACAGACACCCCCTCGCCAGTCCGTTTGGGCGAGGGGAATCGACCATGCCCACCTTGATCGCGTCGGATGGGCGTGCTATGGCAGCGCGCCTCTGAAGGCGCCCGTCTCCTATTCGAAGCTCGGGAGACAGGCCTGCAGGGCCATCACTCACACGCTCGATCGGCGTCGGGGGTGTCCGGTGCATCCGGATCCCGGCGGCTTCGCGAGCGTGGCGGACAGAACCGAAAGGAAGAGAAGCACATGGAACCGACCGTCGACACGCAGCAGCCCCCTCCCGTTCCCCCCGCCGCCCCCGCCGAGGGCGCCATGGCGCAGGCCACCGTCGCCGCCACCTCGATCAGCATGAAGCAGCTCCTCGAGGCGGGCGTCCACTTCGGCCACCAGACCCGGCGCTGGAACCCGAAGATGAAGCCCTACATCTTCGGCGCCCGGAACGGCATCTACATCATCGACCTCCAGAAGACGGTCAAGCTGGCTCGCAGCGCCTTCCGCTTCGTCGCGGACACCGTCGCCAAGGGTGGCACCGTCCTCTTCGTGGGCACCAAGAAGCAGGCCCAGGACGTGATCACGGAGGAGGCCAAGCGGTGCGGGCAGTTCCACGTCACCAACCGCTGGCTCGGCGGCACCCTCACCAACTTCAAGACCGTCAAGCAGGGCATCGACCGGCTGAAGACGCTCGAGAAGATGGGCGAGGACGGCACCATGGAGCGCCTCCCCAAGAAGGAGGTGGCCGTCCTGCTGCGCGAGCAGGAGAAGCTCGAGCGCAACCTCGGCGGCGTGAAGGAGCTGCAGCGGCTCCCCGCGGTGCTCTTCGTGATCGACCCCAAGAAGGAGCACCTGGCGATCCACGAGGCCAACCGCCTTGGCATCCCCGTGGTCGCGGTGGTCGACACCAACTGCGATCCCGAGGGCATCGACCACGTGATCCCGGGCAACGACGACGCCATCCGCTCGATCCGCCTCTTCGCGGGCAAGGTCGCCGACGCAGCTCTCGAGGGCCAGGCGCGCTACGCCGCCACCCGCCATGAGCGCGGCGCCGAAGAGGAGGGCCGCGAGGACGAGGGCCGGGGCGAACGTCGTCCCCGCGCCGACCGCGGTGACCGCCGCGGCCCCGGCGGGCGCCCGGGCGACCGTCGCGGTCCGCCGCCCCGTGGCCCCCGCGCCGAGGCGGCAGGTGGCGAGGAGCGCAAGGGCCCCGAGGTCGAGGTCGTCCGCCGTGGCGCTCCCGCCGCGGAGCCCCAGGCCGAGGCCGTCGAGGCGGAGTAATCCTCCAGTCGGACCGCTTCTTCATTTTTCGTGACTCGACGCGACGCGGGGCCTCGTGCTCACGCGTCGCGTCCTTTGAATTTCGAGGTGTGAAATGGCCGAGGTTACGGCAGCAGCGGTGAAGGAGCTCCGGGAGAAGACCGGGGCGGGGATGATGGACTGCAAGAAGGCCCTCACCGCCAGCGACGGCGACATGGAGAAGGCCGTCGACTGGCTCCGCCAGAAGGGGCTCTCCGCCGCCGCCAAGAAGTCGGGGCGCGCCGCCACCGAGGGCGCCGTCGCGAGCTACATCCACGGCAACGGCCGCATCGGCGTGCTGGTCGAGGTGAACTGCGAGACCGACTTCGTCGCCCGCAACGAGGGCTTCCAGGAGCTGGTCAAGGACATCGCGATGCACATCGCTGCCGCCGCGCCGATGTACGTGCGCCGCGAAGAGGTCGAGACGTCGGTGCTCGACCGCGAGCTCGAGGTCTACCGCGGTCAGCTCCGCGAGCAGGGCAAGCCAGAGAAGATCTGGGACAAGATCCTGGAGGGCAAGAAGGAGAAGTTCTTCCAGGACATCTGCCTCCTCGAGCAGGCGTTCGTGAAGGATCCGGACAAGAGCGTCCAGGACCTGGTGAACGAGGCCGTGGCCAAGATCGGGGAGAACATCTCCGTGCGCCGGTTCGCGCGCTTCGTCCTGGGCGAGGGCCTCGAGAAGAAGGAGGAGAACTTCGCCGAGGAGATCGCCAAGACCGCCGGTCTCTGATCTTCCGAAGTTCCCCAGGAGTTTCGCGGCCGTCGAGTGCCTCCGGGCATCGGCGGCCGCGGCATTTAAAGCGGCGGCGCGACCGCCTCTCGAAGAAATTTTCGTGGCCGGTGATCCGAAACCGCTGCCTCCGACATTTGTACGGGTGGAAGGAGCGGGTCGCCGAATTCAAAGCATCCGGGGGCCGAGATGACGACGCCCCGCTCCTTCCGAGCCTTTACCCCCCCCACGAAATCCCAGGACTTTTCCGCACCTTCGAGCCTCACGGCGGGGGTGCCGGGCATCCCTCCTGCGCCTTGACCCCTGCGGACGTGCGCGCTACAAACCCGCGCACCTTTCCACCCAGGTGAGCCATGGCCGACCCCAGATACAAGCGAATCCTGCTCAAGCTCTCCGGGGAAGCCCTGATGGGGAGCGGCAAGTACGGGATCGACACCCAGACCCTCGATCAGATCGCCGCAGAGGTCGGCGAGGTGGAGGCCATGGGGGTGGAGACCGCGCTGGTCATCGGCGGCGGCAACATCTTCCGCGGCGTCTCCGGCGCGGCGGAGGGCATGGATCGCTCGAGCGCCGACTACATGGGCATGCTCGCGACGGTGATCAACTCGCTGGCCCTCCAGGACGCCCTGGAGAAGCGGGGGATCAGCACCCGGGTGCAGTCCGCCATCGAGATGCGTCAGATCGCCGAGCCCTACATCCGGCGCCGCGCGTCCAGGCACCTCGAGAAGGGCCGGGTGGTGATCTTCGCCGCCGGGACCGGCAACCCCTTCTTCACCACCGACACCGCAGCCGCCCTGCGGGCCATGGAGATCAAGGCCGAGGTGATGCTCAAGGCCACCAAGGTCGACGGCGTCTACACCGCCGATCCGAAGAAGGACGCCGGGGCCCGCCGCTACAAGTCGCTGAGCTACATGGACGTGCTGCAGAAGGAGCTGAAGGTGATGGACGCCACCGCCGTCTCCCTCTGCATGGACAACGACCTCCCCCTCGTGGTGTTCGACCTCACCGTGCCCGGAAACGTCGTGCGCATGGTCCGGGGCGAGGCCGTGGGGACCCTGGTGGGCAAGGTGCCCACCGTCATCGCCTGATTCCCGCTCGGAGCACTCGAGCGGCACAGACCCAATCGCCAAAGGAGCGAAGCAAGATGGCTGGCGAGCAGATCATCAAGGACTTCAAGGGACGGATCGACAAAACGCTGGACGATCTGCGTCGCGAGCTCGGGAAGATCCGCACCGGCCGGGCCAACACCAGCCTCCTGGACGGGATCCAGGTCGACTCCTACGGATCGAAGATGCCGCTGAACGCGGTGGCCACGATCACGGTGCCTGACGCGCGCACCATCATGATCAAGCCCTTCGACCGCTCGCAGATCCCGGCGATCGAGAAGGGGATCAACGAGTCCAGCATCGGCATCACGCCGCAGAACGACGGCACCGTCATCAGGCTGCCGATCCCCGCCCTCACCGAGGAGCGGCGCAAGGACATCGCCAAGCAGGTGAAGAAGCGCGGCGAGGAGCACAAGATCGCGGTGCGCAACCTCCGCCGCGACGCCAACGATCAGATCAAGACCCAGACGAAGGAGAACGCGCTCTCGACCGACGACGAGAAGCGACTCCTCGACCAGGCCCAGAAGGAGACCGACGCGGGCATCGCGAAGGTCGACGAGATCGTGGCCCGCAAGGAGAAGGAGGTCATGGAGATTTGAATTCGTCCGGCCGTCGCGGTGCTGGAGGTGTGCCCGAGTCGAGGGCACCCGTCCCCCGTGCGGCCGCCGAATCCGAGATGTCCGGCGCCAAGGCGCGCAAGCCGTCGCGAACCACCGCGCGCGCGGAGCGGCTGCTCGACCTGGTGAGCTTCCTCCTCGGGGCCGCCGCGCCGGTCTCGTGGTCCGATCTGGTCGAGGCGTTCCCCGCCGACTACGGCACGGGCGAGGTGGAGTCCTGCCAGCGCAAGTGGGAGCGCGACAAGAGGGAGCTGCTGGACCTCGGCCTCCCCCTGGAGCGGGTGGAGCGGAGCGAGGAGCGCCCTGGCGGCTGGGTGATCGATCGCCGCCGCTATTTCCTGGGCGACCTCGGCCTCACCACCGAGGAGCGCACCCTCCTCTCGGTCGCCGGGGCGGCCGCCCTCGCGCAGCCACACTTTCCGCTCCGCGCGGACCTCGCCCACGCCCTGGACAAGCTTCTCTTCCGCGCGCCGGCTGGGGCCCACCCCCTGTCTCGCCAGCTCGTGGTGCACCTTCCGTCCCGAGGCGCGGAGCGGAAGGCCGGCGTCCTCGAGGCGCTGGGGAGGGCCCTCACCGATCGCAGGCCGGTCCGGATCCGGTACCGATCGTTCGGCGGCGACGAGACCGAGCGCGAGGTGCTCCCCTGGGGGCTCGCCTACCGCAGGGGCGCATGGTTCCTGGTGGCGCGCTGCCGGCTGCGAGAGGGCCTGCGCACGTTCCAGGTGGAGCGCATCGCCTCACTCCTGGCACGCGAAAAGGGAAGCCCGGGGTACGAGATCCCTGCGGACTTCGACGTCGGCGACGTCGTCGGCAGGGAGCCGTGGGAGTTCGCGGTCCACGCGCCGATCGACGCCGAGCTCAGGCTGGATCCGGAGGTGGCGCTCCTCGCGCCGGGACGCTTCGGGGCGCGGGCCACCATCCTCCCGCTGGACGATGGCGCCGTTTCGGTGCGGTTGCGCGTAACCTATGGTGAAGCGCTGGTCCGGGAGGTCCTCCGCCTCGCGCCCCACGCCGAGCTGCTGTCGCCCGCCCACTTGCGGGAAGCCGTCGCCGCCAAGGCGGAGGCGATCGCCGCGCTGCACGGAGACCGCGCGGAGAGAACGAAGGTGGAAGAGGCGGCCGACCCCGATGCGGCGCCCGTCGCGGCGACGGCGTCCTTCACCGAGGCGACCGCGTCCTCTTTCGCCACGGAGCCGGCGTTCGTCGTTGCCCCAGGTCCTGGCGGCGCTTCCGAGCTTCAGGAGCGGCTCCGCCGGGCGCTGTTCCTCATCCCCTACGCCGCGGCGCGGCCGGGCTGCACGCTGAAGGAGCTCGCCGAGGCGGTGCGCCTCGAGGAGGAGGAGCTCCTCGCCGAACTGGATTTCCTGCGCATGGTGGGGAAGCCGCCGTTCTCGCCGGCCGACCTGCTGGACATCGACGTCTTCGACGGGAGGGTGCACGTCGCGCTGCCCCAGGGGCTCCTCGAGCCCCCTTCGCTGACGCCGCTGGAGGCCGCCGCCCTGGACGCCGCGGCGACGGCGCTGGCAGCGGAGGGAGGGGCTGCCCTCGAGCGCGCCAGGGGCAAGCTCCGCGCGGCGGTCCCACCGGCGGCGAGGGAGCGCTTCGATCGGGTGGCGGGGCGCCTCGTGCTCGATCACGGGAGCCTCGCGCCCGACGTCGCGTCGATCGTCGATCAGGCGATCGCAGGGAAGCGGGAGCTGGCGCTCACCTACTGGACGGCGGGGAGGGGCGAAGCGACCCGCCGCGTGGTCCGGCCGCTCGAGCGCGTCCTGCACCAGGGCTACTGGTACCTCTACGCGTTCTGCACGACCAAGCGCGACCGCCGGCTCTTTCGCCTGGATCGCGCCGCCGATCTCGCGCTGCTCGATCGGACCTTCGTGGCGAGGCAGGTGGACAGGCGCGCCAGCTTCCACCGCGACTCGCTCTACGATCCCGCCCCCAACGCCGCGATGGCCAGGATGAGGGTCGAGCGGGGGCCCTGGGCGGATCCCGGGCTGGTCGAGAGGATGGGGGCGACGAGCGTGCGCCTGCTGGAGGATGGATCGCTCGAGGCGTCGTTCCCCGCCGATGGGGACGCCTTCGTCGTGTCGACGGTGCTGTCGATGGGGGGAGCGGCTTGGCTCGACACCCCTGCCGAGCTGCGGGATCGGACGCGCCGCGTGGGGGAGCACGCGGCGCGGATCCACCTGTCTCGAGCTGGATCATAGGGAGCCGCCGGGCCGACCGGCGTGCTCCCCGGGGGACAGGATCAGAGCTCGACGTGGAATGTCGCGTTGACGTCGACCTTCGTGTCGGTCTCGACGCGCCTGGGGCGATCGACGATCGCGGAGAGCTTCATCTTTCCCTTCGCGTAGTCGATCAGGTTCTTCTCCACGGTGTCGAGGGAGATCGAGGTGTCGCCGGTCTTGATCTCGCCGCTCGCGACCTTGATCGGCTCGAGCCCCTCGGCCTCGATGAAGAAGGCGACCTTGCCCATGAAGTCGAGCGCTGCGCCGTCCTGCCCCTTGAGCCTCAGCGAGATCAGCTCGAACGACTTCACGTCGTTCATGGACATCCCCGAGTCCTCGAACTTCTTCTGCTTGGTGATGTCGAGCTCCTGCATGTTCGCCGGGATCTCGCCCTCCAGCTTGGCGTCGGTGATGGGGATGAAGAGCTCCTCATCCTCCGCCTTGAAGTCGATCGTCCCCTTCACGGGGACGTCGAAGGAGGCCAGGCCGCAGGACGCGATGGCAAAGGGAAGGACAAGGGCTGCGAGAGTGGAGCGCATGTTCGACCTTTCTTGCTTCGCGCCGTGCCCCCGAACGAAAGAGCGGGCGAGAACGCGCGAGCCGGCAGGGGAAACCCCCGTTCCGATTCCTTGCTACAAGAGGTGAAGACCCAGCGCAAGGAACTGCGCGGGTAGTCAGGTGTCGCCTACCTCGCCCATGGGAGCCGCCGCCGCCAAGCCGGCGCCGCTGCCGCCCTGCCTCGACCCGCGGTTCGCCAGCCAGGTCTGGAGCTCGTCGAACACCGAATAGGCGACCGGGACGATGAGCAGGGTGATGAGCAGCGACAGCGCCTGGCCGCCGACGATCACCTTCGCCAACGAGCCGCGGGACGCGGCGCCCGCCCCTTGGGCGAACGTCATCGGCGCCATGGCCGCGACCAGGGTGAGGGTGGTCATCAGGATCGGCCGGAGCCTGGCGCGGTTGGCCTTCAGGATCGCCTCGCGCAAGGGGAGGCCGGCCTGCCGCAGGGTGTTCGTGTAATCCACCTGCAGGATGCCGTTCTTCTTCACCACGCCCAGCAGCATGAACATCCCCAGCGCCGAGTAGACGTTGAGGCTCTCGCCGGTCAGCAGCAGGGAGAGCAGGGCGAAGGGCAGGGTGAGGGGCAGCGCGAGCAGGATCGTGACCGGGTGGACGAAGCTCTCGAACTGCGCCGCGAGCACCATGTAGACGAAGACCATGGAGAGCAGGAGCGCGAGGGCGAACTGCGTGGCAGTCTCCGCCATCGTCCGCGCGTCGCCGGAGAACACGACGTCGTAGCCCGGCTGCAGGTTCAGATCCTGGACGAGCTTCTGCGCCTTGGCGATGGCGTCGCCGAGGGCAACCCCGGGGGCGGGGTTCGCCGAGAGGAAGACCTGCCGCATCCCGCCCAGCCGCAGGATCGTGGTGGGCCCTCGCTCCTCGGCGAGGCGGGCGATGGCCTCCAGCGGCACGAGCTGCCCGCTCCTGGTGCGGAGCTGGATGCGCCCCACTGCGTCGAGGCTCGCGCGATCGGCCTCGCGCAGGCGGAGCCACACGTCGTACCGCTCGTCTCCCTCCCGGAAGGCGCTGACGATCTCGCCGCCGACCATGGTCCGCAGGGTCTCCGCGACGACCCTGGCGTCGATCCCGAGGTCCGCCGCCTTGGCGCGATCGATCCGCACGCGCACCTCGGGGAGGCGATCCGCCGAGCTGCTGAACGCGTCGACGAACGTCGGGTCGGCCCGCATCGCGCCGAGCAGCGTCCCCAGGTACTCCTCGAGCTTCTCCAGGTCCGGCCCTCGCAGGGACATGCGCAGCTTGCCGCCGTAACCGCCGCCGCCGAGGCCGGAGGTGTTGATCGCCCGCACGGTGGGGCGAAGGTCCGGGTAGCGCGCGAAGATCCGCCGGGACGCGAGCATCACCTCCTGCTGCGTGACCTTCCGCTCCTCGATCGGGACGAGGCCGACGTAGACGCTGGCGCGGGTGGCGGAGCCGGAGCCGCCGCGGGTGTCGCCGACCGACGCGAGGACGTCCCTCACGCCCGGGAGGGCCGCCACCTGGGGCTCGATCTCGGAAAGGACGGCGTCAGCCGCGGCGAACGAGGTGCCGGGCGGCAGCTCCATCGAGATCTCGAACTCGCTCTGATCGTCCTCGGGGAGGAAGTCCTTCTGCACCAGGAGGAACAGCGGGACGGACGCGGCCACGCAGACCAGGCCGACGCCCGCCACCACGAGGCGGTGATCCAGCGCCCACGCCACCATCCGCTCGTAGCGCGCGTCCAGCCAGCCGTTGATCCGCTCCGGGATCGCGCGCCAGCCCGTCTTCGGCGCGGTGTGCTCGTCGTGGTCGTGGCGCAGGAAGCGCGAGGCGAGCATCGGCGTGAGCGAGAGGGAGATGAACAGCGAGACCATCACCGCCACCGCCACCGTGATCCCGTAGCTCGAGAAGAGCCGCCCGATCTGGCCGGTCATGAAGGCGATCGGAAGGAAGATCACCACGAGGGAGAGGGTGGTTGCGCTCACCGCGAGGGTGATCTCCTTCGTGCCCTCGATGGCCGCCTGCACCGCGGAGACCCCGCGGGTGGTCATGTGCCGGTGGATGTTCTCGATCACCACGATCGCGTCGTCGATGACGATGCCCACCGACAGCGTGAGGGCGAGGAGGGTGATGTTGTTGAGCGTGAAGTCGAACGCCTTCATCGCGGCGAAGGTCGCCACCAGCGAAGCCGGGATCGCGACCGCCGCGATGAGCGTCGAGCGCACCGATCCCATGAAGAGCAGCACCGCGAGGGAGGCGAGGATGCCGCCGAGGACAAGGTGGTGCTGCACCTCCACCGCGCTCTGCCGCACGAAGATGGAGCTGTCGCGGAGGACGAGCATCTGGCTCCCCGCGGGGAGGTTCGCCCGGAGCATCTCGAGGCGCTCCTCCACCGCGTCGGCGGTCTCCACGAGGTTCGCGCCGCTCTGCTTCTGCACGGTGAGGGTGACCGCCTCGGTGCGATTGAGCCGGGCAACGCCTCGGGGCTCGAGGGTGCCGTCCTCGACGGTCGCCACGTCGCCGAGGCGGATGGGCGCGTTGGTCACCTGATCGTTCGCGACGATGAGCCGCTCGAAGCCGCGCATGTCCTCGACGCGGGCCATCGTCCGCAGGATGTCCTCGCGGTCGCCGCGGGTGATCCTGCCGCCGGGGATCTCCACGTTCTGCGACTGGATCGCGCGCTTCACGTCGGCGGACGTGAGCCCGAAGGAGGCGAGCCGCTGGGTGTCCAGGTGGACGTTGATCGCGCGCTTGCGCCCGCCCTCCACCGTCACCTGGCCCACGCCGGGGGCGGTGCCGATTAGGTCCTTCACCCGGGTGTCCGCGAACTCGGTCAGCTCGCGAAGGCTCTGCGGGCCCGAGATCGCGACCGCGAGGATCGGCGTCGCCTCCGAGTCGAAGGCGGTGACCGACGGTGGATCCGTCCCCTCGGGGAGCTGTCGCAGCACCGCGCCGATCTTGTCTCGCACGTCCTGCACGGCCTCGGCGACCTTGCGCTCCAGCGTGAAGGTGACGCGGATGTACGAGAAGCCCTCGCGGTTCACCGACAACATGTCGTCGACGCCGGCGATCGTGTTTAGCTGCTCCTCGATCGGCTTGGAGATGGCGCTCTCGATCTCCTCCGGCCCCGCCCCTGGGAGCGAGGTGAAGATCGAGACCACCGGCATCTCCACCTTGGGGAGGAGATCCACGCCGAGGTTCAGGTAGGAGATCGCGCCGATCACCACCAGCCCCACCGACATCATCGTGGCGAAGACGGGGCGCCTGACGCTCAGCTCGGAGAGGTTCACCTGGCGCTCCCCTCGGGCTCGATCACCTTCACCTCGGCCCCCTCGTACATCCGGGCGATGCCCGTGAGCACCACCTGCTCGCCGGGGCGGAGCTCGCCCTGCAGGAGCGCGTCGCCGCCGCGCTTGCGCAGGATCGCGATCGGGCGGGCCCTCGCCTTGCCATCCTCCACGACGAAGATCTTGTTCACGCCCGCCACCTGGGAGATCGCCGTCTCCGGGATCGCGAAGACCTCCTCCTTCGTGCCGACGCGGATGCGCGCCCTGGCGAAGAGGCCCGGCTTCATCTCGCCGTCGTCGTTGGCGAAGAGCGCCTCGACCGGGAAGGTGTGGGAGGTGGCGGAGACCAGCGGGCCCACACGGGAGACCTCGCCGGAGAAGGTGCGGCCGCCGGCGTCCAGCTCGATCTCCACCGGCATGCCGGGCAGCACCCTGCCTGCGTAACGATCGGGCACCTCGCCGTGCATCTTCAGCGGGTTCGTCATCACGACGATCGCCACGGGCTGCCCGGCCTTCACGTAGTCTCCGAGCGCCACCATGCGCTTCGCCACCGCCCCCTTCACCGGCGACGAGATGGCGGCGTCCGCGAGCTTCTTGCGCGCCAGGCCGAGGGAGGCGCGGCGTCCCTTGGCCAGGGCGAAGTTCGATCGCGCGTCCTCGAGCGCCTTCTGGTGGGCGGCCTCGGCCACCCGCTCGCGGGTCGCCAGCGTGTCGAGCTCTCCCTCTGCGAGCAGCCCGCGCTTGGCCAGCTCGGTTCCTCGCACGAGGTTCCGCTTCGCCTCCGCCAGATCCGCCTCGGCGCGGCGCACGTCCGCCTGGCCATCCGGATCGAAGCGGTCGAGCTTCTGCGAGTCGATGCCCAGGCGGGCGAGGCTCTGCAGGTAGTCGCTCTCCGCCTGTTCGACCTTGAAGCGGAGCTCGGCGGTGTCGAGGAGGAGGAGAGGAGCGCCGGCGTCGACGCGATCGCCGAGGTCCGCCAGGACCTTCTGCACCCTGCCGTCCACCTCGGCCGCGACCGTCACCTCCTCGGCGCCGCCGAGGGTGCCGGTGAGCTCGACCTCCTGGTCGACGCGCTCGGCCTGCACCACGGCCGCCTGCACCTGCAGCGGCCCCGATTGCCTGCCGGCGGGCGCCTTGCCGCCGTTGCATCCCAGGGCGAGGAGCAGCGCCATGATCGTGGTGATCCGCTTCATTCTTTCGTGCTCCATCTGCCGAGCAGTCTATCGAGCTGGGCCGCCGCCACCGACACGTCCAGGGCGCTGCGCACCCGATCCGCGCGCGAAGAGGCGAGGGTGGCCTGGGCGTCCGCGAGCTCGAGGACGCTGCCGAGGCCGGTCTGGTAACGCCCCTCCGCCAGCCTCATCCCCTCCTCGGCGGCGGCCTCCCGCTTCGTCGCGGCGGCGAGGCGCGCCCGCGACTCGGTCACCGCCAGGATGCCGCTCTGGATGTCCACTCTGAGTGAACGCCTGAAGGACTCGAGATTCGCCTGGGCGGCGGCCAGGTTCGCGCGGGCCTCGCGGATCCCCGCGAGATCCGCCCCTCCCGCGACGAGGGGAATGCTCAGGTTCACGGTGGCGGTCCAGCCGGCGCCGAGCTCGTCCAGCGAGGTCCCGCGCAGGCCGATGTTGCCGGTGGCGCCCAGCGAAGGGAACAGCTCCGACCAGGACTCGTCCAGACGCTGCGCCGCCACCTCCACCGAGAGCCTCGCGGCGCGCGCGTCGGGGAGGCGATCCAGCGCCTCGTCCAGCGCCTGGTCGAGAGGCGGGACGTCGCCCACGCCCCGTGGCGGCGGCGTGACGAGCGACGTCTCGTCGGGGAGCTCGGGAAAGCCGCAGGCGCTGGCGAGATTGGCCAGGGTGAGGTCGCGGGCGTTGGTCGCCTGGATGAGCCGGTACTCGGCGTCCGCCACCTCCACCTCCGCGCGGGCCACGTCGTACGTAGAGCGCAGCCCCACCTCGGCGCGGGCCTTCGCGAGCGACAGGTGCGCCTCCGCCTGGCGCTTCGCCTCCTCCATGGCCTGGACCAGCTCGTCCGAGGCGAGGGCGGCGCGGAAGGTCGCCTCGGCCGCCACGTCCACCACCTCCCGCTGGACCTCCTCGAGGGCCCGCGCCTCGTCCGCCGCGGCGTTCGCGCTCTGCAGGCGGTTCGTGGTGCGGCCGAAGTCCCAGATGGTCTGGCGCAGGGTGATGCCGCCGCTCCACAGCTCGAAGTCGGCAGGGCCCAACAGGCCGCGGGATCCCGAGATCGGCGCGGTGGTCGGCGCGTTGCCGGGGCCGCGGCCGGTGCCGAGGGACGCGCCGCCGCTTCCGCGCGTGGCTAGGAACGAGGCGTCGCCGTCCAGGGTGGGGAGGAAGCCGGAGAGGGCGATGGCCGACCGGGCCTGGGCCGCGGCGGTCTGGGCGCGGGACGCGGCGACCGCCGGGTGCTCGAGGCGCGCGTTCTTGCGACACGCCTGCAAGGTCAGCTCCGCCGCCGCTGCGGGGAAGGGCAGAAGTGAGGCGAGCGCGCAGGCGATCGAGATTGCTCTGCGTGACAAAGGCGTGCTCCGAAGGTGCGCGAGCGTCGATGGCGAAGGCGCGGTGAACGCGGATCTCCTCGCGATCGCGAAGCGCAAGGGTCCTAGCAGGAGCGGCGGTCCAGGGGCAAGCGAACCGGGCGGCCGGCCGCTCCATTCCCATGGACACCCGCCGTGTGGAAGGGTGCATCTCCGTGTGGCTTCGCCGCGCCTGCGGCGCGCTCCCCGGCAGGCCATCGCGAGCCGGCCCGTCCGGGCGCGGGCGTCTCCACCCGGTCGCCGTCCCCGCAGGCGCCGCCCGTAGCGGGATGGGTGCATCGGCGATGGTGCGGGCGGGCGGTCGTGCCGGTATGTTCCCGCGGTGATGGAGACCGAGATCCTCGAAGTCGTCGCCGGGCCCGCTGGAATGCGGGCGATCGAGCGCGCCGCGGCCCTGCTGCGGGAGGGAAGGCTGGTCGCGTTCCCCACCGAGACGGTGTACGGCCTCGGCGCGCTCGCCCTCGATCCGATCGCGGCGGCGCGGATCTTCGAGGCCAAGGGCAGGCCCGCGCACAACCCGCTGATCGTCCACGTGGCGGATCGATCCAGCGCCCGAGAGGTGGTGGCCTCATGGGACGAACGGGCCGAGGCCCTCGCCGAAGCTTTCTGGCCCGGGCCGCTCACGCTGATCCTCCCCAAGGCGCCGGCGGTCCCCGCCGCGATCACCGCCGGTCTCGACGCCGTGGCGGTGCGCGTCCCGTCCCATCCGGTCGCGCGAGACCTCCTCGCGGCGGTGGGGGCGCCCGTCGCCGCGCCGAGCGCAAACCGCTACACGCGGATCTCGCCGACCACCGCACGGCACGTGGAGAAGAGCCTGGGCGGGCGGATCGACGCGATCCTCGACGGCGGCGCGACGCCCATCGGCATCGAGTCGACGGTGCTCGATCTCTGCGCCGACGTCCCCGTGCTCCTTCGCCCCGGGGCGATCTCCATCGAAGAGCTGCGAGCGGCGGTGGGCCGGGTGGATCTGCCGGCCTCGTCTCCCGCCGAGGGCGCCGCCCGGCCTTCTCCGGGCCTGTCGCCGCGACACTACGCGCCGGCGGGAGGGGTGGAGCTGGTGCCCGGCGGCGACATCCTTGGCCGCCTGAGCGGCGAAGGGTCCGTCGGCGTGATCGCGCGTCGACGCCGGCCAGAGGGCGCGAAGGTCGACGCCTGGCTCGAGCTCCCGGGCGAGGCAGACGGCTTCGCCCGCCAGCTCTACGCCGCGCTGCATGCGCTGGAGGACGCCGGGGTGGCGCGCATCCTCGTCGAGGCCGCGCCGCCCGGCGCCGCCTGGGACGGCGTACGCGATCGCCTGGGACGCGCCGCCACCCCTGCCGAGACGGCGTGACAAAGAGCCAAAAAAGGAAGGGGCCATCTCCGATTTCTCGAAGATGGCCCCGGTTTGGTGGAGCTGAGGGGGATCGAACCCCTGACCTCTAGAGTGCGATTCTAGCGCTCTCCCAGCTGAGCTACAGCCCCAGAATCGGGCGGAGACTGCCCGCCTCGAAAAGCGCGCGGAACCTACCGATCCACGCGGTTGCCTGTCAAGGCGGATTCCGAATTTCTGCACTTCGATCGGAGCGTTGCGGCGCGGGCGTCTGCGCGGCGCGGACTGGTCGATTCGTTGACAGCCCGAGGGGCGCTTGCTAGGTAGAATTTTTCATAACTCCTTGTCCTGCGACGCCTGCGCCACGCTCCTCGGGCGCAAAGGTTGCGATCATCCATGGCCGAATCGACCCCGGGGACGAAGCCCACCCCCGCCGAACTGGCGGGGCTCGAGCACGCGTTCGCCGTCGACTCCCAGTCCGAAGCCTACCGCCCCTTGACCGAGGCCTATCTCGAGCTGGGCCGGTACATGGAAGCGATGGTGGTGGGAAAGGCGGGCGCCCGCGCGTTCCCGTCGTCTCCCGAGCCGCGCCTCCTCCTGGCCCGGATCCACTCGAAGCAGGGCCGGCATCGCAAGGCCTTCGAAGAGGCCGCCGCTGCGGTGGGGCTCGCGTCCGGATCGGCCGCCGTCCACGTCGCCGCCGCGCGGGTCCACCTGGCGGGCGACGATCGGGATAAGGCGGGAGAGCTCCTCCAGCGGGCCCACGAGCTTTCGCCGGAGGACCCCGAGATCGCGCCGCTCGCGGCGTCCCACGGCATCGAGCTGAAGAGCGCCGCGCCGCCGGAGCCCGAGACCGTCGCCGCGCCAGCGCCGATCGTCGAACCGTCGCCCGCCCCCGTCGCGTCGGCGGCGCCCGTTCTCTCTCCCGCCGACGCCGCAGCATCGCCCGCGGCGGCGGTCGCGGCGCAGCCGGCCGCTGCACCGCAGGGCACGCGTAGCGAGGCCCCGAAGCGCGTCGTCGCGAGCCGTCCGGCGTTCGATCCCTCCGCATGGGACGACGACGACGAGGCCCCGCCGTCGGCCCGCGCCCGCCGCCAGCTCGTCGCCCTGGCCACCACCGCCATCCTCGTGGCCGTCGGCCTCGGCGGCTGGTACGGCTTCACGCGCTGGACGGAGTCCAGGACCCTCGAGATATCCAAGCTCCTGGACGAGACAAACGATCACCTCCGCAAGGACACCTACGCGTCCTACAAGGCGGCCTCCGCCTCCGCCGATCGCATCCTCGCGCTCGACGCGAAGAACTACGTCGCCCACGCGTACCTCGCGTACATCGACGCCCTGCGCTGGGGCGAGCAGGGAGAGGGCGACGACTTCGGGCGCCGCGCCAAGGAGCACCTCGCGAAGGCGAAGGCGGCGGGGCAGTCCCACGGCCGCATCGTCGCCGCAGAGGCGTACATCCAGTTCTTCGACGGGGACGCGAAGGCCGCAGAGGAGACCATCGGCAAGGTGCTCGAGTCCGGGCAGCGGTCGGGCCTCCTCTACACCACCCTCGGCACCGTCCAGATGTGGGCGGGCGAGCTAGACAAGGCGGCGTCGTCGCTGAAGCAGGCGCAGGTGCTGGAGCACAACAGCGTCCGCGTGCTCTCGGAGCTGGGGCAGCTGCACCGCCGCCGGGGGATGGACGCCGACGCCTGGACCTTCTACGACTCCGCGCTGCGGATCGATGGCGACCACGCCGACTCGCTGCTGGGCAAGGCGCTCCTCGTGCTGGACGCCAACGAGATCGATCGCCCCAAGGCCGATCGGGAGAAACTCCTGGCCGAGGCCGAGGTGCAGATCGACAAGGTGATGAACCTCCCGGAGGGCGCGATCTCCGCGAGGCAGCTCGCCCTCGCGAAGTTCGCCCGGGCGCAGCTCTTCTTCGCGCGGGGCAAGGGCGACGACGCGGAGCGCCTGGAGAAGGAGGCCTTCACCCTCGATCCCGGCAACCCCGACATCCGCCTGATGCGCGGCCGCAGGCTCCTTCGTCGCGGCGAAGTCGACGGCGCGGTCGCCGACATCCGTGACGCGATCCGCATCGAGCCGAAGCGCGCCTCGTTCTACGTCGACCTGTCCAAGGCGCTCCTCGCCAAGAGCGGCGGCGCCACGGAGGCGGTCGAGGCGCTGAAGACCGCGATCGAGACCTTCCCCGACAGCGGCCGGATCTGGATCCTCCTGGGCGACGCGCATCGGGCGGTCCCCGACGTCGATCAGGCGCGCCGTGCCTACGAGCGCGCCATCGAGGCCGAGAAGGGGAAGATGCCCGAGGCCCGGGTGAAGCTCGGCGCGATCTGGCGGGAGAAGAAGGAGTTCGCCAAGGCCGCGGAGGAGCTGGATCGGGCCCTGAAGGAGCTCGGCCTCACCGCGTCGGGCCCCGTCCTGGCGAGCGCCCTCACCGAGCTGGGCCGGGTGTACGACGAGCGGCCGGATCGCGACGTGCAGCAGGCGTTCGAGCGATACGCGAAGGCGATCTCCGCATCCGACGGCTTCGCGCCTCCGCACTTCCTGGTCGGGCGGATCTCCGCCGCGCATCGGGATCGGGAGCAGCAGCGGCAGGCGATCGACTCGCTCGAGACCTACCTGCGCCTGGCGCCCAGGGGCGACTTCGCCGAAGAGGCCAGAGCGCTCCTCGGCCGCCTGCGCTGAGCGAACGCGCCGCGCACTGGCGTGCGCACGTGGCGTCGGGGCTGGATGGTGCGGTCCTCGCGCCACGCGAGCCGGGACCGAGTCGATCGGACGGATTGCGACCAGCCGCGAAGAGGGCCGGCGCCTGCCTTGCGGATCGAACGGCTCAGAGCCTGAGAATCAATCGCTACGCGCGTGGCGGAGGCGATTGATTCAGGCGCGCTGCGCGCGCAGGGCTCCTCCTTGCGTTCAGTAGAGCTCGTCGTCCTCGGGTGGCTCCTCGCCAGCCTCGTCGTCGCCTTCCTCCTCGCCTTCGTCCGCCTCGCCGGTGGGCTCTTCGTCCACCCCGTACTCCGGAGTGTGGGCGGCGCGCTTAGGCGCGGCAGCCGCTCGCACGGCCTTGGGCGGAGGCGCCTTGAGGGCGGGATCCTCACGGGGATCGGCGCCACACTTCGGGCAGCTCGGAGACGGCTTGTTCAGGTCGTAGAACTTGGCACCGCACTTCCAACAGACGTGGCGGCGTCCCAGATCCTTCGCTGGACTCATCAGGCCTTCCTTGGGGCACGCGAACGAACGGCCGCGAATTAGAGCTTGGCCTCCGAACAAGTCAAGCGCATCCAGCGGATCGTCCCGGGCGGAATGGAGTAGATTGCGGCGCGATGCGATTTTCCTGCGATTCTTGCGGATCCCGCTACCTTCTCGCGGACGAGAAGGTCCTCGGGCGCCTCGTCCAGGTCCGGTGTCGCGGCTGCGCGGCCCTCATCACGCTGCGGGACGGAGCTCCCGAGCCGCCGAAGCCGGCGCGCCTCTGGTTCGCGCTGGTGGCGGGCGAGCAGCGAGGCCCGCTCTCCGACGAGGCCCTGCAGCGGGAGGTGGACGAGGGGCGGGTCCTGTCGTCCACGTTCGTCTGGCACGAGGGGATGGCCGAGTGGAAGCGGCTCTCGGACGTGCCCCGATGAACCTCGCCTCCCGGATCGACCACACCCTGCTCCGCCCCGACGCGACGACCGCAGAGGTCGAGCGCCTCTGCGACGAGGCGATCGAATGGGGCTTCGCCGGCGTCTGTGTCAACACCTGCCACATCGAGCGGGTGGCGGCCCGGCTCGCCGGCACCGCGGTCCTCCCCGTCGCCGTGGCCGGCTTTCCGCTGGGCGCCGGATCGACCGCGGCCAAGGCCTTCGAGGCGGGGTGGGCGGTGCAGCACGGCGCGCGGGAGATCGACGTCGTGATCGCGGTGGGCCTCCTCGTGGCCGGCGATCACGGCGGCGTCCTGGCGGACTTGCGCGAGGTGGTGCGGGCGACGCATCCCTGGCCGGTGAAGGCGATCCTCGAGACCTGCCTCCTGGATCGGGCGCAGAAGCTGGCGGCGTGTGCCATCGCCGAGGAGGCGGGCGCCCGCTTCGTGAAGACCTCCACCGGCTTCGGCGCCGGCGGCGCCACGGTCGAGGACGTCGCGCTCCTCAGGGGAGCGGTGGGAGATCGCCTCGAGGTCAAGGCCTCCGGCGGGATCCGGACCACGGCGGACGCGCTGCGGATGGTGGAGGCGGGGGCGGATCGGATCGGGGCGTCGGCGTCGGTGGCCATCGCCAAGGGGGCCATCCGTTGAAGCGCCTCCGCACGCGTGGTAACCGATCGTGATGCGCGCCTACGAGCTCATCCTCAGGAAGCGTGACGGAGGCCGCCTCTCGGCGGACGAGATCGCCTGGCTCATCGCCTCGTACACGAACGGCGAGATCCCGGATTACCAGGCGTCCGCCCTGCTCATGGCGATCTTCTTCCGGGGCCTCGACGACGGCGAGCTCGCCGCGTGGACCACGGCCATGCTGGAGAGCGGCGAGAGCCTGGACCTCGGAGACGTCCCCGGGATCAAGGTCGACAAGCACTCCACCGGCGGCGTGGGTGACAAGGCCTCGATCCCCCTCGTGCCCCTGATGATCGCCTGCGGCGTCCCGGTCCCGATGATCGCGGGGCGCGGCCTCGGCCACACCGGCGGCACCGTCGACAAGCTCGAGGCGATCCCTGGCTTCCGCACCGATCTGGACGCCGCCGCCTTCCGCCGCCAGCTCCGCGAGCTCGGCGGGGCGATCATCGGCCAGACCGAGCGCCTCGCGCCAGCGGACCGCAAGCTCTACGCCCTGCGCGACGCCACGGCGACGGTCGAGTCGATCCCCCTCATCGCCAGCTCGATCATGTCCAAGAAGCTCGCAGAAGGGTGCGACGCGCTCTTGCTGGACGTGAAGGTCGGCACGGGCGCCTTCATGAAGGACGTCGCCTCCGCGCGGCTCCTCGCCGGGACCATGATCGAGATAGGCGCCCGCATGGGCCGGAAGATGGGGGCCCTGCTCACCCGCATGGACGAGCCCTTAGGCGACGCCGTGGGCAACGCCCTCGAGGTGAAGGAGTCGATCGACCTCCTCCGGGGCGAGGGCCCCGCGGATCTGTTGGAGCTCACCGTGGAGCTCGCCGCCGAGATGCTCGTCCTCGGCGGCGTCGCGCCCGACGTCGGCCAGGGCAGGGCGCGGGTCCGGGACGCGATCGCGTCGGGTCGGGGCGTCGAGGCGCTCGCCCGCCTCGTGGATGCGCAGGGCGGCGATCCCCGGGTGGTCGACGATCCAGCGATCCTCCCGGCGGCGCCCCGGATCGTCCCGATCCGCGCTGGTCGGGCCGGCTTCGTCGGCGGGATCCGCGCGGACGAGGTGGGGCTCGCAGCGGTGGCCCTCGGGGCGGGCCGAAGCCGCAAGGAGGACACGATCGATCCCGCGGTGGGCTTCGTCCTCGAGAAGAAGGTGGGAGATCGCGTCGACGCCGGGGAATCGCTCGGCCTGGCGCACGTTGGAGGCAGGCCCGGGGACGCCGCCGCCGTCGAGAGGGTAGCGGCTGCTTTCACCATCGCGGACGAGGCGCCGCCTCGCCACCCGCTGATCCTGGAGAGGATGACTCGATGATGTGGCAGAAACTGGCTTGCGCCGTCGTGATCCTCGCGTGTGCGCCCGCGCTCGCGGCGAAGCCCACCAAGAAGGACGGGCCCAAGACGTCGAAGGTGGTGGCGATCCCCGCCGCCGACGAGACGATCACCGTCACTTCGACCGGCCGGGACCCGGTCCCGGCGCGCTGGCACGCGAACCTGGGGGCGGGGCTCCCGGCGGGCCAGCGGCTGGTGCAGACCCTCGTCGGCGACCTCGACGGAGACGGAAAGCCGGAGTGGATCGCCGTGGGCGAGCCGATCGAGCAGCCTGCCGGCGTCTCCCTCGCGATCTTCACGCCCGCCACGGGCAAGAAGCCGCCCGAGCTGAAGTTCGCGCAGCTCCTCCAGGAGCGGGGCCTGCGGCTGGCCGGCGCCGAGGTGATGGAGGTCCGCCCGCTCGGGCAGGCGGTGATCCTCGTCGGCGCGGAGCCGGACAAGGCGGGCGACAGCCGCTTCGTCGTCGACATCTACGCGTGGAACGGGAAGGCGTTCCGGCCGATGGTCCCCGAGATCGCGGAGTTCCGCAGCCAGGGCGGGTTCTCCATCGAGCCGGGCGCGCCGCCGTACCATGGGGACGAGCTCGTGGTCTGGACCTACCGGCTCGGCGACGACGAGCAGCTCTACGACCTGCACTTCTACGAGTTCAAGCGCTGGCGATGGGACGGCGTGCGGTTCAAGTCCGAGTCCCTGGAGACCGTCACCCCCGACAAGCTCCCGGATGCGGAAGCCGCCCGCCAGGCGGCAGGAGCGAAGAAGCCGGACATGCGCAGGCGGATGGCGCGCGTCGCGGAAGTCCCTTGAGCAGGCGGTTCGCATGAGTGCGCCGATCGATCTCTTCGACCGCGTGGAGGCGTCGGTCGCCGAGCTGCGCCGGCGGATCCCCGTCGAGCCGCAGGTGGCGGTGATCCTGGGCTCGGGCCTCGGCGGCTTCGCCGACCGCTTCGAGGACCCGGTGTCGATCCCGTACGGCGATCTCCCCGGGTTTCCCGCGTCCAGCGTGCCGGGGCACGCGGGGCGCCTCGTCGCGGGGGCGCTCGGCGGGATCCGGGTGGCGGCGATGCAGGGGCGCATCCACGCGTACGAGGGATACGAGCCGTGGCAGGTGGCCTTCCCGGCGCGGGTGCTGTGCCGGTGGGGGGCGAGGGCCCTCGTGGTCACCAACGCCGCCGGAGGCATCCGGGCGTCGCTTCGCCCCGGAAGGCTGATGCGGATCTCTGACCACCTGGATCTCTCCGGTACCAACCCGCTCGTGGGCCCGAACGACGAGAGGCTGGGGCCGCGCTTCCCCGATCTGTCCAAGGCGTACGACCCGAGGTTGTCGGCGGCACTCTACGAGTCGGCGCGGGTCGCCGGCGTGGAGCTCGACACGGGCGTGTACGCGTGCCTGCGGGGGCCGAGCTACGAGACGCCGGCGGAGATCCGGATGCTGCGCTCGCTCGGCGCCGACGCGGTCGGGATGAGCACCGTGCCGGAGGTGATCGCGGCCGCGCACATGGGCGTCCCTGTCGCGGGGATCTCGTGCATCACGAACCTCGCCGCCGGGCTCGGCGAGCAGCCCCTCACCCACGCGGAGGTCGCCGCCACCGCGGCCCGTGCGCAGGAGCGGTTCGCCTCCCTCCTCGAGGCCTTCTTCCCCGCCGCCGCCCGGATCGCCGGCTGATCGCGCGCGGGACGTCTCTCGTTGCACGGGCCGGCGCGGCTTGCCATGCTTCGCCGCGATGGCAACGAGACGAAAGCCCTCCGCCGCCCCGACCCGCGCCCCCGTCAGGGACGCGAAGCTGCGCCGCCTCCTCGTCGCGGCGCTGGCGGCGCGCCAGCGGGCCTGGGCCCCCTACTCGAACTACCAGGTGGGCGCCGCCGTCCTCGGCGACGACGGCAGGGTCTACGCCGGCTGCAACGTCGAGAACGGCTCGTACGGCGCGTGCCTCTGTGCGGAGCGAAACGCGGTGGGGCAGGCGATCGCCCGGGGCGCGAGGCGGATCGTCGCGGCGGCGGTGGTCACGCCGTCCAGCCCGCCGGCGCCCCCGTGCGGCATCTGCCTGCAGACCTTCGCGGAGCTGGCGGACGGCTCCCTCCCGGTGCTGCTCGCCAACCCCGAAGACGAGGAGCGCACCCTCACCCTCGACGAGCTTCTCCCCCACCGGTTCGACGCCTCCGCGCTGCCGGGTTGAAGGAGCGGCACACGTCGGGTTGAAAAATCCGCACGGCGAGCGTAGGTGGGCGGCATGAACGTGTTCCGCTCGATCGACGAAGCGCGCGGCAAGCTGTCCGGCTGCGCCGTCGCGATCGGAAACTTCGACGGCGTCCACCTGGGCCATGGGCAGCTCCTCGCCAAGGCGAAGGCGCTCGCCGCGGCGAGAGGCGCCCCGGCGGCGGTGCTCACCTTCGAGCCCCACCCGGCGAAGGTGCTCTCCCCCGATTTCGCGCCGCCGCTGATCGCGACCACCGCCCGCAAGCTTCGGCTGCTCGAGGACGAAGGGCTCGACGCGGTGGTGATCCAGCCCTTCGACAGGGCCTACGCGGCGACCTCCGCCGAGGCCTTCGTCCGCCGCGATCTCGTCGGCTCCCTGGGCGCTCGCGACATCGTGGTGGGCTACGACTTCACCTTCGGCAAGGGCAGGGCGGGGACCCCGGAGGCGCTCGCCCGCCTGGCGGGGGACGACGCCGGCGTCCGCGTGGTCCCCGCGTTCGCCAGGGATCAGCTCGTGGTCAGCAGCAGCAAGATCCGCGAGCTCGTCCTCGCCGGCAGGGTGGCGCAGGCCGCAGAGCTCCTCGGGCGGCCGTTCGTCGTCGACGGCCGCGTGGTGCCGGGGCGGGGCAGGGGCCGAACGATCGGGATCCCCACGGCCAACGTCGATCCGGACACCGAGCTCCTCCCCGCCTCGGGCGTCTACGCCGTGCTGGCGGCGGTCGAAGGGATCGAGGGGACCTTCGCCGGCGGCGCCAACATCGGCCGCAAGCCCACCTTCGGCGAGGAGGACCTGACGGTGGAGGTCCACCTCCTCGGCCTCGACGCCGATCTGTACGGGCGCACCATGGCGGTGGCCTTCCTCGAGCGCCTGCGCGGCGAGCAGCGCTTCGCCTCGGCGGAGGAGCTCGTCGCGCGGATCCGCCTGGACCTGGAGCAGGCGAGAGAGGTGGCGGCGAAGGCCGTCTCGGAGCCGCTGCTCACCGTGGTGGATTCGTTGACTGGCCCCGGGGACCGCCAGTAGACTCGCGGCCTTTCCGGCCGAGCAGGCAGGCGCAATTCCCCATCGAAGGCGGCGATCCGCCTGCGCCAAAGCGCTGCGGCCCAAGGGGTTGGAGGATGTCGGGTCGGCTCGGTGAGCTCCTGGTTCGGGAGAACCTCATCTCCCTGCAGCAACTCCAGAAGGCGAAGGACGAGGCGCGCAAGTCGGGGCAGCGCATCGGCTCGGCGCTCCTCAAGGTCGGCGCGATCGAGGAGTCCAAGCTCACCGATTTCCTCAGCCGACAGTACGGCGTCCCCTCGATCGATCTCAAGGAGTTCGAGATCGACGAGGAGGTGCTCAAGCTCATCCCTCGGGAGACGTGCGAGAAGCACGTCGTCATCCCGGTGAACCGAGCCGGCGCGTCGCTCATCGTGGCGATGGCCGACCCCTCCAACATCTTCGCGGTCGACGACCTCAAGTTCCTCACTGGCTACAACATCGAGACGGTGGTGGCGTCCGAGGCCACGATCCGGGACGCGATCGATCGGAACTTCGCACCGCGCGAGCCCTCCTACGAAGACGTGCTCGAGGGCTTCGACGATAGCGAGATTTCGGTCGAGCACTCCGAGGAGGAGGCGAGCGCCATCGACCTCGAGCGCGCGGCCGACGACGCGCCGGTGGTCCGCCTCGTCAACCTCATCCTCATCGACGCCATCAAGAAGGGCGCCTCCGACATCCACGTCGAGCCCTACGAGAAGGACTTCCGCGTCCGCTACCGCATCGACGGCGTTCTCTACGAGGTGATGAAGCCGCCGCTCAAGCTCAAGAACGCCCTGGTCTCGCGCCTGAAGATCATGAGCGATCTGGACATCGCGGTGCGGAGGCTTCCCCAAGACGGCCGCATCAAGCTGAAGCTCGGCAAGGGCAAGGAGATGGACTTCCGCGTCTCCGTCTGCCCCACGCTCTTCGGCGAGAAGGTCGTGCTGCGTCTGCTCGACAAGTCGAACCTCCAGCTCGACATGACCAAGCTGGGCTTCGAGCAGCAGCAGCTCGACTGGTTCATGGAGGCGATCGAGCGGCCGTACGGCATGTGCCTCGTCACCGGCCCCACCGGCTCCGGAAAGACGACCACGCTTTACTCGGCCCTCTCCAAGCTCAACCAGACCTCCGACAACATCTCCACCGCCGAGGATCCGGTCGAGTTCAACTTCGCCGGCATCAACCAGGTGCAGATGCACGAGGACATCGGCCTCAACTTCGCCTCGGCCCTGCGCAGCTTCCTCCGCCAGGATCCCGACATCATCATGGTCGGCGAGATCCGGGACTTCGAGACCGCCGAGATCGCCGTGAAGGCCGCTCTCACCGGCCACATGGTGCTCTCCACCCTCCACACCAACGACGCCCCCGGCACCGTCTCCCGACTGCTCAACATGGGAATCGAGCCCTTCCTGGTGACGTCGTCGGTGAACCTCATCCTGGCGCAGCGCCTGGCGCGGCGGCTCTGCCCCGAGTGCAAGAAGGTGGCGGACGTGCCGGAGCAGGCGCTCCTCGACATCGGCGTTTCCGCCGACGAGCTGGGCACCTTCGAGGTCTTCGAGCCGGTGGGCTGCAGCGCCTGCAACAACCGCGGCTACAAGGGCCGCGCCGCGATCTACGAGGTCATGCCGTTCTGGGACGGTCTGAAGGAGCTCGTCATCAACGGCGCCTCCACCGCCGAGCTCAAGCAGGAGGCCATCCGGCTGGGCCTCGTCACCCTGCGCATGGCCGCCATCAACAAGCTCAAGTCCGGCCTCACCTCCATGGAAGAGGTCGTCGGCAACACCGCTCCCGACAGGTTCTAGGAGATTCGATTTGGCCAGCTTGCATCAGCTCCTCAAGGCGATGGTCGAGAAGGGGGCGTCCGACCTCCACATCACCACCGGCTCGCCCCCGCAGCTCCGGGTCGACGGCAAGCTCATGCCCTTGAAGATCCCGCCGCTCACTCCGGTGGAGACCAAGCAGATCTGCTACTCGGTGCTGACCGAGGCGCAGAAGCACAAGTTCGAGGAGGAGAACGAGCTCGATCTCTCCTTCGGCGTGAAGGGCCTCTCCCGGTTCCGCGCCAACGTCTTCATGCAGCGAGGCGCCGTCGCCGGCGCGTTCCGCACCATCCCCTTCCAGGTGCGCAGCTTCGCCGAGCTGGGCCTGCCGCCGATCGTCAGCACGCTCTCGGAGAAGCCCCGGGGCCTCATCCTCGTCACCGGACCCACGGGCTCCGGCAAGTCGACCACCCTGGCGTCGATCCTCGACAAGATCAACGCGGAGCGGAACTGCCACATCATCACCATCGAGGATCCGATCGAGTACCTGCATCCCCACAAGGCGTCGGTCGTGAACCAGCGCGAGGTGGGATCGGACACCAAGAGCTTCAAGAAGGCGCTCAAGTACATCCTCCGCCAGGATCCCGACGTCGTCCTCATCGGCGAGATGCGAGACCAGGAGACGATCGAGGCGGCGCTCACCATCGCCGAGACCGGTCACCTCTGCTTCGCCACGCTGCACACCAACTCGGCGACCCAGACGATCAACCGGATCCTCGACGTGTTCCCGCCCATGCAGCAGGGGCAGATCCGGGCGCAGCTCTCCTTCGTGCTGGAGGGCGTGATCACCCAGAACCTACTGCCCAAGGCGAGCGGTCCTGGTCGGGTGCTGGCCATGGAGATCATGATCCCCAATGCCGCCATCCGGAACCTGATCCGCGAGGACAAGCTGCACCAGGTCTACTCGCAGATGCAGGTGGGGCAGGCGAAGTTCGGGATGCAGACCTTCAACCAGAGCCTCTTCAGCCTGCTGCAGAAGCGCCTCATCAACCAGGACGAGGCGTTCGGCCGTTCCTCGGAGCCGGACGAGCTGCGCAACATGCTGGCGGGCGCCGCTGCCGGTCGGGTGATGCCGACTCGCGGCTGAGCAGGAGGGGCGCCTGCGTCCGGACCGATCCACAGGCAGTTTTCTTTGTACTTTCTGCATCTTTGGTAGAGTCCGGACACTTTCCGGAGGTGTGTGATGGCTGGCCCGGTCGCGGCGCGCCAGGGTGCCAGGCAGCAGCAGCCTGCCAAGCAGGCGCCCAAGCTCCCCGTCTTCAACTGGGTCGCCAAGACGCGCTCCGGCGAAGAGAAGTCGGGGGAGATGGAGGCGTACGACGTCGAGTCGGTGAACGTCCGCCTCCGCCAGATGGGCCTCCAGCCCGTCAAGGTGAAGAAGAAGCCCGTCGAGATCAACATCAAGATCCCGGGCGTGGGGGGCGTGACCAAGAAGGACCTGGTCATCTTCACCCGGCAGTTCTCCACGATGATCGACGCGGGCCTGCCGCTGGTGCAGGCCCTCGACATCCTCGCCTCCCAGAACCCCAACCCCGAGTTCCGCAAGGTGCTGATGGCGGTGAAGGAGAAGGTCGAGACAGGCTCCACCTTCGCCGACAGCCTCGCCGATCACCCGAAGGTCTTCGATCAGCTCTACGTGCAGCTCGTCGCCGCCGGCGAGCTCGGCGGTATCCTCGACACCATCCTGCAGCGCCTCGCCGTCTACATCGAGAAGGCCGAGAAGCTCAAAGGCAAGGTCAAGGGCGCGATGGTCTACCCGTCCATCGTGATCGTCGTGGCCATGGGCTGCGTCGCCGTGCTGCTGCTCTTCGTGACGCCAACCTTCGAGAAGATGTTCAAGGACTTCGGCGGCACGCTGCCGGGGCCGACCCAGCTCATCATCGACGTCTCCAACTGGCTGCAGAGCGCGATCGGGTACATCGTCGGCATCCTCGCCGCGTTGGCGTTCGGCCTCAACCGGGCGATCAAGACAACGAAGGGCAGGTTGATCTTCGACACCGTGATGCTCAAGCTGCCGGTGCTCGGCGACATCCTGCGCAAGGTGGCGGTAGCCCGCTTCACACGCACCATGGGCACCATGCTCTCGTCGGGCGTGGCGATCCTCGACGCGCTCGACGTCACGGCCAAGACCGCCGGCAACGTGGTGATCGAGAAGGCCATCATCCATACCCGCAACAAGATCTCGGAGGGCAAGACCATCGTCGAGCCGCTGAGCGAGACGGGCGTCTTCCCGCCGATGGTGGTGCAGATGATCGGCGTGGGCGAGGCCACCGGCGCCATGGACGCCATGCTCGCGAAGATCGCCGACTTCTATGACGACGAGGTCGACGCCGCGGTAGCTGCGCTCACCTCGATGATCGAGCCCGTCCTGATGGTGGGCCTGGGCGGCATCGTCGGCTTCTTCCTGATCGCCATGTATCTGCCCATCTTCACGATGGCGCAGAGCATCTCGTAGCCGGGAGAGGGGCGACGGTGCGGATGGCCGCGGCGGGAGCCCTGGCGGGAAGGGTAGAAGACGTCCCCGCCGCGGACGAGCTGACGAAGCGCCTGCTCTGGATCACGGCGTTCCGCATCGCCGCCATCACCGCGCTGGTCGGTACCACCGCCGTCCTCGCCTTCAAGGACGGCGAGCCGCTCGGCGGCCGGATCGCGGCGACGCTGTCGGCGCTCGCGATCGGTACGAACCTCCTCCAGATCGGCGTCGCGGTCCTGCTGCGGTACTCGCGGCGCCTGCGGCTCCTGGCGGCGCTGCAGGTAGTGGGGGACGTCGGCTTCGTCTCCTTCCTCGTCTACATCACCGGCGGCTCCGACTCGCTCTTCTCCTTCATGTACCTGCTGGCGATCGTCAGCGGTGGCATCCTCCTCTCCGCCAAGGGCGCGTGGGGCGCGGCGATCCTCTCGTTCGTCGCGGACGCTGTGGTGGTCGTGGGGATGCAGCGGGGGATCCTCCCGCCGATCGAGCCGGAGCTCCAACCCAGCCGCCTGGGCCTCGCGCAGCTCCTGCAGGCGCTCTTCACCCACGGAAGCGCGTTCGCGCTCACAGCGGTGCTCTCTACTTACGTCGCCGGTCAGCTCCGCAAGGCGGGCGACAGGGCAGAGGTCGCCGAGCACAGCCTGCTCCGCCTCCACGTGCTCCATGACGCCATCGTGCGATCCGTCGCGACCGGCATCGCCACCACCGACTCCGGCGGCCTCATCAACTTCGTCAATCGCTCGGGCGAGGAGATCCTTGGTAAGCCCTTCGCGGCCTTCGTGGGGCTGCCCCTGGAGTCGGTCTTCCCCACGGTGATGCGTGAGGCCGAGAAGACCGGAGGGCGGGCGGAGCGCCTGGAGAGCCCGTGGGAGTTGGAGGGGCGTCCGACGCGACAGCTCGGCTTCACCGTGACGCCGCTGGTAGACGACGATGGCAGGCAGCTCGGCTCGATCGCGGTGTTCCAGGATCTCACCGCCGTGCGCAACCTCGAGCGGCGGGCGGCGCGCTCGGAGCGCCTCGCCACCGTGGGGCAGCTCGCGGCTGGCCTCGCCCACGAGCTTCGCAATCCGCTCGCCTCCATGTCGGGATCGATCGAGCTGCTCTCGCAGGGCGGGGAGGGGATCGATCAGGATCGCCTGCGCGGAATCGTGCTGCGGGAGTCCGAGCGCCTCAACCGCCTCGTCACCGAGTTCCTCACCTTTGCCGGGCCGGCGGCGCCGCAGCTCGACCTGGTGGACCTGCGGGTGGCCGTCGAGGAGATCGCGAGCGTCTTCGCCGCGGATCCGCTCGCGCCGAGGTGCCATCGGCGGCTGGAGCTACAGCCCGCGTTCGCGCTCGCCGATCCAGCCCAGCTCAAGCAGGTACTCTGGAACCTCCTCCGCAACGCCGCAGAGGCCTCTCCCGAGGGCGGGATCGTCCGGGTGGCCACCGGCAGGGCGAGGCGGGACGGGATGGTGTTCCTCTCCGTGGAAGATCGCGGCGAGGGCATCGCCCGAGAGAACCTCGAGCGGATCTTCGATCCCTTCTTCACCACCAAGGCGACCGGCACCGGCCTGGGGCTCTCGACGGTCCACCGCATCGTGGAGGGGCTCGGTGGGCAGGTCGAGGTCGAGAGTGTGGTAGGGGAAGGTACACGCATCACCATCCTCCTCCCGGCGGCCCCGGTCCCTCCGGTGGAAGGCTAGAAGAACATGGCCCACCTGCTCATCGTCGACGACGAGCTCTCCATGAGGGAGATGCTGGAGATCCTGCTCCGCAAGGCGGGCCACAGCGTCGTGGCGCTCGACGACGCGCCGGCGGCGTGTGCCCGGGTGGAGGAGGAAGACTTCGATCTGGTGATCTCGGACCTGCGCCTGGGGCAGCGCTCCGGCATCGAGGTCCTGGAGCGCACCAAGGCCGTGCGGCCGAACACCGAGGTGCTGATCATCACCGCGTTCGCCACGACCGAGAACGCGATCCAGGCGATGAAGCTCGGCGCCTACGACTACGTGACCAAGCCGTTCAAGGTCGACGAGCTGCTGGTCGTGGTGCAGAAGGCCCTCGAGAAGCGGGCCCTCGCCCAGGAGAACTTGTCGCTGCGCCGGCAGCTGGGCGAGCGCGGCAAATACGCCGGCATCCTGGGCAAGAGCGCCGCCATGCAGGAGCTCTTCGCGCTCATCGAGAAGGTGGCCCCTTCGCGCACCACCGTTCTCGTCTCGGGCGAGTCCGGGGTCGGCAAAGAGCTGGTCGCCCGGGCGATCCACTCCAAGGGCGGCCGCGCCGACGGGCCCTTCGTCGCGGTGAACTGTGGCGCGATCCCGGAGGGGCTCATCGAGAGCGAGCTCTTCGGCCACGAGAAAGGCGCGTTCACGGGGGCCGTCTCGGCAAAGCCGGGACTCTTCACCACCGCGGCGGGGGGAACGCTCTTCCTCGACGAGATCGGCGAGCTGCCGGTGGCGGTGCAGGTGAAGCTCCTGCGGGCGCTGCAGCAGCGTGTGATCCGCACCGTGGGCGGCACCCAGGATATCGAGGTGGACGTACGCATCGTCGCCGCCACCAACCGCGATCTCGCCGTCGAGGTGCGGGAAGGGCGCTTTCGCGAGGACCTCTACTATCGGTTGAACGTAATCGGGCTCAAGGTCCCGGCCTTGCGTGAGCGCCGCGAGGACATCCTGCTGCTCGCGGACCACTTCCTCGAGCGGGTCGCCGAGGAGCAGGGCAAGGGCGGACTGCGCTGGTCCTCCAAGGCGCGGCGGATCGTCGCAGACCACGACTTCCCGGGCAACGTGCGGGAGCTCGAGAACCTGGTGGAGCGCGCCGTCACCCTCGCGGACACCGCCCTCATCGAGCCGGACGTGTTCCCGCCTCACCTGCGGGGTGCGAGCGCGTCCCGGGCGGTGGTCGCGGAGGACGAGCCGATCCCCGACGGCTTCGATCTGCAGGCGCACCTCGACGCCTACGAGAAGCGTCTGCTCGAGCGGGCGCTCGAGCAGACCGGCGGGGTGAAGACCCAGGCCGCGCGGCTCCTCGGCATCGAGTACCGAAGCATTCGGTATCGGCTGGAGAAGCTGCACATCGACGACGCCGGGGGAGAGACTCCGGGGCCGATGGCCTCCATCGTGTCACGGGCGGTCGACGAGGCGTAGTCAGCTCATTCCGGCGGGCAGCCGTTCACCTCGACATCCGAGAGGTTGCCTGCGATGGCGGGTGGGACCTTGGGGCCCTTGCATTGGGCGTTGATGCGCTGACCGGGCAAACGGGCGGCGCGCAGCGGCTCGCCGCCGTAGGCGCCGGCGCCGTTGCGGCGAGAGGCGTCAAATCCAATGCCGGACCGCTGTGCCACCAGCGCTTCGATCTGGGTGAACCGCACGTCATCCTCGATCGACTCGAACCCGCCCCCGAGGATCTCGGCGTGCCTGTCGAAGCCGAGCTCCACCGCCCGCTTGAGCGCAGCCAGGGCCTCCTCCCGTCGCTGCTCCAGCGCGTAGGCCCGGGCGAGGTTGAAGTGTCCCAGGGCGTCGTTCGGACGCAGCTCTACGAAGGCCTGGAAGCGCTGGGCCGCCTCTCCGCCCCGCCGCAGGTAGAGGAAGGCGAGACCACCGTTGTACAGCGCCTTGAGGTTTTCCGGTTCTCGCCTCAAAGCCTGATCGAAGAGGGAGAGGGCGGCATCTATCCGATTGGCCTTCGCCTCGGCGATCGCCTGGGAGGCCAGATCGTCGGCGCTGTCCCAGCCGGCGCAACCGCCCAGGACCAGCAGGAGCACGAGGCCCGCGAGAATGCGCTTCACGATCACTCCTCGAAGATCTCGCGCCACGAGATCACGACCTGGCGTGGCGCGTTCTGGTTGGCAGAGGGCGTGACGCCGGCGATGTTCGTCTCTTTGCCCGTCTGGTTGCCGATCCGCGTGAGCCCCTCTGCGCCCAGGACGTAGACCTGCCCGTCTGCAGAGACGGGAGAAGGGATCTTCTGGCCGGCGTTGATCTTGCCCAGATCCACCTTGCCCGATTTGTCGCTGTCGTCCGTCAGGTAGTTGCACGGAACGCAGCGGCTGCGGTCGCGTACGTTCAAGCAGTAGAGCGACGCGGTTCCTTCCGCGCAAGTCGACGCCTGGTCCGGGTTCCAGGTGGTGAACGAGAGCCACTTGTCGCGGTTCGCCTGGAGCGAGAGCAGGGGAGAGCCGAGGAGCCTGGTGTTCGTCTGGATGAGTCCGGAGAGTTGGATGGCGCCGTCGTCTCCCGCCGTACAGAGGTTGCCGTCGCCCGTCAGGGGCGCCGGCACTCCCTTCTCGTCGAAGGCCTCGGGGCACTTGTCCGACCCGTCATCGTTGAAATAGAAGCCGCTGAACCCATACTCGGATCCCACCTCCGTCTTTTCGTCCGGGAAGCTTCCCCGATCCACGCCCGAACCGGCGAAGAGATAGACGCTCGTCTTCGCCATCGGATCCACCAACGCGGTGGGACTGTTCGTGATCGGATTGTCTCCGCCGAACTCGAACACCGAACAGCTGTTGGTCCATTGGGAGCGATGCGTGCGCAACGGCATCACCAGCTCCTCTCCGTCCTTCACCTTTCCGAACGAGATTCGGCCGAGCTGGCTCGCCCATCCACCGACGTAGGCAACGTCGGTGAAACCGTCTCCGTCGACGTCGAGGAGCGGGATGTCCGCTACCACCGAGCCCAGGTTGACCCCCTCGTGCTGGTGGAAGGTCTCGAGGAAGCGGCCGTCTGCAAGGTTCTGCACGAAGACGTGGGGGTCCTCTCCGCTCGTTCCGTTGCCGTGGTACGCGTACGGACCGGCGAAGGGCAGATTGAGCATGCGGTAGGCGGGGTAGCTGTTGCCGTCGTGATCCTTCACGTCGGCGTTGTAGCCGCTCCCGTACACCGCCGCCCAGGTAGGCACGGCATCGGACTCCGCGGAGGTGCCTTCCGCGAGGTTGAGCAGCGCCACGGTCGGCACCGACCAGGTGCGGCCCAAGCCGTTCGAGCTGTCGTGGAGGCCGTCCACCGTCGATTCCCACATCGGTTTCGGATCGAAGGGATCCGAGACGTCGAGCGCGACGAACCAGGACCCGCCCCAGCCCTGGCCGCAGAGCAGGATCGTGCGCCAGCCGCAGAGCTCGTCGTCTCCACACTCGAGCTCCCCTTCGTCGTTGCTCATGTCCTTCACGAGGACGTCGTCGATCCTGCAGGAGAGATCCTGCGAGAAGAATCGGTTCTCCTTCCCCTTGCTGTCCAGGATCACGGAGGAAGCCCGGGCCAACATGCTCACCGGGAGGTACGCCCAGGCTTCGTCCCCCGCGGCCCAGTCGTGGGGCACGTCGTCGAAGAGCTTCGGGCCGGCATGGAAGGCGTGGATCATGCCGTCGTTCGCGCCGACATAGATCATCTCGGGGCGATGGCGCAGTTTCATTCGGAACTTGTCGTAGCCCCTCGTTCGGTAGTCGTAGGGTGGGGGACCGACGATCGCCGGGCCGCCATGATAGACGTCGCCGAGCTTCCACTCCCGGCCCTCGCCGTGGAGCCAGCGCACGACCGATGCCTGATCCGTGGGGGAGGAGGCGAGCTCGAGCAACTGCTTCGCCGTCTCCTCACTGACGTTGGGGGGCCGATTTCCTTCGGAGAGCAGCTCCTCGAGGTCCACTACCTTGGAATACTCGCTGAAGACGTCTCCAAGCTCACCGTAGCCCCCCGAGTCGTTGGAGAGCTCACGACGACCGCCGTCAGTGAGAGGAATCGTGAATCCGCCGCTCTCCTCGATGGCCCCCGAAGGAGATCCAGTGAAGATCTTTCGGGCCTTCGTCCGGTTCGTGAGCCGCCTCCCGGCGTCGAAGAGGCAGGCGTTCCCCTCTTCGCCGCAGCGATCGAGATCGAGGTGCGAGAGATCGGTGAACATCCACTGCTTGCCTCCCGTCTCCTCGTTGACGGTCTCCTCGAACAATCGAATCCCGTAGAGATGCCCGGTGGATCCAGGCTGGCGGAAGGTGCTGTAAGCCAGGAAGTTGCGAGACACCCGGCCGAACTCGTTGAGGTTCTGCGGGACGCTCCCGATCACCGGAGCCACGGCGGCAAACTCGCCGCTCGAGATCGTCTCGAACGCGCGCCTCAGCTTCGCGACCAGTTCTTCCCTCTCGAGGGCGAAGAGCGCCGTTCCTCGCGGGCTCGGCTGGCCCTTCGCCGGCTTCAGGATCACGCCGTCGGATTCGGCGGTGCCGCCGATCCGCGCCAACTCGCTCAAGCTGTGCTGCTCGGGGTTGTCCCCGGCCAACTCGGGGCCGAAACCCAGGATGAAGGTGCGGACGTCGATCGACTCGGAGTTCCCGAGGTCGATCGATCGCAGGTCACGGACCGCCTTCTCGAGCTCCGGCTGGTTCGGATTCCAATTCTCGTCGAGTGAGCAGCTCTCCTCGCCGTCGGTCACGAGGATGACGTAGTAGCCTCTGCACGTCGCGGATGGGTCGGTCTTCGCGACCTCCTCCATATGGTCTCGTGCCATCCGCAGAGACTTGGCGATGGGAGTGCCCCCCTCCGGAATCATCGTGCTCACGCGGCTCAGGATCGAGCTCCGATCCGAGGCCGGAAGAGGATCGTCGAGCCGAACGCCGCAGTTCTTGGTGTCGTTGTCCGACGCCAGCTCTCCCGCGCGGCCTGCTTCGAACTTTCCGTATCGGGCGAGACCGAGGGTGACGTTGTCGAGGCCGGGGATGAGGTCCGTGAGGACGTCCTGCGCGACATCCATGCGCGAGGGGCAGTCGCACGCGACCGTCTCGTTCCAGCAATTCGGCACACAGGAAGCCGGGTCGCATTCCTGAGGACCCCTTGCTACGCAGACGTCACAGTCGAGCGGCGTCGGCTCGTTCCAGACGAGGCATTTGTCGGAGTCGACCTCGTCGCAGTCGACCTGTTCGTGCTCGGTGCAGTTGTCCGGATCGAGGACATCCTTGCACTCCTCGTTCCATACCAGGCACTCTTCGCCGTCGATGTCCTGGAACTTCTCGCATTCCGAACCGTTTTCCCATTTCCACGTCTTGCATTCCGGTCCATTCTTCTCGTCCCACCGGATGCACTCTTCGGACTCTACCTGGTTCCACCTCTCGCAGGCCGGCCCTTCGACCTGGTAAAAGGTCCTGCAGCTTCCCTGCTTCTGCGACCAATTCAAGCAGTTGTCGTAATCAGTGACCCAGTTCCACTCTTCGCATTTCGTGCGATCCTCGATTCGCTCCCAGAGATCGCACTTGGACATGTCCGGGATCCGGTTCCATTCCTGGCATCCGGCGGCGCTGCAGTCCGGCACCCAGATACCCGTGCCGGGCTTCAGTTCCTTTTCGGACTTCTGGGTACATGCTTCCCAAGAATACTGGTCGCAGACATTCGTGCAAGTCTGCTTGTACTTCGTGCAGTCGCGCTGGCAGTTAATCTGGCGGGTCTTGCAGTTGACGTCGCAGACCTTCTGCTTGTTGTCCGAGGGCCCGACGAAGCGGCATCCGCAGTCATAGGTCTCCTCTTCGCATCCGTACTCGGGACCATACGTCTCGCATGTGGTCGTATCGACGCAGACCTCGCGTGGCTGGGAGCAGCGGTTGTTGCGGCAATCGGCGCCCGTGCAGCCGCTTGAGCCGGTACGGGGCTCCCAATTGATGCAGACCGGAGTCGTGTATTGTTCCTTCACCCATTTTTCGCCGCAGGTCTTGCAAGTGCCATTCTTGAGAGGACGCTCGAGGCAAACACCGTTCTTCTCGCCGAATCGATTGCATCCGTCCGTCTTCTCTCCGTACTCGAGGCACTGATCGTTCACCATGTTCCAGACCTGGCAATCCGGCCCGTCGATCTGCTCGCGCTGTTCGCAGACATTGCCGTCGACCAGTCTGTACTCGAGGCAGTTGTCGCCCTGGACCTGGTGGTACTCCAGGCAATCGGTCTTGACCTGCTCGTACCGCTCGCAGTCGGGGCCAGGCACCTGCACGTGGGTCTTGCACGTCGTCTTCTGGCAGTCTTTCTTGGTCCCCCAGGCGAGGCATTCGCCGTCCTTGCAGTTGATCTTCTTCTTTTCGAACTCCTTGCAGGTTGGCGGGGCCGCCCCGCAATCCGCGATCCCGCCCTTCTCGGTTTCGATGCACGGCTTCCAGCAGTCCGAGCAGATCTGCCCCTCGCAGACCGTCTTCTCCGTGTTGCACCAAGGGCCAGTCTCCTCGGTTTCGCACGTGGGCTCGTTATAGAGCTCGTAGTCGGGGTCATCGGCCTGGGCTTCGGTGAGGTCCGGACAGACCCAGAGCTCCGAGCCGTCGTTGCGGCGGCAGTAATTCGGATTACAAGACTCTCCTTCCTGCTGGTAGAGCCCCTTGTACGTCTTGGCCCCTGTCATCTCGTCGTACAGACCGTCCTGACAAAGCATCGACCCGGAGTTGTCCACGATGAGCAGGACGTATGGCTGGAGGTCCGGAGGCAGCACCTCGTAGAGGTAGTTCGAGCTCGCCGGGGAGGGCATCAGGAAGAGGCCCGACAGGGCGAGGGCGAGAAGGCGCGTCGCGAGAGTCGCGCGGGGCTTGGAGTTCGTACGGCTCATAGCGATGGGCCTCCTGCAAACGGCGGTCGCAGCCCGGTGCGGCTCACGTTGGTTCCCGCAGCTCCGCCCAGATGGGTTCCGCTGTACGGATCCTCCCAGGCCTGAACGAGGATGGAGCCCCAGATCCGCGCTCGAGAGATCACCTTGTCGTCACGGACGACCTGCCCCTCCGAGATGAAATGACCGACCTCTCCGGTGTTGCCTGCGCCGATGATCAGGTAGCGGTACTCGAAAGCACCGGGACCCCCGAGCCCATTTGGAACGATCGTGGACTCGTCGGCAGTCTGATCGGGAATGGCGGTCGGATCTGCGGTCGTCGCGAAGATCTGCAGACCAGCCTCGGCCGTCGCGAGCGCCTGCGAACGCAGTTCGGTCGACTCGGCGCTCGAGACGTCGGCGCCGGCGAGGGTGAAAGCCGCCGTCCCCATCAGAGCGAGCATCATCACTACGAACAGGACCGCGATCAGGCTATAGCCTCGCGCCGGTCGCAGTCTTCGGGAGCCATCGAAACGAAGCATATTGGAGGTCCCTACAGGAGGTTCGAGAACACCTTGATCTCGACGGTGGACTCGATCGAAAAAATTCGAGCTGTGCCTGGTTCAGACGGGTCCAGGTCGAGGCCATGGTGGTAGGCCGGATCTTCGATGGGCTCGACGACCTTGAAGGCGATACGTACGGCGCGGATTCGGTTCCAGTCGAGGATGTACCGCATGTCCAAGTCGACCGATCCCAATGTCGCGCTCAGCGGCGAAGTAGAGATTGTATTGTCGCCGTCGAGCCCCATGAATTCGAAGTCGTAGCCGCCAAGGTACGGAGGGATCGTGACGATGGCTGGGAGCGGATCTCCGAGGGAGGCCGGGAGGGCGAAAAAACGAACCGGGGGGAGGAGGAACGAGTTTCCCGTAGTAGTCTGGCGATTCACGATGCCAGGCGCCCCGATGTACTCGTCAGCGGTTGCGCTCAGCAGGTGATACAGGAACAGCGCGTGGTCGTAGGTCGGGTCGGAGTCGGCGCCGTCCGGCGCGAGCTTCATGCGTTCGTCCAGAAGCACGTTGTCAAGCAGGATCGAAGTCTGTGGGACCTGGCCCGCGAAGCCGAAAGGATTTCGGATGCGCTCGATATGGCCGAGGACTCCCTGCCCGTTCTGGACGACGGTACGGGGGACGAACTGGTAGGTTACGACGTTGCCTGGGTCATCGGTGAACGGGGCCGACGAGATGGTGTCCGCCGATGTCCCTGGAGTCACGCCCGAGGGCGTCGTCCATGCGTTTCGAGCGAGTGTGATCCGCCAGGGGTGGGGATCGAGGACCGCTGCACACCCGTCGGGCGTCCCGGTCGACTGAAAACCCCCGATGCAATGGTAGGGGAGGAACTGGACCGCGTCGCCCGCGGCCCGGACGTCCCGGCTCATGAGCTCCATCGCGACTCGGCCCTGTGATGCGAGCTCGATGTCCTTGCGTTGGCTCGCCGTCGCCGTCTGGATCTGGGCGATCGTCACGATTGCGAACCCGATCACGACGGTCGAAACGACGCCGGCGACCAGTAGCTCGATGAGCGAGAATCCACGCGCCTCTCTCATGTAGAGTCCTCCCCTCCCGCTGGCCTCGGAATGAGCACGCTGGTCATCGTGCGTGCGCCGAATCCGATGGGGGAGGGCCAGATCACACGGACCGTGGCTTCGAGGGTCCCGAGGATCACCGTGGGAGCGCTCGAGGCGGAGAGCGCGTAGCAGACCTGGTAGGTGTTGTCCTCCAGGCGAATCGGAAAAGGCCCCACGTTGAAGTCAATCGCGTCTCCGGCCCCCGGAGGATTGCACGCCTCCTGATCGACGAGATCGTCGTTGATCGAGTGCGGAAGCCGCTCGCTCTCCCAGGCATTGGCCAGGGTGAACTCTTGTCCCCGCGTGCACCCGGTCGTGCCACCGCAACCAGAGGTCGAAGGAGGGCCCGGGTCGAACCGGACCTCGAATCGCAGCCGCTCGAGGACCGAGTTTCCGACGTATTGAGCCGCCGTCATCTTGCGTCCATGGACCGAGCGGGTCAGCGCGCTGGTCACGAGCGGCAGCGTGACCAGCAGGCCGATCGAAAGTACGGCCATCGAGACCAACACCTCGACCAAGGTAAAGCCAGTCGACCTCGAGACAGTGGTTCGGCCTGGGTTCATAAGCACTCCCACCCGCTTCCGGCGTGATCGGGCTTGTAGGCTCGAGCCTTGCCCGTGACGTTGCGAATCCCAACCGCACGATCGAAGGATGCTGATTCACCAACTGGATGGAGAACCAGCGATTCGTCGGCGGCCGAGGGCGTAATCACCTCGCCGTTGGGAAGAAAGCGGATGGCATGCGTTCCCGTGCAGAGCGAGCAGACCGGGATCTCCGGGTAGTTCAGACCTTCTTCTTGATCGCAAGAGAGGTTGACCTCGGAAGAATCCGAGAAAACGACGCCCTTGTATTCTACGTCGAAGCAGACGCGCTCGTAGGTGTCGTTCGAACTCGCTATCACGTAGCCCGGGGAGCACCCCTCAGGGTTCACCGTGAGCGTCACCGGGCGATTCGTTCTCAATGCGATCGTGCTTGCCTTGCGGACGTCCAGCACCAGCCTGCCGGCCGCGGTGTTCGCGCGGTAGCGAAGTAGTTGCTTCTGCATCTGCCAGGTGCCCAGGCCGGCGAGGATCGCCAAGAGGGCGACCACGACCATGACCTCGATGAGAGTGAAACCGCGGGCGTCACGCATGCTGCCGTTCGATGCAACAACCATGCGGTGCAGCGAAGCCCCAGTAAAACCAATCGGTTGGGTTGGTTTTCTGGTGCGGGAGCCGGACGAGGGACCGCAACTTTTGCGCAGAGTCGAAACGGGTTGCGAGGAAGAGTCCTGTACGCTTCGTCGCTGGGCCCAGTCTCGCTCGTTGGCGGCTACGACAGGTCGCGCTTCTCGAACGCCATCGACGCGAGCAGCAGGAGGGCTCCGACATAGCACGTGCCGTAGACCGCGGCCGCGGCAGCCAACCCGTTGACGACCTCCTGCCCGTGGATCAAACGGGCGAGGCCCTCCATCGTCGCCATGTCCGGGAGGGTCCAGTAGAGGATGTCGCCGAGCAGGCGCGTCGCCTCCGACTCGCTCTTGCCCAGGAAGAAGCGCAGCTCGCCCGTGAGGTGGCCGGCGAGGGTGAGCCCGGAAGATGCGATGAACGCCACGGTGGAGGAGGTGAACGAGGAGAAGAAAACCGCGATCGACGCGATCAGCGCCAGCTTCAGCAGGAGAAGGCCGAGCGTGGCCACGTAGGCCATGGCCGGGTACTCGAATGGACCGCTGTGGGAATAGGCGGCAATCATCACGGTCGCGGCGACGATCATCAGGAGGACGTTCAGGTAGACGGTCCCAACCACGCCAAGGTACTTTCCCAGAACGTACCAGCCGCGGGGGATCGGCCTGGCGAGAACGGGATAGGCGACGCGCTTCTCCAGCTCTCCTGCGACGGCCCGAACGCCGAGCAGGATCGCCATCGCCGACCCACCAATCGAGATCGCCGAGATCGAGAAGTCGGTGACGATTCGCACCGGCCAACCGAGGGTGACGTTGGAGAGCACGGCCGAGAGGAGAATCAGCCCGATCCCGAAGGCGAGCACCCCGTAGAGGATACGGTCGCGCAGCGACTCCTGGATTGTGACGCGGGCGATGGCGGCGATCGGCTGAATCATGGAGTGGCGAAAGCTTCCGGTACGATTCCAGGACGATAGACCATCAGGCGCCTGGGAAGCAGCGATGAGGATACTGCACCTGTGGACGGATCCAGGTCGATCGCCTTCCCCAGCGGTGAGGCGGTGACGATCCTCGACTCCGGATCGTCGAGGTCTGCGAGCGTCGAAGGAGGCCGGCCTTTGGTGGCAATATGATGGGCGATTGCGCCCTCGAGGATGCGGAGCGCGCGCTCCATTTCCATCTGGTCTCGCCGGCGTAGGAACTCGCCTCGGAGACTCGAGTCTGGCGTCGATTGGATTGAGAGGTCGAGTGCGGCGATCCCTTCCTCGATCGTTCCCGCGCTGGAGAAGAGGCGCGCGGCGAGCTCGGGGAGGTACCGCGGGCTGCCTTGGATTCGAGCGGCTCGAAGCACGAGGTCGGCGCCGCGTTCCAGGTCCCCAAGAGCGCTCCAGTAGTTGAAGCCGGCGAAAAACGGCAGCTGCCATCGGGACGGAACGTTGGACATCCCTCGCTCGAGAATGGCGTTCGAGGACTCGTAGCGGCCGACGCTGGAGAGCACGACTCCCGAGGCCTCATAAGCGTAGCCGAAGAGTGGATCGACGTCGACGACGAGCCTCGCGAGTGACTCGAGGTTGGGCCACTCGCGTGCCTCCTCCCGAGGCGTCCCAAGGTATTGCACCAACTTCAGCCAGAAGATATCCGCCGTGGTCGTCGCATGCCCCAAGGACATGAACCGAACGACCTTGCCGTTTGGCAGGGTCGAATCCTCAGCGACCGACGCCGCCGGGTCGGTGGTGAATCCGTGGGCGGCATGAGCGAGGGCGGCCAGGGTTGCAACAGCGATGACTCGGCCAGCTCGGGCAGGAATGGTACGTAACATCGGTTGGGTGGTGTTTTAACGGAAAACGGGGCGCCATGGAAGCCCATGGCGCCCCGTCTCGTCGTTCGACCGCTTGCCTAGAACACGCCGTCGGGGACTGCCTTGTGAACCTGGCTGACCTTGTCCAGGTCGATCGCCGTGCAATCGGCCACCTGCACGCCGTTGATCACGTCGGGAGGGTTCGCGTTTCGATCGCCAGGCATCTGCACCGCCCAGCACTGGCTCGTGGTGTCGGCGTCCAGGTCTGCCGTAGCGTCGGCCGTGAAGGCCGGGATTCCAGCAGCCGCGAGTCGAACCGCGACCGCGTAGGCGAAATAGACGCTGCCCTCCGGGTTCCACCCGAGGTCGACCCATTCGGCAACAGTGGCATCGAAAGCAGACTTCTTTCCTGCCACCGGAGCGGCCGGGTTGGCCGGCGTGGCGACGAAATCGTCGTTGGTTCCGAAGTAGGCGATCTCGGAGGTCTTGATGGCCGCCAGGTTCACCGCCGCCTCGCCGGACTTGGCGCGGAGCTGGTAGCGGAGGAAGTTCGGGATCGCGATGGCGGCGAGGATGCCGATGATGGCGACCACGATCATGAGCTCGATCAGCGTGAAGCCGCGGACGTTCTTCTTCAGGTTCTTCATCTGCTTCTCCTAACTCGCCCCCGTCTGGGAGGTTCCATCGAGAGACTTGCGGAATGGGCGAGACGGGCTTTGGTCTCTGCGAAAGCGGTGCCAGCCTGGGCCCGAGCAGCCAAGCGGTCAAATTTCCTGCCTCGCCCCGTACTTCGGGGCCGAAGTGGGCCTCCCGGGCTGCCGGGACTCGGCAGCCTCCGGCGGGGTTGCCGATTTACGGCACCCTTGCTTGGAGGACCGAAGGATCAGGGAGATCTGTCCGCCACCTCTCAGTTGGAGTACCGTCCCGCTCCCTGAGGAGGTGCGAGCAGGCGATGGGCGATCCGATCCTGGTGACGCGAAAGCTGGGGAAGGTCTACCGGCTGGGGCTTCGGCGGAAGCGCGTGGCGGCGGTGCGGGACCTCGATCTCTCGGTGGAGCGAGGCGAGATCTACGGCTTCCTCGGACCGAACGGCGCCGGCAAGAGCACCACCATCAAGATGCTCATGGGGCTGGTGGCACCGACGTCGGGAGGCGCCTCGATCTTCGGGGTCCCCATCTCCTCCCGCCGCGCGCGGGCCAGCCTCGGCTTTCTCCCCGAGAACCCCTACTTCCATGACTTCCTCACCGCGGAGCAGCTCGTCGCCTTCGCTGGGCGCCTCGGAGGCATTCCCACGTCGACCCTCGAGGAGCGGATCCCTCGCCTCCTCGATCTGGTGGGTTTGGGCAAGGCGAAGACGCTCCCGCTTCGCCGCTACTCGAAGGGCATGGTGCAGCGGGCCGGGATCGCGCAGGCGCTCATCGGCGATCCGGCGCTGGTCGTGTTGGACGAGCCCATGAGCGGGCTCGACCCCATCGGCCGCAAGGACGTGCGCGAGGTCATCTTCCGCCTGAAGGAGGAGGGGAAGACGGTGTTCTTCTCGTCGCACATCCTCCCTGACGTTGAGGCGATCTGCGATCGCGTGGGCCTCATGCTCCACGGCAGCCTGCGTGAGCAGGGAACGCTGGACGACCTCCTCTCGGCGAGCGCTCGGGCCGTCGACGTGATCGCCGAGGCGATCCCCGAGCCCCTGGGCGCGGCCCTGCGGGGCAAGGCCCAGCGCGCGCTGCCGAAGGGGGACGGCTGGGCGTTCACCTTCGAGCACGACGCCGACGCAGACGCCGCGGTTGGAGACCTGGTTCGTGCCGGCGCTCGGATCGTCTCGGTCGCCCGCCATCGTGAGACCCTCGAGCAGCTCTTCGTCAGGCGGACCGAAGAGACCGGCGCGGCCCACGCCCGAGGCGAGGAGCCGGCCGCCGCGTGAGCTCTTTTCAGGTGCTCTCCGAGCCGGGCCATGGCGCCCGAAGACGGGATACGCGCGCTCGCGCGTGGGTCGTCGTCGCGCACGGGATTCCGCTCGCCATCGCGGCGGCGCTGCTGAAGGTCGAGTCGTCGCTCGCATCGACCTCCGGCTCGATGCTGGCACGGACGTTCGCCGTCGCGGGGGCGGTAGGTGCCGTGGTGTTGGTCGAGGCGACGCTCTTCCTGCTGCTGGGCCGGATCGCGCCCAAGCGCTGGCGAGGCGTCGCGGTGGCGGTGCACGCCGCGGCGTTCGTGTGGTTGTTGGTCGACCACCAGTATTTCCTGGCGACGGGCGGTCGCCTGAGTGCCGAACAGGCATTCGAAGCCCTCAAGCAGTTCGGAATGGCCACGGGCGTGGCGGCGGAGGGGCTGGACCAACGGCTGCCCTGGCGGTTGGCGCAGGCAGCGGCGTGCCTCGCGTTCGGAGTCCTGGTGGCGTCCCGGCCCCCTTGGCTGCCATCGGTCGGCCGCCCGATGGCGTTCCGCGCGGCAGCGCCTCTGGCCGGGGCCGCGCTCTGGCTGGGGCCATCGGCGTTCCCCGTCGACGCCGCAGATCGGAAGGCCCAGGCGGAGCGAGCCGCCGCGGGCTTCGGTGCGCTTGGCGAGGAGGACTATCGCTATGAGGCGCCGAATATCCTCGGCGTCGACGTCACGAGGCGACCGAACCTGGTGCTGGTGCTGCTCGAGTCGACGCGGGCGAGCGCAACCGGGCCCTACCAGGAGGGGAAGGAGCCCTCCGACACGCCGGAGCTGGACGCGATCGCCGCCCAAGGGATCGTCTTCGACGCCGCCTACACCTCGGTGACCCATACGTCGAAGGCGCTGGTTGGCCTCGTATGCGGCGCGTACCCGCGGCTCGAGGTGGCAGTGAAGGAGAACGAGCCGGGGGGGAACACGCTCGTCTGTCTCCCGCGGCTGCTCGAGGAGCTCGGCTACCGCAGCCGGTTCATGCAGAGCGCCCGCGGGGACTTCGAGGATTTTCCCAGCCTGGTGGCGAACATGGGCTTCGGGTCGGCGGTGACGCGCGAGCAGCTCGACGGCAGGGGGTTCCGGCGCGCGGGCTACTTCGGGATGGACGAATTCGCCCTCCTCGATCCCGCGCTGGACTGGATCCGCTCCGGCGACGAACCCTTCTTCCTCACGGTGCTGACGAGCGTGGCGCATTACCCGTACCACACGCCCGGCGTGGAGCCGCTGGAGGGCCGCGAGAACGCGCTGGCGAACTACCGGCGGGCGATTCGCCACGTGGACGAGTTCCTCGGCAAGTTCGTCCGAGAGGTGGAGGCGACGGCGAACGGCGAGACGCTCTTCGTGATCACGGCGGACCACGGCGAGGCGTTCGCCGAGCATCGGGTGCGGCAGCACGATCGTGTTCCCTACGAAGAGGGAACCAGGGTGCCGCTGGTCGTAAAGGGCCCCTCGTGGCTCGGGGAACCCCGCCGCGCAGGTGGGCTGCGCCAGCATTTCGACGTGCTGCCCACGGTGTTGGACGTCCTCGGCGCCGAGTGGTTGGGCCGGGTCCCGGGGACGAGCCTCCTCGAGCAGGAGGGGCACGACGTGGTGGCGACCTCCTGCCTGGAGACGCGCATGTGCATGGGCATCCGGGCGGGGGATCTGAAGTTCGTGTACCGGTATGGTCAGAGACCCACCGAGGTCTACGACCTGGCTCACGATCCGCTGGAGAAGCACGACCTCGCCCGATCGTTCCCCAAGGCGCTCCTGCGGAAGGTGGAGGCGCGGGCGGACGCTTTGACGGACGCGGTGGAGCGCTATTGGGAGAGCGCGCCACCGTCGGAAGAGCCGGCGCGCGCCGCGCGATCCGCCCCGCGGTCGTTTCCTGGACGCGACGACGTCACGCCCGCTAGTCTCCAGGCCCTCGACACCCCGTAGCGCGCGCCGCCGGACATCGACCCCGGCAGGAACGCCCGGGCACGCGCATGGGTTCTCCAAAGTCTCCCGCTGGAGTTGGGCCTTTTCGTGAACCTGGACCTCCCCGACTGGTACTTCGTGAGCGTCGCGGCGATCTTCGGCGCGCTGGTGGGATCGTTCCTGAACGTGGTGATCGCCCGGGTGCCGAAGGGGCTCTCGATCGTGCGGCCGCCGTCGCGTTGCCCGAAGTGCCTGCGGCCGATCGCCTGGTACGAGAACGTGCCGGTGGTCTCGTGGCTGCTCCTGCGCGGGCGGTGTCGGGGGTGCGAGCTCCCCATCTCGATCAGGTATCCGCTGGTGGAGCTGGCGACGTCGCTGCTGGCGGTGGCGTGCGTGCGTCAGCTCGGTCCGACGCCCTGGGCGGCGGCGGCCTTCGCGTTCCTCGCGGCGCTGGTCGCGCTCACGTACATCGATCTCGACCATTGGCTGTTGCCCAGGCGGATCACGATCCCGTTCATCGCGCTGGGCGCGGCGGTCTCGTTCCTGGAGGGCGGGCCAGGGATCGCGTCTTCGGCGCTGGGGGCGGCGACGGGGTTCGCCGCGTTCGCTGTGATCGGCTACGTGGCAGAGCGGATCCTGAAGAAGGAGGCGCTCGGTGGCGGGGACCTCTGGCTCTTCGCCATGATCGGCGCGTGGCTCGGCGCGAAGGCGCTGCTTCCGGTGGCGCTTCTGGCGTCTGCGCAAGGGGCCGTCATCGGCACGATCCTCCTCACCGTCGCCAGACGGAGGGCGCCCCCCGAAGGCGCGGAGGCCGCGACCGCGTTGCCGCCGCCCAAGCCAACCGGCGATGAGGAGCTGGACGACTGGGTGCCGCCGGAAGGCGCGGTCCCCTTCGGTCCCTTCCTCGCGCTGGGCGCTGCTGAATACCTCTTCTTCGGTGAGCGGCTGGTGGACTGGTACCTCTCGCTCCTCGCCTGGAAATGACGCCGCGGAGGTCGCTCCGCGCCCAGCTGGCGCTCTACGCGACGGCGATCAGCGTCGTCGCGACGGCGCTGGCGCTCCTGGGCCTCCTCCCGCTGTGGCGGATCGGCGACGACGCGATCGGCTCCGGCGAGCTCGCCCTGATCATGATCGCAGCAGGTGCGGCGCTGGTGTTCGCGGTCACGTATGTCTTCATGGTGCGGTGGATCGCCGGTCCGGCGGAGGCGCTGCTCGTCGCGACGGAGCGCGTGGGGGCGGGCCTGGACGCGCCTCTCCTCTCAGACGCTGGGCCCGCGCTCGGCCGGCTCGGGACGGCGTTCTCCCGCATGGAGTCGAGGCTCGCCGAGGAGCGCGCCCGGGTCCGCCAGCAGGTGGCCGAGCTGCAGGCCATGAATCTCGAGCTCACCGCCGCCCGCGACGCCGCGATCCGCCAGGAGAAGCTCGCTTCGGTGGGGCGCCTCGCCGCCGGCGTGGCCCACGAGATCGGCAACCCCGTCTCCGCGATCCTGGGCTACCTCGAGCTGCTGAAGGCCGATGGGAACGCGCCTCGCGATTACGTCGAACGGATCGATCGTGAGCTGCAGCGGATCGATCGGATCGTCCGCGACCTCCTCGACTACGCCAAGCCCCGAGGCACCGATCTGCAGGCGGTGAAGCTTCGCGACGTGGCGGACCGGATCCTGCGCCTGGCCAGGCCCCAGCCTCGGTTTCGGGACCTGCGGATCGAGCTCCAGGACGATGCCCCTGGCGCGATCGCGCGCGCGGACGAGCATTACCTGGGCCAGGCGATCCTGAACCTGCTGCAGAACGCCGCCGACGCGATGGAGGGGAAGGGGACCATCCGCGTTTTCCTCGGGGCGGACGAATCGCGAGCGACCCTTCGCGTGGAGGACGAGGGACCGGGGATCCCGCCGGGCGATCTCCCCCGACTCTTCGATCCCTTCTTCACCACCAAGTCGCCGGGGCAGGGAACGGGACTGGGGTTGTCCCTGTGTCATGGCTGGATCGAGGCGATGGGCGGGAGCCTGCAGGCATCGAACCGCCCCGGGGGCGGCGCGGAGCTTCGGATCGCCGTGCCGCTCCTTCCCCAAGGCTGATCATCGGCCGCCGGAAACGGGCGGACCTCTGTGGTTCTGGTAGCATCCGGCCGCCCATGAGCTTCCGCGAGATCCTGATCGTCGACGACGAGGAGTCGATGCGCCACATGCTGCTGCTCTTCCTGGAGCGGCAGGGGATCTCGGCGCGGGCGGCCTCGAGCGCGAAGGAGGCGCTGGCCGAGCTCGAAGCGCGCGCGTACGACGCCGTGGTGACCGACGTGCGCATGCCGGGCGACGACGGGATCGCGCTGGTACGAGCGGGTCTGGAGATCTCCCCCGACACCAGCTTCCTGGTCATGAGCGCGTACGGCTCGGAGGATCTCGCCATCGAGGCGATGAAGGCCGGCGCCGTGGATTACGTGGGAAAGCCCTTCCGCCCGGACGAGCTCCTGCTGAAGTTGCGCATGGCGGCGGAGCGGCGCGGCTTCGCCCGGACGGTGCGGCGACTTAAAGCCGAGCTGAACGCCGAGCGAGGCCTGGATGCCCTGGTGGGCGACAGCCCTCCCATGCAGGAGCTCGCGGCGAAGCTGCGCAAGATCGCGCCGGTCAAGACCACGGTCCTGGTGACGGGGGAGAGCGGCACCGGCAAGGAGCTGGTCGCGCGGGCGGTGCACGAGCTCTCTCCCCGCAAGGACCAGCCCTTTGTCGCGGTGAACTGCGGTGCGATCCCCGAGTCGCTGATGGAGAGCGAGCTCTTCGGGCACGTGAAGGGTGCATTTACAGGCGCAATCAGGAGCTCGAAAGGTCTGTTCGCGGAGGCGGACGGCGGCACGCTCTTCCTGGACGAGGTGGCGGAGCTGCCGCCGGCGATGCAGGTGAAGCTCCTGCGGGTGCTCCAGGAGGAGGAGGTCCGGCCCGTCGGGGATGCCCGCTCGTACAAGGTGGACGTGCGGGTGGTCGCTGCGACCCGCCGGGATCTACGCAAGCTCGTAGAAGAGGGCGCCTTTCGCGAGGACCTGTTCTACCGGCTCCACGTGATGGCGCTGGAGCTCCCGCCGCTTCGGGAGCGGCCCTCGGACATCCCGTCGTTGGCGAACCACTTCGTCGCGATCTACAACGACCGACTCCGCCGCACGCCGAAGATCGAGGGCGTCTCCCCGGCAGCGCTGCAGGCGCTGTCGCGCCACGGCTGGCCGGGGAACGTACGGGAGCTGGAGAACGCGATCGAGCGGGCGATGGTGCTGGCAGAGGGATCGACCCTGGAGCCGGACGCCTTCGCGCTTCATGGCGGTGCCCGGAAGAACGGGCTCCTCGCGGACGACGAGATCTCGATCAAGCGCGCGACCCGCCGCATCGAGGAGGAGCTCATCCGCCGTGCCCTCGGCCGCACCGGCGGCAACCGCACGCGCGCGGCGGAGCTCCTCGAGATCAGCCACCGTGCCCTCCTGTACAAGCTCAAGGAGTACGGGATCACGTGAAGGCCGCGGGGGGGCATCGGGCAGGCTGAACTACGCTGTCGCCGCCGCCTCGTGCGAACCCGACTTGTCTGATCGCAGAGTGACTGGGGAGTGCTCTCGGAGTGCATGGCGTCGTCCGCGCCGCGATGGCCGGCGGGCGCCCGAGCGACCCCTCCCGGCGTTCTTCACAGGAGGGGGTGTAGGAAATTTGCCGAGGTCAAGGCCGATGTTAGGATGCCGACCAATCGCAAGAGGAAGGCTCCATGGCCAAGGGAAAGCTGGCGCTGGGACTCGACATCGGCTCGAGCTCGGTGAAGATGATCCTCCTGAAGGAGACGAAGCGCGGCTACGAGCTGGCCAGCTTCGGCATGGCGCCACTTCCGCCCGAGACCATCGTGGACGGGGCGATGATGAACTCGGGGGCGGTGGTCGCGGCGATCCAGGATCTCCTCGCGGCGCAGAAGGTGAAGCACCGCGAAGTGGCGCTGGGGCTGTCCGGCCACTCGGTGATCATCAAGAAGATCCAGATGCTCCAGATGACCAAGGACGAGCTGGACGAGTCCATCCATTGGGAGGCGGAGCAGTACATCCCCTTCGACGTCAAGGATGTGAACATCGACACCCAGATCCTCCAGCGCGGCGACGCCACCAACGGCGGCCAGATGGAGGTGCTCCTGGTCGCCGCCAAGAAGGACATGATCAACGACTACTCGGCGGTGGTCGCGGAGGCGGGGCTGCAGCCGGTGGTGGTGGACGTCGACGCCTTCGCGGTGCAGAACGCCTTCGAGCTGAACCAGGGCTTCTCCGAGGAGGAGACCGTGGTGCTCATCAATGCGGGCGCGTCGGTGGTGAACGTGAACGTGGTCGCGGCGGGCCTCACCGCCTTCACCCGCGACATCACCCTGGGCGGAAACCTGTTCACCGAGGAGATCCAGAAGAACCTCAACGTCTCCTACGAGGAGGCGGAGGCGCTGAAGATCGGCGGCAGGACCACCGACGACGCGGAGGCCGTGGTCCCGCAGGAGGTCGAGCGGGTCCTCTCCGCGGTGGCGGAGCAGGTGGCCGGCGAGATCCAGCGCTCCCTCGACTTCTACGCGTCCACCGCCGTCGACGGCCGGATCGCGAAGGTGGTCCTCTCCGGCGGCACCGCCCGCATCCCGGCCCTTCGCAAGGCGCTCGAGTACCGGGTGGGCGTGCCGGTGACGATCCTGGATCCCTTCGAGGCGATCGAGGTGGACGAGAGGCAGTTCGACCCTGGCTACCTGGCCGAGGTGGGCCCCATGGCGGCGGTGGCGGTCGGCCTGGGCTTGCGCCGAGCGGGCGATTGAGAGAGGCGACCGAGCCATGATCCGGATCAACCTGCTGCCTGTCCGGGCGGCGAAGAAGAAGGACCTGGGGCTCAAGCAGCTCGTGCTGCTCGGTCTGCTCGTGGTCGGCGCCCTCCTGGGCAACTACTACTGGTGGGCGAGCGTCGACTCCTCGCTGGAGAGCACCAAGGCCCAGGTCGCGAAGCTACAGCAGGACATCGCTCAGCTCGACAAGATCATCGGCGAGATCAACGAGATCTCGAAGCAGAAGACGGCGCTCGAAGAGAAGCTCGCGGTCCTGGAGAAGCTGCGGAAGGGTCGCTCGGGACCGGTGAGGATGCTCGACGAGCTCGCGACCGTGATGCCGGAGAGGGTGTGGATCACCTCGATCGACGAGAAGAGCGGAGCGATGGTGATCAAGGGCGGCGCGATGACGAACGAGGATCTCGCCGACCTGATGAGGGCGCTGAAGAAGAGCCCCTTCTTCTCGGAGCCGTCGCTGAAGAAGTCGGTGCAGTCGCGCAAGCAGGGCGCGCAGGTCGACTTCGAGCTCACCTGCAAGATCAACTACGCCGTTTGAGCACGGAAGAGGTCTAGGACATGGAGCAGCTGATCGTCCGGATCGTCCGGGCCCCATGGCTGGTGAAGATCGGAGCGGTGGTGGGCATCGCCACCCTGGTGACCGCGATCAACTGGTTCGCGCTGGTGGATCCGACGAATACGGAGATCGTCGCGGCCGAGGCGAAGAGGAAGACGCTCGAGGGCGAGTACATCGACAAGCAGCAGATCGCGAACAACCTCAACGAGTACCGGAAGCAGAAAGAGGTGCTCGAGGCGCAGCTCGAGGCGGCCATGCAGGAGCTGCCGAACGACAAGGCGATCGACGAGCTCCTGCGCCAGCTCAACGACCTCGGGGTCAAGAGCGGCCTGACCATCACGCTGGTGGAGCCCCAGACCGAGGTCCCCCAGGACTTCTTCGCCCGCATCCCCGTGAAGATGAAGGTCGCCGGGAGCTACCACGAGGTGGCGATGTTCTTCGACGCCGTCGGGAAGCTCAAGCGGATCGTGAACGTGGGCGATCTCAAGTTCGGCTCGCCCAAGAAGCAGAGCGAGAAGGTCATCCTCGACGCGGAGTTCGTGGCCACCACCTTCCGTTTCCGCGAGCCGGTCCCCGAGGAACCGAAGAAGAATCGCAGGCGAGGTAGAAGGTGATGCGTACGACGTTCCTCGCAAAGATGGTGGCGGCGAGCCTGATTCTGAGCGCGTGTGGCGACGACGTCGCACCTGCGCCTCGTTCCGCTGCCAAGGCCGCAGCGCCTGCGCCGAAAAAGGCGGAGGCCGAACCGGTCGAGGCGGCCGCCGGGGAGGTGGAGTACGCCTACTCCCCTGCCGGGAAGCGGGATCCGTTCCGCTCCGTGCTGGACGAGCTGGTGGTGGTGGAAGCGCCCGTGGCCGACGTGAGCTGCGGCCCGCTCTGCGTCTGGGAGCTGGACCAGCTCCGGGTGGTGGCGGTGGTCTCCGGGCAGGCGAGCCCCGTCGCGATGGTGGAGGACCCGGCGGGGAAGGGGCACCTCCTCCGCCGCGGCATGAGCATCGGCAAGCGCAGCGGCAAGATCACGGACATCCGGCGCGATCGCCTGGTCGTGACCGAGTTCCTGCGCGGCCCCCAGGGGCAGGTCATCCCGGCGAAGACCGAGATGCCGCTCCGCTCGAAGGGGGCGAAGGTCGAGCAGCCGGACGTCGATCTGACCGCGCAGGACTCGCAAGAGTAGTCAAACGCTACGCTTCGCGCCGACGGGCGAGCGAAACGAAGTTTGGAACGGGAGCTTTGGGATGAGCCAGGTCTTCAACAGGGTCATAGGAGCCGTCTTCATGGCGGCCACCCTGCTGTTCTCCGCGGGCGCGATCGCCGGCGACGGGGAGCATGGGGGCGAGCCCCTCGGGCCGAACGTGGTGGTCGCGAAGCGTGACGAGGCGACGGTGCGCCAGCCGGCGAGCCGCCTCGTGGACGCGCGGGTCGCCACGGACGCCGGGGGCACCAGGATCGAGCTGAAGGCCGACGGCGACGTGGGGACCTTCGACCTGCTCGAGCTGAAGGATCCGCCGCGCCTCGCCATCGATCTGCACGGCGTGAGAACGGCGGTTACCAAGGCGCGTCAGGTGGACGGCCGCGAGGTCGCGGCGATCCGCTACGGCTCCCACGAGGGGAAGCTGCGCGTCGTCCTCGACGCGAACCCCACGGAGGCGATGCCCGCCTACCGGGTGGAGCGGATCTCGAAGGGCCTGCGCGTGTCGATGGACAAGCGCGCCGAGTCTGGGCCCACGATGGTATCGGAAGGCCCTGTGGTCGAAGCGCCGCTCGACCCGCCGGCCGCCATCGCCGCGATCGAAGCGGCGCCCGTCGCGCCCATGGTCGAGGCAGCACCTGCGGCGGCGCCGGTCGCCCTGGCCGCGCCTCCCGAGGCGAAGGCAGCCAAGGCCGCGCCTGCGGTGAAGGTCCTCGACGTGGCGTTCAAGGGCGACTCCGATCGGCAGAACGTGCAGATCGAGATGTCCCGCGCCGGCAAGTACGAGGTCACGCGACCCGACGCCTCCACGCTGGTCCTCACCCTCGAGCGCGCCCAGCTCCCTTCGCGTCTCGTGCGCTCGCTGGACGCCTCCGCCTACGCGGGGCCGATCCGAACCATCTCCTCCTTCGCGGATCCCGCCTCCGGGGACGTGCGGGTGGTGGTGGCGCTCGCGCAGCCCGCCGACGACAGGATCGACGTCTTGGGCAACAAGTTGGTGTGGAGCTTCCAGTCGAACGAGGTGGCCGAGGCCGAAATCGTCGACGAGGCGAACGGCAGGATCCGCGTTGCCGCCGACGAGACGGTGGAGCTCCCCGTTGGCCCCCAGCGCAAGAAGGCTGCCTACACCGGCCGCCGGGTGAGCTTCGAGTTCAAGGACATCGACATCCACAACCTCCTGCGTGTGATCGCCGAGGTATCCAAGCGCAACATCGTAGTAGCGGACAACGTGAAGGGTTCCCTCACCATCCGCCTGCGCAACGTGCCTTGGGACCAGGCGCTGGATCTCATCCTCAAGACGAAGGGGCTCGGCAAGGAGGTCACCGGCAATATCATCCGGATCGCGCCTCTGCAGCAGATCCTGGCGGAGCAGGAGCAGGCCGCCAAGGCCACCTTAGCCCGCGAGGACGCAACGCCGCTGCGCGTGCGCATCATCCCCGTGAACTACGCGCTGGCGAAGGATGTCGAGAGCAAGGTGAAGAACCTCCTCACCAGGCGCGGCTCGGTGGTGGTGGACGCCCGCACCAATACGCTGATCGTGAAGGACATCCCCGACGCGATCGCGCGGGTGGAGTCCCTCATCCGCAGCCTCGACACCCAGACCCCGCAGGTGCTCATCGCCGCCCGCATCGTCGAGGCCTCCTCGAACTTCAAGCGGGACATCGGCATCCAGTGGGGCGGCAACCTGACGGCCAACGCCGCCATGGGCAACTCCACGGGCCTTGCGTTCCCGAACAACGTGAACTCGGCCGGTTCGGTGCCCGGCGCCGTGGGCGCCGGCGGCGCGATTCCGGCCCAGCCGAACTGGGCGGTCAGCTTCCCTGCGGCGGTCGCCGAGAGCTCGGGCGGCGCGGTGGGCTTCAGCTTTGGCTCGGCGGGCGGCGCGGCGCTCCTCAACCTCCGCCTCACCGCCCTCGAGACCCAGGGTCTCCTCAAGACGGTGTCTGCGCCGAAGGTGACCACGCTCGACAACACCGAGGCGATCATCGGGCAGGGTGTATCGATCCCCTTCTCCCAGGTGTCGGCGGCCGGCGTGAACACCGTGTTCGTCGAGGCGAAGCTCGAGCTGCGGGTGACGCCCCACGTGACCTCGGACGGCTCGATCCTGATGAAGATCCGGGCGTCGAACAACCAGCCCAGCGAGAACATCACCGGCGCCAATGGCCAGCCAGCCATCACCAAGCGCGAGGCGCAGACCGAGGTGCTGGTGAAGGACGGCGACACCACGGTCATCGGTGGCATCTACACCCGCCGCACCTCGGAGAAGCTGGCGCAGGTGCCGCTCTTCGGCGACATCCCGATCCTGGGCTGGCTCTTCAAGAGCGACACGACGACCGACGATCGGACGGAGCTCCTGATCTTCGTCAGCCCCACGATCGTCAACCGCGAGGCTTCGGTGGTCGCGGGCGGCTGAAGGTCCGCACCGGCGACTCGGAGAACGAAATGAGCGCAAGACTTCGCTTCGGCTTCACCCTGGCCCTCCTGTCCCTCGTCGGCGCCGCCTGGGCGTGCGGCGATGCCAACGGCACCGAGGCCCTCACCCTCAAGTCCTTCCACGGCCTGAAGGCCAGCAAGGACGGCTGCACCCACACGGAGAACGGAATCGTGGGCGGGAGGTACGACGTCGGCCTCGCCACGACCAAAGGCGCCGGCGACTTCTCGATCTACCTTCAGCTCGTGAACAACCTGAAGTCGAACGAGAACCTGGGGGCAGGGCGACTCAACACCAACCAGGTCAAGGTTTCGGAGATCGAAATTGCGTTCGATCGTTCCGGACCGTGGAGCTTCCTCCCCGAGACGACCAGGATCTCCACGGGGATCGTGGTGGAGACCGGGGAGAAGCACTTCACGCCGATCGGGGCGCTCTCCCAGAAGATCGCGGCCATGATTTACGACCGCCCCGAGATCTTCGATTTCAGGCCTGACGTGCTGGTGCCCTTGCACTTCTCCGTGAAGGCGGTTGGCGCACTCTTCGATGGGACCGAAGCCGAGTCGAACGAGCTCGACGTCACCATAGACGTCTGCCGGAACTGCCTCTCGGTCTGTGACGGCGGCCCGGTCGAGGCGGCGTGCACGTCTTGGGCGCAGCCGGACGGATGGGCCTGCGCCAAGGTCACGAGCGGCGGCGGCACCGGCGGCACCGGTGGCGGCTCCGGCGGAAGCTGAGGAGTACTCGAGCGGAGGCGCTGCGTCGCCGCTCCTCGTCGAACCCACGAACGCCCGGGCCGCTTGACGCGGCGCCGGGCGGTTCTGTAGCTTGCGCCGCCGCACGAGGGCGCGAAAGAAGGGGAGGCCCATGGGTTTTCGAGAGCATCTGGAGGAGATCTGCAGGGTCGAGGGCGCGGTGGCCGCCAGCGTGATGGGCTACGACGGCATCGCCATCGAGACAATCACCGCCAAGGCCTCGTCCCACGACGTCGAGACGCTTATGGTGGAGTACTCGGGGCTGATGAGCCAGGTGCGCCAGGCGGCGGACCTGCTGCAGTCCGGACCCCTCTCGGAGGTCTCGATCGGCACGGAGCAGCTCATGACGCACCTGCGGCCGATCAACTCCGACTTCTTCCTGGTGCTGGCCATGACGCCCGAAGGCAACACCGGGAAGGGTCGTTTTCTCCTGCGCGTCGCGGCTCCCAAGCTCGAGAAAGAGCTGTAGCGGTTTTTTGGCCGGATCCGATCCGGCCCGAGCACGCCGCTCCGAGCATGATCGGGCGGCCACCTGAGAAGGATCCGAAGATGGCAGAGATGGTCGATACCACGGCGTTCCGGAACGGTCTCAAGATCGAGATCGACGATCACCCCTACGAGATCGTCGAGTTCCAGCACGTGAAGCCGGGCAAGGGCGCGGCGTTCGTGCGCACGAAGTATCGCTCGCTCCTGACGGGCAACACCCTCGAGAAGAACTTCCGCTCCGGCGACCGGTTCGTCAAACCGGACATCGAAGAGAAGACGATGCAGTTCCTCTACAAGGAGGGCACCGACTACCACTTCATGGATCAGAAGTCCTTCGAGCAGACCTTCGTCCCCGAGGCGAACCTGGGGGACGCGAAGAACTTCATGAAGGAGAACATCGACGTCCAGATCCTCTTCTACCGAGGGAAGGCGATCGGCGTGACGGTCCCCAACTCGATGGATTTGAAGATCGTCAAGTGCGATCCCGGCGTGCGCGGCGACACCGTCTCCGGCGCGCTGAAGCCCGCGGAGCTCGAGACCGGCTTCGTGGTGCAGGTGCCCCTCTTCATCAACGAGGGCGAGACGATCAAGATCGACACGCGCACGGGCCAGTACCTCACCCGCGTCTGATCCACCTCCGGCGGCGCCGCGAGATCTGCGCGAGCGCTGCCGTCGGTCGTGACGCCCTGCGTCCAAGTTTCACGCATTTCCCGCTGGCGTCGGCCCGCTCGGGCCGTAGAATGCGCGGCTGAAACCCCTTGTTTCAGCGCGGGACGATTCGCCCGCCGCGGCCGTCGAAAAGAGCGGTCGCTGCGAGCCGTGAGTTCCCCCGGAGGAAGCTTTGGAAGTCGACAAGATCAAGGCGATCATCGAGGCACTGGAAGGCACCGAGGTCACCAAGTTCGAATACCGCAACGGCGAGGAGAAGCTGAAGATCCGCCGCGGGCACGAGCCGGTGTATGCCCACGTCGCCGCTGCGCCGCCTCCTCCCCCGGCGGCGGTCGCCGTGGCAGCCCCCGCCACCGCTCCCGCAGCTCCTGCCGCGGCTCCCGCTGCCGCGCAGGCCGCCCCTGGCGTCGTCGTCACCTCGCCGTTCGTGGGGACCTTCTACCGGGCGCCGTCGCCCGACGCGCCGATGTTCGTCGAGGTCGGCCAGACGGTGCGCAAGGGGCAGGTCCTCTGCATCGTCGAGGCGATGAAGCTGATGAACGAGATCGAGGCGGAGGTCGGCGGCAAGGTGGTGGAAGCCTTCGTCCAGAACGGCCAGCCCGTGGAGTTCGGCGAGCCGCTCTTCCGCATCGAGCCTGCCTGATGTTCAAGAAAGTCCTCATCGCCAATCGCGGCGAGATCGCCCTGCGGGTGATCCGCGCCTGCCGCGAGATGGGAATCGAGACCGTGGCGGTGCACTCCACCGCCGACGCCGAGGCCCTGCACGTCCGCTTCGCCGACGAGGCGATCTGCATCGGGCCGCCCCAGTCGAAGGAGAGCTATCTCCACGTCCCCGCCGTGCTCTCGGCGGCGGAGATCACCGGCGCCGACGCGATCCATCCCGGCTACGGCTTCCTCTCGGAGAACGCGGAGTTCGCCGAGGTGGTGAAGTCCTGCGGGATCGCCTGGATCGGCCCGCGGCCGGAGATGATTCGGCTGATGGGCAACAAGGTCCGGGCCCGGGAGGCCGCCTCGGAGGCGGGCCTGCCGCTCCTCCCCGGCAGCAAGGCCGCCCTGCGCGACGCGCAGGAGGCCGAGGCGATGGCGAAGAAGATCGGCTTCCCCGTAATCCTGAAGGCGGCTGCGGGCGGCGGCGGGCGCGGGATGAAGATCGTCCGCACGCCCGACGCAGTGGCCCAGGCCTTCAACACGGCGAGCGCCGAGGCGGTGGCGGCCTTCGGCGACGGCTCGATGTACATCGAGCGCTACATCGAGAAGCCGCGCCACATCGAGATGCAGATCGTCGCCGACGAGCACGGCAACGTCGTGCACTTCGGCGAGCGCGAGTGCTCGGTGCAGCGCCGCCACCAGAAGCTGATCGAGGAGGCGCCGTCGCCTGCGCTGACCCCGAAGCTGCGCGAGAAGATGGGCAAGGTCGCCATCGAGGCGATGAAGCGCATCGGCTACAACAACGTCGGCACGATCGAGTTCCTCCTGGACGAGAACGGTGACTTCTTCTTCATGGAGATGAACACCCGGATCCAGGTGGAGCACCCGGTGACGGAGCAGGTGACCGGCATCGATCTGCTGAAGGAGCAGATCCGGCTCGCCGCCGGCGAGAAGCTCGGCCGCACCCAGAAGGACATCAAGCTCGAGGGGCACGCCATCGAGTTTCGGATCAACGCAGAGGATCCGGTCACCTTCGCGCCGTCTCCCGGGCGGATCACCGGCTTCCACATCCCCGGCGGGTTCGGGGTCCGCTTCGATTCGCTCGCGTACGAGCAGTACAAGGTGCAGCCGTACTACGACTCGCTCATCGCCAAGCTGATCTGCTTCGGTCGGGATCGGGCGGAGGCGCTGACCCGTGGGCGCCGGGCGCTCGACGAGCTGGTGGTGGAGGGCATCAAGACGAATGCCGCCTTCCACAAGCAGGTCCTCGCCTGGCCCGACTTCGTCGCGGGCGACTACGACACCCGGATCGTGGAGAGGATCCAGCAGGCGGCGGCCCGCCGCGCCATCGAGGAGACGCCATAGCGGATCCCCGCTGCGGCGAAGGAGCGAGACGGCCCGGCTGGCCGCGAAAATGGGGCGGGCCAGGTTCCTTGACCCGTCCTTTTCGTTCGCCTAGGCTGGTGGCTCGCGACCCGGTGGGGGCCGCCTAACTCGTTGATTCGGTTGCGGTTTCGAGCGCGGTTCGAGCGCTCGCGAGGCCGCCCCCAAGATCCAGCGCGAAGGGTGGTGCCCGGTCGATTCTCCGGGCGTTGCCGAAGGACGGTCCGTACCCTCGCATGGACAAGAACAAGTTCACCCAGGCTGCAGCCAAGCTGGTCCAGAAGGGCCAGCTCGACAAGGCCATCGCCGAGTACCAGAAGGCGAGGAAGGCGGATCCGAAGGACGTCCGCATCCTGCTGAAGATCGGCGAGCTCCAGCAGAAGAAGGGTGACAACCAGACCGCGGCGGCGACGCTCCTGGAGGTGGCGAAGAGCTACGCGGCGGACGGGTTCTTCCTGAAGGCGGTGGCGGTCTACAAGCAGATCGTCAAGCTGGATCCGAATCGCATCCAGGTGAACCTGGAGCTCGCGGAGCTGTACCAGCAGCTCGGCCTCCTCTCCGACGCGATGGGACAGCTCCAGATCGTCGCGAACCACCACGAGAAGTCGGGGCAGCCGGCGGACGCGCTCGAGGTGTTGCGTCGCATGGTGGATCTGGATCCCGACAACGTCGCGTCGCGGATCAAGCTCGGCGAGCTCTTCGCGCAGCAGGGGCAGAGCCAGGACGCGCTCCGGGAGCTTCGGGTCTCTGCGGAGCACCTCAAGTCTCACGGCCGCATGGACGACTACGTGCGCGTGGGCGAGCGGATCGCGTCGCTGGCGCCGGAAGACCTGGCGCTCTCCCGGGAGCTGGCGGCGCTGCACCTGGGGCGCAAGGATCCGAGGCGGGCCCTCGTCCGGCTCCAGGTCAATTTCAGCGCGGATCCCCACGACGTGGGGACCCTCGATCTCCTCGCGCGGGCCTTCGCGGAGCTGGGGCAGACGGCCAAGACGATCTCCGTCTACAAGGAGTTGGCCCGGGTCCATCGCGAGGCGAACCGAGTGGACGAGGAGCGCGCCGCGTGGCGCAAGGTCCTCGAGCTGGCGCCGGACGATCCCGACGCAGCGGTCGCGTTCGTGAAGCCGGCGGCTGCGCCGGCGCGATCGGCCCCGACCGCTGCACAGGCGGAACCCCAGGAGGCGCCGACGATCGCGGCGTCTCCCGGGCCCGCGCGCGTCGCGGCGGCGGAGTCGGCCGCCAGGATCTCCGCGGGGCCCAAGGCCTCGGCTGGACCAGGGGCCGCGCGACGATCGTCCGGGCCGGCTAAGGTCGCGCCGCCCGGCGAGAGGGAGAAGCTCCCCAAGCTCCTCACCGAGATCGACGTCTACCTGAAGTACGGCCTCAATGAGAAGGCGGCCTCCCACCTCGCCATTGTCCTCGCGCTGGATCCGACCTCCGTGGACGCGCTGGAGCGGGCGATCCAGGTGCGCACCGCCGTCGGCGACTCGGCCGGTGCCCGGGAGGCGATGATCGAGGTCGCCCGACTCTGCCTCGAGAACGGCGAACCGGACCGCGGCCGCGTTCATCTGCACCGGCTCATCGACACGGCCGCGGATCACCCGGACGTCGAGGCGCTGATCTCCGCCTACTCCGGCGGCGACGAGCCGATGGCGGAGGATGAGGCGGCGCCGGGCGAGGTGTCCATCCTCCTGGACATCGAGGAGGCCGAGGCGCCCGCTCGCGCACGCTTCGAGCGGCCGCTCGACGATCCCTTCTTCTCGGAGCCGGCTCCCGAAGCGGCGCCCCTGGAGCGGCGGGTGGAGACGGGGACCACCCACGCGCTCGATGGCGCGCTGGTCCTCGACGTCCCGGAGGGCGACGAGGAGCTCATCGTCGCGGCGGATGATCTGCAGGAAGAGGAGCTCGCGATCCTCCCGGAGGGAGACGAGGAGCCGTCGGCGGGGCCCGCGCTCCGCATCCTCCCGGAGGAGCCGCCGGACGCCGAAGGGATCCCGGAGGTCTCGCTCGCTGCCGTCCTCGACTCCGAGGTGGAGGACGACCTGCTCCTCGTGGGCGACGGAGCGGACGACGGGATCCTCGAGGACTGGGACGGCGCCGAAGCCATCGTCCTCACCGAGGAGGACATCTCCGCGGGGCCGGTCGCCGACGAGGCCCGGACCGTGGCGTTCCCCGCTGGGCTCCCGGCCGACGACGATATCGTCGAGGAGCCATGGGCGGAGGCCGCGCTCGAGTTCGATGGGTCGGACGAGCCGCTGGGCCTCGGCAACGGCGAGCGGTCCGAGATCGAGTCGGAGCTGGCAGAGGGCGCGTTCTTCCTGGAGCAGGGCTACGTCGCGGAGGCGGAGGAGACCTTCCGTGCGGTCCTGGCCAAGGTGCCCGGGAACGAGCTGGCACAGCGCCTCCTCGAGGAGGCGCTGCGACAAGGCCGGGAGGGAGCGCCGGCGCGGCCGGCGGCGGAGGTCGAGCCGCCTCCTCCCACGGTGCTGGCGCGGCTGCCGGGCACGCCGGGACCTCCGGTGAAGGTCACGGAGTCCGTCTTCAGCCCAGGGCCGGATTCGCACTTCGATCTGGCCGCGGAGCTCGCCAGCGAGCTCGACTCGCTCGGGCCCGCGGCGGAGCGGAGCAACGAGTTCCAGTACTCGGTGGACGACGTGCTCGCCGAGTTCAAGCGGGGCGTCTCGCAGGTGGTGAGCGCCGAGGATACCGACACCCACTACGATCTCGGGATCGCCTACAAGGAGATGGGCCTGCTCGCCGACGCGGTCGCGGAGTTCTCGATCGCGCGGCAGGGCTGCGTCGGCACGAAGAAGGAGATCGACTGCCTGACGATGGCGGGCATGTGCGAGGCGCTCCAGGGCAGGCACGATAGGGCGATCGAGGCCTTCCTGGCGGCGCTGGGCAGCGAGTCGGCGACGCCGGACGCGGCGAAGGCGCTGCACTTCGAGATCGGCCTCTCCTTCGAGGCGCTAGGGGATCGGCCCTCCGCCAACACCCATTTCCGCCAGGTGGCCGCAGTGGATCCATCGTACCGGGACGTCGCGGTGGCGGTGAGCCGCACCGAAGCGTCACCTCCTCCCGCCCCCGGTCGGAAGCAGGAGGAGCGAGGCAAGCTCTGACCGGCCGCCTCGCGACAGACCCCCCGTGAAGCGACGCTGGGCGCTCAGGTTCCTGGTGGTGGTGGGCGGCACCCTGTGCGCCGCGGTGCTGGTCCTGCGCACGGAGTGGGCGGCGCTCCAGCTCTGCATGCGCGCGGAGTCCGCGATCGGGAAGGTCCTGGCCGAGCCCTTCCACATCGAGTCCTGTGAGATCGATCCCTGGCGGGCCACCGTCGTCGCCCACGGCGTCCGCCTCGGCGAGGGGCAGGCGGATCTTCCCGAGCTCTCGATCGATCGCATCGGCATCGACCTCTCGACGATCGCCTTCGGTCCCACCATGGCGATCCACGCGATCGAGCTCGATCGCCCCGAGGTGGTGTGGACGCCGAAGGCCTCCGGGAAGGACGGCCCGCCTGGCGATGGGAGCTGCCTGTCGATCCTGGAGCGCGTGCGCGTGGACGCCTTGCGGATCCGGGACGGCACGGTGCGGATCCGGCTGGGGGAGGGGAGGGTCGTCACCGCCGCCGGCATCGACCTCGAGGTGGAGCGGCGACGCGGTACCATCGCCCGCGCGCTGAAGGGCGGCGGGACCGAAGGGGCCGAGCACTACCGGGCGCGGCTGCGTCTGGGCGGCTCGTACGAGTCCGAGGGTGCGCCTCCGCTGCGGCTCGAGGCGTTCGAGACGGAGGTGGAGCTGCTCCCGGCCGAGGAGCTGCTCCGGGTGTCCCGGCTCACGGCGAAGGTCCCGGGGCTGGAGCTCGACGCTGGCGGCGAGCTTCGAGAGATCTGCGCCCCGCTCCTGGCGCTGCGGCTGCAGGCCAGCGGAGACCTCGCCGCGCTCGCCGCACACGCGGGCATGGACTCGCTCCGAGGACGCTTCGTCGCGGACGCCCGGATCGACGGCCCCGCCGCGGCGCCGACGGTGGGAGGCGCCCTCGATCTCGAGGCGGTCGACCTGGACGGCTACGCCTTCGGCGACATGGTGGCGGGCTTCCGCATCGGGGGCGGGCGCCTCCTGATCGACGAGCTGGTGTGGCCCGTCGGCGACGGCAGGGTCCGCATCTCGGCGGACGTCGCGCTCGCCGGCGATCTTCCGCTCGACGTCGAGGTCCGTACCGAGAACGTCGAGTTCCACCGGCTGATGACCCGCCTCACCGTGCAGAACACGCCGGTGATGATGGTGGTGGACTCGTTCCACCGGCTGACGGGGAAGCTGGGCGGCGGCTTCACGTTGGAGGGGACGAGCTCCCTCGAGCTGCGCTCGTTCCGCGTTCGCAACGTGCCTTGGCACTCGCCCACCGGTACGGTGGTGGTGGAGATCCCGGGCAAGGCGCAGCTCGACACGCGCACGCGCATCACCGAGGACGACATCTTCCTCGAGGGCGCGAAGCTCGCCTTCGGCGCCGGCACCCACCTCGATCTCTCGGCGCGCCTCGGGTTCGACGAGAAGCGCGGCCTCACCATCCATGCGCGGGCACCGCACATCGATCTCGCCCACGTGGCCTCCCACGTCGCGGGCCTGCCCGTGGCGGGCGCAGGCGAGATCTCCGCGATCGTCGACGGCCCCTACGCCGATCCGATCATCGAGGGCGACCTCGACCTCGGCGAGGCCCGCCTCTTCTCCGCGGAGCTCGGCAGGGTCCGCTCCCACGCCATCTCGTATCCCGGCCGGCACACCCTCGACTTCCACCAGGTGATCGGGACCTTCGGCGCCACCACCTACGACGGCGAGGTGAAGCTGACGCTCGGTGACAAGCCCGCCATCGAGGCCCAGGCCTCGGTACGCGAGGGCGGCCGGATCCAGGACGTGTGGAGCGCGACGGGTGCGCTGCTCCCGCCCTTGGCGTGGTTGAAGGAGAACCTGGTCGGCCGGATCCACTCCATCCGCGCGAAGGTCTCCGGCCCGCTGCCCGACGTCGCGGGCGAGGGGCGGCTCGAGCTGGTCGACGCCCGCTTCCTCGATCGCCCCTTCGACCGGCTCCATGCGGACCTCGAGCTCCCCGGCCTCCACGAGCTGCGCATCGCCGGCCTCCAGGTCGCCCGCGGCGAAGGTGTCGCGGACGCGGACGCGAGCTTCCTCTTTCCCGCCGACGGGGCGCCCAAGATCCAGGCGGCGATCGAGGCGAAGGATCTGCCGATCCGCGATCTGCTGGGGGAGTTCGGCGAGTGGGCGGAGCTGGAAGGCGAGGTCGGCGCGAACGCCCGCCTCTCTGGCGAGGTCGATGCCCTCGTCCTCAACGGCGAGATCTTCGGCGAGAGGCTCTCCGCACGTGGCGTGAAGATGGCTTCGACCCGCCTCTCCCTGGAGACGCAGGGCGATCAGGTGAACGTCCGCGGGATCCTGCTGGGGGCGGGGCCGCTCTCCGCCTCGCTCCGCCTCGTCGACTCCCTCCCGTTCGACGCAGGCATCGATCTGGTCGTCGGTGATCTCTCGCGCTTCCTCCCGGAGGACCTAGGGATCGGAGGCGCGCTGCGGGGCACGGCGTTCGCGCGGGGGACCCTCGCCGACGTCGCAGCGTCGAAGGGCGAGGTGGCCCTCTCCGAGCTGCGGATCACCTCGGGCGACTTCAACGCGACGAGCGTCGGCGAGACGAGGCTCTCGTTCTCGGGGCGGGCGCTGGACCTCCACCGCATCGAGCTGCGTGGCCCCAACACCGCGCTCTCTCTCCGCGGCACCCGGGACGCCGCGGGCCTGCTCGATCTGCACGCGGTGGGCGCGTTCGACGCGCGGCTGGTGGAGAAGCTCTTGCCGCAGATCGAATACGCGGCCGGCGTGATCGAGCTGCAGGCGTCGCTCACCGGCCGGTCGGAGTTCCCGATCCTCGTGGGGTCGGCGCAGGTACGGGACGGCGCTTTCCGGGTGAAGGCGCTTCCGATCCAGGTGCAGGCGCTGCAGAGCAAGCTCGCGTTCTCGCAGAACCAGGTGGTCGTCGAGGACGCGCGACTGGGCATCAACGGCGGGCAGGCGATCCTCGGCGGGACGGTCTCGCTGCGAAGGTTTGCGCCGGACCGCTTCGACCTGGTGCTCGACGGCACGAACATGAGCTGGCGCAAGCCCGCCGACTGGCCCGCCGTGGTCTCGGGGCGGATCACGCTCTCGGGAGGGTGGCCGGACGAGCTGCTCCTCGGCGGCGAGGTCAACGTGGAGCGCCTGCGCTACTCGAAGGATCTCGAGCTGGAGAAGGCCATGCTCGACTTCCGAAAGCGATTTCACGCCACGCCCTCCGCCGACGAGACGGAGCGCATCCGCTTCGATCTCGATCTGGTGGGCGGCCGGGACATGCGCATCGACAACAACCTGATCCGCGCCCGGCTCCAGTTCGTGGGATCGCCCTCCGGCGGCTCCGGCAGGCTGAAGCTGGTGGGGAGCAACGTCCGCATGGGCCTGCTGGGATCGGTCGAGGTGCTCGAGGGCACCGCCTTCTTCCGTGGGAACGAGTACCGCCTCACCCACGGCATGGTGGACTTCTCCGAGCGCGACAGGATCGATCCCACCTTCGACGTCACGGCCGAGACGGAGGTCCGCGACTACCGTATCGCGGCCCGCGCCTACGGGCGGCTGGGGGACGACGCCACCACCGGGTACCAGCTCGACCTGCGCTCGGAGCCCTCGCTCGCCCAGGCGGACATCGTCACACTGCTCACCTTCGGGATCACCTCGTGGGATCTCGACAAGGGAGGCAACGCCGCCCTCGGCGCGGGGGTGGCCGCGGAGGCGCTGTTGGCGGTGTCGGGTCTCGACGAGCACGTGAAGCGCTGGCTCCCCCAGACGCCGATCCTCATGGATCCCGATTTCTCCGTGACGAGCCAGTACTCGGAGTTGACCGGGCAGATGGAGCCGATGGCGGTCTTCGAGACGAAGGTGATGACGGATCGCCTCAAGCTGAAGGCGGCGGCGCCGTTCTCGACCACCAAAGGCCGGCGGGCGTCCGCCGAGATGAAGGTTAGCGAGCGGCTCTCGACCCAGCTCATCTGGCAGAACGAAGTCGTAGGCTATTCCTCGGGTGATCTCGGCATCGACCTCAAGCTGCGATGGGAGTGGGAATGAGAGCCCGTGGAAGCCTTCACGGGCTCTCGCTCGCCCTCGCCCTCGTCATGGCCAGCGCCCTGGCCGGCCTGCCCGGGCGCGCCCCCGCAGAGGTGCCCGCGGGCCCGGTGGTGGGGGAGGTCGAGATCCGCGCGCCCGGCCTCGCGGACCCGGAGGACTACGAGCCGCTGCTGGCGATCTCCACCGGCGAGGCCCTCTCCCGCCGCGCGCTGCGCCGCACCCTTCAGCGCCTCTACGAGACCGGCCGCTTCTCGAACGTCACGGCCTTTACGAGCGACCTCCCGAACGGCGCGGTCCGCCTCGTCCTCGTCCTCGAGCCGAGGCGGCCGATCACGGTGGTCCGCCTCGCCTCCGACGCCCGGATGGACGCCGATCAGCTCCGCCGCGCCTCGGGGCTCGTGGCGGGCATGGAGGTCTCGGAGGATCGGATCGACGCCGCGGCGAACGGGGTGCGAGACGCCCTGGCGCGGGCCGGCTACGAGGACGCCCGGGTCCGGATCCGCACCGAGCCTGCGCCGTCCGGCCTCGAGGTCCACATCGACGTGGCGGAAGGGCTGCCCACGCGCCTGGCGGCCTTCGAGCTGAAGGGGGATCCCGGCGACCGCGCCCTGTGGACGAGCGCGATCACCCTGGCAGCCGGCGACGTGCTCGATCGGCGCCGCGTCGCCGCGGAGCTGGACGCTCTTCGAGCCAGGTATCGGAGCGCGGGGCACTGGCGGGCGAGGGTGGGGCAGCCCCGCATCGTCCCGGTGGCGCCCGGCCTCGCCCAGGTGGAGGTCGACGTCGACGCCGGTCCGCGGATGAGCCTGCGGATCCGCGGCAACCACGCCTTCGACGACGCGCGGCTGCGGGGCTTCCTGGCGTATTCGGGAGAGGAGAACCTCGACACCGCCATGATCGCGGAGCTCGCCGCACGGATCGAGCGCCGGTACCGACGCGGTGGGTACTACGACGCCCGCGTGCACGCCACGGAGCGCGCCTCCCGTGACCGACGCGAGGCGGAGGTCGTCTTCCACGTGAGGGAGGGGTCACCGCTGCTGGTGCGGCGGGTGTCGTTCCGGGGCAATTACGCGATCCAGAACGACGAGATGCAGACGATGCTCGCCGAGGTCCTCGCTTCCTCCCTGGAGCAGGGGGCGCTCCTCGACAGGCTGGAGCACGGGGAGCTCGACCGCGCCCTGGGCACCACGGCGCGGGGAGGGTCGAGTGTCGTCGATCCGTACCTGGTGTACGACGACGATCTCTACGCCCAGGTCGTGGAGGAGCTGGCGGCGCGCTACCGCGATCTCGGCTTCCTGGACGTGCGGATCGAGTCCCCGCGAATCGAGATCGACGAGACCCGCCGCCTCGCCGAGGTCGAGATCGAGGTCCGCGAGGGGCGCCGCACCCGCATCCGGACGGTGGAGTTTCCTGGCGCCACCGCGCTGGATCCGGCGGCGCTCCTCCCCGCTTCTTCGGTGGCGCCGGGGAGGCCGCTGTCGGAGCGGCAGGTCGAGGAGCGGCGCCTCCAGCTCCGTTCGCTCTACGGCAGGCACGGCTACCTCTACGCCACGGTCCGGGCCGAGGTGGAGCGGCCGCCCGACGAGCCCACGAGGGCGAGGGTGCGCTTCCACGTCGCCGAGGGGCCGCAGGTGAAGGTGGGCCGGATCCTCGTGCAGGGGAACACCCGCACCCGCCGGGTGGTCTTCGACGAGACCCTGGGACTGCAAGAAGGGTCCGTCCTGGGGAGCGCCGAGCTCGCGGCGAGCCAGCAGGAGCTGATGCGCCTCGGCCTCTTCCGCACCGCGGTGGTGCGCCCCCTCGAACCCGAGGTGGCGGAGCCGGTGAAGGATCTGGTGGTCGAGGTCCACGAGCGGCCGTCGCGGACGCTGGAGCTCGGCGGCGGCATCTCGATCGCCGACGGACCGCGCGCATTCTCCGAGCTCACCCAACGCAACATCCTGGGGAGGAACCTGCAGGCCTCCCTCCGCGGCAGGGTGAACTACCAGGTGTTCCGGGACGAGGTGCTGGAGATGCCCGTCGAGGAGGGCCTCGAGCGATTCGTGGATCTCGGCTTCGCGTACCCGCGCCTCTACGGCCTGCCGATCGAGCTCGGCACCAGGCTCGATCTCATCCACGAGCGCGACATCCGCCCCGCCTACCGGGTGACCCGGTACTCGGCGCTCACCGGCCTCGACTGGCCCATGACCCGCCGGGTGACCGCCCGCGTATCCTACGAGCTGGAGTCGAACTGGATCGAGCGCGCGCCAGAGCTCGACGACGTGTACGCCAGCCTCTCCCGCGCCGATCTCCAGCGCCTGCGCTTTCCCAACGGGAACACGCTCCTGGGCTCCGCGAGGCCGGCCCTGATCCTCAACCTGCAGGACGATCCGGTGAACCCGCACGCCGGTGTCTTCGCCAAGGTGGAGGCGGACTTCGCCCGCAACTTCGGCGGCGACACCTCGGTGGACTTCGCGAAGGTGTCGGGCACGGTCACGGGCTACGTCCCGATCGGCCAGCGCACGACGCTGGTGCTCTCGGCGAGCGGCGGACGCGTGTTCCCGCTCCGCGAGGACTCGGTGACCATCGCGCCCAAGCGCTTCTACCTGGGCGGCGCCGCCACCATTCGCGGCTTCGCCGAGGACGACGTCGTGCCGGAGGATCTGCGGGACGCGCTGCGCAGCGAGATCGCGGACTGCGAGGCGCTGATCTTCCACGCAGGCTGCTCGCAGTCGGCGCAGTTCCTCCAGCAGGGCAGGGCCGTGCCCTCCACCGGCGGCGAGCTCTTCCTGCTGGGGCGCGCCGAGCTGCGCTACCCAATCGTGGGCAACCTGATGGGCGGCGTGTTCGTCGACGCCGGCAACCTCTGGGCGGATCCGTCGAACTTCGATCCGGCGAACCTGCGGCTGCGCTCCGCCGCCGGCACGGGCCTGCGCTACGGCACGCCGGTGGGCCCGGTGGCGCTCGACGTGGGGTTCAACCTCGAGCCGGACGAGGTGCTGCGGGAGGCGCCGTTCGCCCTCCACTTCAGCATCGGGCTCTTCTGACGGGCTATCCTCGGAGTCCGAGCTCCCGTCGCAGCGCGCCCCTGCCGAGGAGGAGGATCACGCCCGCGACGAGGATCATCCCGCAGTCGAGGAGCACCGCCAGGCCGAGGTGGGAGGCGTCGCTGACGAGGCCCATCAGCCACGGCGAGATCGCGTCGCCGAGGAGGTGGATCACGAGCACGTTGATCGCCACCGCCGACGCGCGCATCGAGGGCGGCGCCACGCTCACCAGGACCGCGTTGAGCGGCGCGGTGTTGAAGAAGAGGAAGAAGAGCGCCACGAAGATCGCAGGCCAGTAGAGCGCGGGATCCTGGAGGAGGACGCCCGCCGCCGCGAAGGGGAACGCGGCGACGAGGCCCCAGCCGGCGGCGACGAAGTGGCCGCCCCGATCGCGCGCATGGAGGCGATCGCCGAGCCAGCCGCCGCAGAGCGTCCCCAGGAATCCGGCGACCACCAGCACCGCGCCGAAGAGGAAGCCGCCGCGATCCAGCGGCACGCCCCGCTCCCGCTCCAGGAAGGTGGGCCACCACGCGGCGAGGCCGCCCATGGCGAAGGTGGCGGCGGTGTAGCCGGCGGTGTTGATCCGGAAGCCCGGCGAGGCGGCCAGGGTCTTCAAGATGGCGCCGATCTTCGCCGGCGAGAAGCGGGCCGGTCCGTCGGCGGCGCCCCGCGCCGGCTCCCGGAGGAAGAGGGCGCCCACGCCGAGCAGCGCGCCGGGGAGCCCCGCCACCAGGAACGCGGTGCGCCAGCCATACGCCGTTCCGACCACGCCGCCCAGGGTGAAGCCCAGCGCCGACCCCACCGGGAGCGCGGCGTAGAAGAGGGCGAGGATCCGGCCCCGGCGCTTCTCCTCGAAGAGATCGGCGAGGAAGCCGGGCGCCACCGCGGCGTAGCCCGCCTCGCCGATCCCGATGAAGCTCCGGGCGAGGAGGAGCTCGTCGAAGGTGCGGGCGAAACCGCTCCATACCGTCGCCGCGGACCATAGGATCGCGCCGGCAGCGACGATGTGCTTTCGCGAGGCGCGGTCGCCGAGGAAGCCGGTGAACGGCGACACCACCGCGTACACCACGAGGAAGCTGGAGCTCAGGATCCCCATCTGCGCGTCGGTGCGGCCGAAGTGCGCCTGCACGAGGGGCAGCATCCCCGCGAGGACATAGCGGTCCAGGTAGTTGACCAGGTTGATGAGCGTGAAGACCGCCAGCGCGATCCACGCGCTCCTGGCGACCGGCACCGCCGCCGGAAGCCCCGCTGCCTGCACGTGCTCTCCCGAGGGCCCGCTCACGGGGTCGCGCCGAACCGCTGGTAGAGGATCCCCCAGCGGACGCCGCGATCGCTGACGGTCAGCTCGTCGAAGCCGAGGACCTCCATGACCGCGCCCAGGATCTCGGCGCCGGCGACGATCACGTCGGCACGCTTTGGGGGCAGGCCGGGGACCCTGCGGCGCTCGGCGAGGGGCATGGCGGCGAGTCGGCGCGCGAGCGCGCGCACCTCGGCGGCTGCGAGGCGCCTGCCGTGGACGAGGGAGCCGTCGTAGGACTCGAGGCCCAGCGAGAGGGCGCAGAGGGTGGTGACGGTCCCGGCGATCCCCACGAGCCTCGCGCCGTCGGGGGGGCGGGGCGCGTCGCGCAGCGTCGCCGCGAGATCGCTCCGCAGCGAAGCCACCTCTGCGGGAGAGGGCGGATCGGCGCGCAGCCACCGCTCGGTGAGGCGCACCGCGCCCACGTCGAAGGAGCGCTGGAACGCGACCTCGCCAGCCTCGCCGTAGGTGAGCTCGGTGGAGCCTCCGCCGATGTCGAGGACGACGAGCGGCTCGCCCGCGGCGCCGAAGTCCCGCCGCGCAGACTCGTAGGCCGCCTGGGCTTCGGCGCCACCGGAGATCACCTCCACCGGGGCGCCTGCCGCCCGGGAGGCCCGGTCAAAGAACTCGCCGCCGTTCGCCGCGTCGCGGGCGGCGCTGGTGGCGGTGATCACGAGGTGGCCGGCGCCCGCGTCCCTCGCGACGGCGGCGAAGGCGTCCACCGCCCGCACCGTCTCGTCGATCGCCTCGGGCGCGAGCCGCCTCGTCTCGTCGACGCCGCGCCCCAGGCGCGTCAGCTCCATCCGCTCCTCGACCGCGCGGAACGCGCCGTCGGGGCCTCGCTCCGCCACCAGGAGCAGCACGGTGTTGGTGCCGACGTCGATGGTGGCGAAGCGCTCGGCCATGGAGCCCTCCCTACTTCTTCGTGAACGGTCCCCACGCGGGATCGGTGTACTCGGCGTCGTCCGTGGTGGAGACCCGCTGCTGCACGTTGCCGTCGGCGGACGACACCCATAGCGAGCGGCGTCCGGATCGATCGGAGGAGAACATCAGCATGCGCCCGTTCGGCGACCACGTGGGGTGCTCGTTCTGCCCCTGGTCCTGGGTGATGCGCCGGATCTCCTTGGTGTCGACGTTGATCGTGAAGATGTCGAACACCAGGCGCTCGTCGCGGGCGGTGAAGGCGATCTCGTCGCCGCGGGGGGACCACGCGGGCGTCTGGTTGTAGTTGCCCTGCCGGGTGAGCCGCTCCGGCGAGGAGCCGTCCGCGTTCATGACGAAGATCTGCGGCGTGCCGTGGCGATCGGAGACGAAGGCGATGCGCTTGCCGTCCGGCGACCACACCGGAGAGGTGTCGATCCCCTCGGAGCGGGTGAGCCGGCTGAGCCCCGTGCCGTCGGCGTTGATCACGTAGATCTCCGGGTTCCCTTCGCGGGACATGGTGAAGGCGATCTTCGTGCCGTCAGGCGAGTACGCGGCGCCGGTGTTGAGGTCGCCGCGTCCGGTGAAGGCGGCGTTCCTCCCGTTGGAGAGGGTGGCCTTCCAGAGCTGCGGGTGCCCGTTGGGATACTCCAGGCTGCGCTTGAAGTACGTGAACGCGAGCTCGCTGCCGCCCGGGGACCACGCGGGGAGGATGGCGATGCCGCCGCGCTCGGTGATGGGGGCGGCGTTCTTTCCGTCGTAGTCGGAGACCCAGATCTCCTTGGCGCCCTTGGACCGCTTCACGAAGGCGATGCGCGTGGAGAACGCGCCGGGCTCCTTGGTGAAGTGCTTCACCAGGGCGTCGGCGAACTCGTGGGCCAGGCGGCGGGCGTCGGCGCGGCGCCCCTCGAGGTCGAGGGTGAGGGCGGTGCGCCGGGGCTGTACGTCGTGGAGCTTGAAGGAGGCGCGCAGCCCCTTCTCGCTCTTGGTGACCTGGAACTTCACCAGGCTCTCCGCCCCCACATCCGACCAGCGGGGCCAGGCGATCCCCTCGGGGCCCATGCCCTCCCGGGGATCGGCGAGGAAGGCCGCCCGCGGGATCACGTCGAAGAGCCCGCTCACGCGCAGGTCGAAGGTGAGGGCGTCGTAGATCTCGTCGGCGGCGGCCACCTCGTCGCCGGTGGCGATCGGCAGGCCCACCGCGATGGGCTGGGGCCGGAAGGTGGCCCCCGAGATCTCGAGCGCGGGCTGCTGCTCCGCCTCTTGGGCGGCGGCGATCGAGGGGAGGGCGAGGGCGAGGATCGTGAGGTGGGGCAGGATGCGGCGCAACTCGTTGGCTCCTTGGGGGCGCCAGGTAGGCGGCGGCCCGGTTCCTAACACATCGATCGCCCCCTCGCTTCCTCCGCGAGGCGGCTTTCTAGCCTGTGAAGAGATCGCCCCCGCCAAGGCGGGACCGATCTCTTCACTTCGCGCTACGCGCGAAAGGTCCTTTTTTCGTCTGCTCGCCTCCGGCTTCGCGAGAGACCGTGAATCTCACGGTCTCTCATATGCGGAAATTGATCGGCAACGCCTTCAGCGAGGCGCGGAGGTGGCCGGGGGGAGGCGGGAGGGGTGACGCCCGCCTCACCGCCGACTCGAGGGCGGCGTCGAAGAGATCGTTGCCGGAGGGCTTCGAGATCCGGAGGTCGGAGATCACCCCGTTCGGCTCCACCCGGATCGTGACCACGGCCCGCAGCCGGATGCGCTCCTCGTCGGGGATCGTGGACGGGACGGTGTAGTTCGACTGGATGCGCTTCTGTACCAGCGCCAGGTACCGCTCGCCCTCGGCGGCCTCCTCGGCGTCGCCCATCGGATCGCCGTCGAGCTGGCCGGGCAGGGGGTCCGCGGGGCCCTGCCGGGCGCCGGTCGAGAAGCGCTTCATGATGTCGTCGAGCTTCTGCTTCGAATCGTTCTTCGGCGCATCGGCCGGCGCCTTCGCCTGCTGCTTCGGCTCGGGCGCGGCCACGGCGACGGGCGATGGCGCCGCAGCCTCGGTGGGCTTCGGCGGCGACGGCGCAGGCGTCGGAACCTCGGCGGCGACCTTCTCGCCGGCCTGGACCACGGGGGCGTCCTTCGCCCGAGGCGGCGTCGGCGTCTGGGTGGGGAGCCGGGGGAGCAGCCGCTCGTCCCGGGGCGTCCCCAGGCGCACCAGCTTCGCGGCGATCGGCGTCTGGAGCGGCTCGGACTCGCCGCTGCACGAACCGACGGAGCCCAGGAAGAACCCGGCGAAGATCGCCACGTGCAGACAGACGGAGACCGTCCACGCCAGGCCGAAGCGTTCCTTGCGGGGGACGAGCCCGGAAAGCGCGTGGGCGTTCTCGGCCTTCGGCACCCGCTACTTCCTCGCGCCCTTGGCAGGCTCGACCGGGCGCTGCGCGGGGTCGGTGATCATGCCCATCGACGGGATCCCGGCCCGCTGGATCGCCGCCATCAGCTCCACCACGAAGCCGTAGGGGAGCGAGCGGTCGGCGTGGAGGTAGATCTCCTTGTCGGCCTGGGCCTTGGGGTTCGCCTTGAGCTTCTCCTCCAGCTCGGCCAGCTCGACCTTGGCCTCGCCGATGTAGATCGTCTGATCCGCCTTCGCCGAGAGGATGAGCTTCTTCTCCTCCTTGGCCTCGATGGGCTTCGCCCGGGCATCTGGGAGGTCGACCTGCACGCCCTGCTGCATCAGCGGCGCGGTGACCATGAAGATGATGAGGAGCACCAGCATCACGTCCACGAGGGGCGTGACGTTGATCTCGCTGAGGCCGCTTCGGCCGCCGCCGCTGGAGAAGCCCATCGAGGAAGACCTACTTCGCGAAGTGGCGCTTGACGATGTTCAGGAAGTCCGACGCGAAGTTCGACATCTCGCTGTCGAGGATCTTGATGCGCGAGACGAAGTGGTTGTAGGCGACCACCGCGGGGATCGCGGCGAAGAGGCCCACCGCGGTGGCGATGAGCGCCTCGGAGATCGGCTTGGCGACGGTGGCGAGGTTCGCGTTGCCGGCTGCGTAGATCTCGCTGAAGGCCCGCATGATCCCCCACACCGTGCCGAAGAGGCCGACGAAGGGAGACGCGGCGGCGGTGGTGCCGAGGAACGGGATGTGCCGCTCCAGGTGCGTCAGCTCCGCGGTGGCCGCGCGGCGCAGGGCGCGCTCGATGTTCTCGAGGCCGTCGCCGTCGACCTTGCCGCTGGTGCCCTCGCCCGTGAGCTTGGCGAGCTCGACGTAGCCGGCGCGGAACACCTGCGACACCGGCGACTCCTTGAGCGAGTCGGCGCGGGCGTAGATGTCGTCGAGGCGGCGGCTCTGCCAGAACGCCTCCAGGAAGGTGACCGACTGGGCCTGGGCCGTGCGGATCTGCATCATCTTGCGGAAGATGATGGTCCAGCTCCAGCCGGAGGCGAGGAGGAGGACGGCCAGCACGGTCCAGCCCACGGGGCCGCCGGCCCGCACCGCCTCCAGATAATCGATGCCCGCTGCGAAGAAGATCGGCATTTGTCGCCCTTACCGAGTTGGCCGTCACGTCGAACAGCGATCTGCGTAGCATGGGCGCCAGGGGCCCGCAACGAACGGACGGGCGGGCAACCGCTGCTCCCGAGGCTTCCTTCCCGGCGGGGCCGATCGGGCGCCTCGACGAGAGGACGCCACTCCTGCTACGAGGGGCCCCGGGGCGGCAGGCGAGAGGTTCTTCGATGGCAGGCGCGATCGGCATCTTCGACTCGGGCGTGGGCGGCCTCACGGTGCTCCACGCGCTGCGCGAGCGCCTCCCCCGGGAGCCGACGATCTACCTCGGCGACACGGCGCGCGTCCCCTACGGCACCAAGAGCCCGGAGACCGTGATCCGCTACTCGCGGCACAACGCGCGCTTCCTCCTCGAGAAGGAGGTGAAACTCCTGGTCGTGGCGTGCAACACCGCCACCGCCCACGCGCTGCCCACCCTCCAGGCGGAGCTGCCGGTGCCTGTGATCGGCGTGGTCCAGCCGGGGGTGGAGGCGGCGGCCGCTGCGGCGGGGAGCGGTCGCATCGGCGTCATCGGCACCTCCGGCACCATCGCCTCCGGCGCGTACCAGCGGGCCCTCGCCTCCAGAGCCCCCGAGGCCAGAGTGGTGGCCCGGGCCTGCCCGCTCTTCGTGCCGTTCGCGGAAGAGGGATGGACCGCGGGCGACGTGCCCGAGGCGGTGGCCGAGCGCTACCTGGGCGATCTGCGTGGCTCGATCGACGCCCTGGTCCTCGGCTGTACCCACTACCCGCTGCTGCGCGACACCATCGCCAAGGTCCTCGGCCCTTCGGTGGCGCTGGTGGACTCCGGCAAGGCGGCGGCGAACGCGGTGGCCGCCCGCCTCGAAGCAGACGGCCTGCTCTCCGTCCAGGCGGAACCCGCGCACCGCATCTACGTCACCGACGTCCCGGCGAACTTTCCGGCGGTGGCGGCGAAGTTCCTCGGCGCGAGCCCGCCCGCCGTGGAGCAGGTGGATGTGTAGTTGACCGTACGGCCGAAACCGTCGACGATTCTCCGACTCTCGATAGAAGGTTGGCTCGCGATGCGCTACTTCCCGCTCGTCCTCGCTCTGATCCTCGGCCCGCTGGCCATCGCCTGCGGCTCGTCCGACGACGAAGGCGCCGGAGGGGCCGGAGGCGGACCCACGCTGGAGTTCAAGGGGCTGTCCCAGGCGCTGAGCTCGCTGCAGGACGACGTCGCCGTGATCACGTTGACCTGGTTCCCTGCGAAGGGCGAGGGCGACTTCCGCTACCAGCTGCGCTCCTGGCAGGAAGATCCGCGGCGACCCGACGCCACCGCTCCTGCGATTGAAGACGTGACTCCGACGGCGCCCTGCCCGAGGTCCGGCTGCCGGTGGGTGATCAGCGGCTCGCCGCCCGACGCGGTTCGCTGGTTCTCGGTGGAGGCGCGGATCGAGCCCGAGGTGGAGGGAGGCGAGGCGATCGTCGCGGGCGGCGACGTCGTGCTGCCGGCCGTGATCTATGCGGGCGCGCCGACGATCGAGTCGATCTCCCCGGTGACGGCGGCTCCGGGCGACGAGGTCAGCGTCGCGGGCGAGCACCTCCTCACCGAGCGGATGTGGGACGACGCCGTGAAGATCGGCGAGACGGTGGTCCCTGCCGCGAACATCCGGTCCTGGAACAACATCGGCGTGAGCTTCGTCGTGCCGGAAGGCGCCCAGACCGGGAAGGTCTCGATCCGCGCCGCGGCGTCGGAGCCCGCGGTCTCGGCCGAAGACCTCGTGATCCAGTGACGACGAACTCCCTCACGGGCTCCCGAAGCAGCGCCCGGCCCGACTGAAGCGATGGCGGCTCCGAAAGACTTCCTCACCGGCTTCAACCACAACGTCCGCCACAAGGGCCGGGGCTTCCACGTCCAGACCGAGGACTCCGGCGAGGAGATCGCGCACGTCATCACGCACCTCTTCGAAGGCGGGAACATCCTCGCCTCGAAGAAGACCTCCTACGCCGAGCTCCGCGGGAGCGCGGAGCTGAAGGCGAGGGTGCGCGCCATCATGGAGGAGCAGCATCGGCAGATGCTGCGGCAGCTCGTGAACGGCGCCTTCGACGACACCGCCGCTCCACTGGCGGCCGAGCCCGCCGGCGACGCTGCGCCGGAGGCGGCGACGCCCGACGGGAGGACCGGGTTCCTCCCTCCCGTGCGGAGCGCACCGCCTCCGCAGGGTCCGCAGCCGCCGGCGCCGGCGGCCTCGACACCTCCCGTCGCGCCAGCGGCCGACGCCGCCCCGCCACGACGGTCCCAGCCGCCGTCGGCGCATGTCCGGCCCCACGTCGCGCCCGTCCTCGAGCGCAGCTTCGTGCCGCCACAGCGGCAGGATCGGACGCCGGGGCCGTTCCCCGGCCGGGAGAGCCAGCAGACGTTGTTGTGGCCCACCGCCGACGAGGCGGCGCGGATCGCCACGCCGCGCGACGGCCAGGCGCCCGCCGCGACCCCGACCGCGCCGGCGCCGGCGCCGGGCAGGCCGATGGGCGCGGATCGGACGCCGGGGCCCCCGAGTTGGCGCCCGGTCGCGCCGATCGAGACGGTCTTCGGCGAGGAGCCCGGGACCGAGAAGAGCCTCGACGAGGTGATCCTCCGGTACCTCGCCGGCGAGCGAGACTGAGAGTTCGTGGATTTATTCACGAACTCTGCGAGCCGAAGGCGAGCGAACGCAAGGAAGAGCCCTGCGCGCGCAGCGCGTGTGAATCAATCGCCTCCACCTCGCGCGAAAGCGATTGATTCACAGGCTCTGAAGGATCCGATCCGCAGAATCTCCGAGGTTTCTTCCCGGAACTGGCCTGGTTGAAACTGGACGAAGCCGCTGTTAGGTTGCGCGCCCGACACCCCCCCGGCGACGCCGAACCTTCGAGAGGCAACATGCAGCCCGCGACCCCCGTGCACACCGCTCGCGATCCCGAGACGATCGAGCGCCTGAAGGAGATCGCCCGCCGGATGCGGATCGACATCGTCGAGATGCTCGGCCGCGCCGGCTCCGGCCACCCAGGCGGCTCCCTCTCCGCGATCGACATGGTCACCGCCCTCTACTTCGCGGTGCTCCGGCACGACACGAAGAACCCCACGTGGCAGGAGCGCGACCGCTTCGTCCTCTCGAAGGGCCACGCGGTCCCCGCCGTCTACGCCTGCATGGCGGAGGCCGGCTACATCCCCCACGACGAGCTCTCCACCCTGCGCCAGCTCGGCAGCCGGCTGCAGGGCCATCCCGTCACCTCGTTCATCGTCGCGCCCGGCGTCGAGGCCTGCACGGGCTCGCTGGGCCAGGGCCTCTCGGTGGCGCAGGGGATGGCGCTCGCGTCGGAGCTCGAGGGCAACCCCTTCCGCGTCTACGCGATGATGGGCGACGGCGAGATGCAGGAGGGCCAGGTGTGGGAGGCGCTGATGAGCGCGCCCAAGTTCGGCCTCGACAACCTCGTGGGCATCCTCGACTACAACAAGGGCCAGATCGACGGGCCGACGGACGAGGTGATGAGCCTCGAGCCGCTGATGGACAAGCTCGCCGCCTTCAACTGGCACGTGCTGCGGGTGAACGGCCACGACATCGGCGCGTTCCTGGCCGCCATCGACGAGGCCCACGCGACGAAGGGCAAGCCCACCTTCATCGTGGCCGACACCGTGAAGGGCAAGGGCGTCTCCTTCATGGAGCACAAGATCTCGTGGCACGGCTCCGCGCCCAACGCGGAACAGGTGAAGCAGGCCGTCGCCGAGCTCCAGGCCTCCCGGTAAAAAAACGCTTTTCGCGCGGGCGAAACGCCCGAGCGCGTGAATGGACGAAAAGACCATGAGCAGCATCAAGAAGGCGACGAGGCAGGCATTCGGCGAGGCGCTGGCCAAGCTGGGAGAGACCCGCTCCGACGTGGTGGTCCTCGACGCCGACCTCTCGGTCTCGACGAAGTCCGAGCTCTTCGCCAAGAAGTTCCCCGACCGCTTCTTCGAGATGGGGATCCAGGAGGCGAACATGGTGGGCACGGCCGCCGGCCTCGCCCTCGCCGGCAAGGTGCCGTTCTGCTGCTCCTTCGCCTGCTTCGTCACCGGCCGCTACGATCAGATCCGCGTCTCGGTCGCCTATTCGGGCGCCAACGTGAAGATCGTCGGCACCCACGCCGGCGTGGCCATCGGCGACGACGGCTACTCGCAGCAGGGCCTCGAGGACATCGCGCTGATGCGCGCCATCCCCACCATGGCGGTGGTGCAGCCCGCCGACGATCTGGAGACCGCCGCCGCGGTGGAGGCGATCGCCTCGCACCAGGGGCCGGTGTTCCTGCGCCTCACCCGGCAGAACGTGGAGCGCGTCCACCCCGAGGGTTACCGCTTCCAGTTCGGGAAGATCGACACCCTGCGGGACGGCGGCGACGCCGTGATCTTCGCCTCCGGCGGGACCGTGGCGCCGGCGCTCCACGCCGCCGAGGAGCTCGCGAAGGACGGCGTCTCCCTCCGCGTGGTGAACGTCCACACGATCAAGCCGCTCGACGTCGAGGGCGTGGTGGCCGCGGCCCGCGCCTGCGGCGGCAAGGTGATCACCGCCGAGGACCACACGGTGATCGGCGGCCTGGGCGGCGCGATCGCCGAGGCGCTCTCCGAGAACTTCCCCTCGCGGATCAAGCGCATCGGCGTCCAGGACGTCTTTGGAGAGTCCGGCGCCCCCGACGCGGTCGTGGCCAAGCACGGCCTCGACACCGAGGGGATCGCCCGGCAGGTGCGGGAGTTCCTCAAGGGCGCCTGACGGGCAAGGCCCAACGCGCGGCCGCCGCGCCTGGCCGCGTGAGCCGCGTCCACGAATAGCGAGGCGCCCTTGATCCAGCTCTTCCACGTCTCGAAGTCGTACGACGACGCCCCGGCCCTGTCGGGGATCAACCTCGAGATCGACAAGGGCGAGCTGGTCTTCCTGTCCGGGCCCTCGGGAGCGGGCAAGAGCACGCTCCTTCGGCTGATCATGTCGGCGGAGCCGCCCACCGAGGGGCAGATCGTGATCGCGGGGCGCAACGTCGCCCGAATCCGCCGGCGAGCGATCCCCTACATCCGTCGCAACATCGGCGTGGTCTTCCAGGACTTCCAGCTCATCCCCAACCGCACGGCGCTGGAGAACGTGTCGGTGTCGCTGGAGGTGCTGGGGACGCCCGCGCGGGAGGTGCGGGAGAAGGCCGCCGCGGTGCTCGAGCAGGTCGGCCTCGGGCAGAAGCTCCAGGCGCTCCCCGAGCGCCTCTCCGGCGGCGAGCAGCAGCGGGTGGCGATCGCCCGGGCGGTGATCGGCGAGCCGGCGATCCTCCTCGCGGACGAGCCCACCGGCAACCTCGATCCCGACCTGACGCTCGAGGTGATGCAGCTCCTCGCCGACCTGAGCGGGCGGGGGACCACGGTGGTGGTGGCGACCCACGATCGCTCGATCCTCGAGCGGTTCCCGCGGCGGGTGATCCGCCTCGAGGCGGGGCGGGTCGTCGAGGATCGGCGCCCGCACGAGGAGGCCCCGCCGGAAGCGGAAGCGGCGCCTCCGGCGGAGGAAGAGATCGCATGAGCGCGCCCGTACCGACGGAGACCGCCGCTCTCGGTGGCGCCCCCGCGAGGCCCTGGCAGTGAGCCGGCTGGCCTACGCGTTCGACGGGGGCTCTGCCGCGGCCCGGGCGGCGTACGCGCTGCGCAAGGCGATGGCGGCCATGCGCGCAGCGCCGTTCACGCACCTCGTCGCGGCGTTCAGCATCGCGGCGGCGCTCCTGCTCTGCACCGTGATCGGCGCCGCCACCCTCGGAGCCCGGGCGCTCGTCGAGGCGTGGAGCCGAAAAGGCGAGCTCACGGTGTATCTGGCGCCTGCCGCCAGCGAGAAGGAGGCGGAGCGGCTGGCGGGAATGGCGAGCGAACTCTCCGGGGGGACGGTGCGCCTCGTGCCGGCGGACGATGCCCTCGCGTCACTCGCGGCGTCGATGGGGGACGCCGGCAAGGGTCTCCTCGACCTGCCGGACAACCCGCTCCCCACGTCCCTCGAGATCGATCTCGGCCAGCGCCCCGCAGACGAGGTGCGCGCGATCGCGGCGAAGCTCGCGGCGCTCTCGTCCGTGGAGGAGGTCGACGCGGGGGAGGCCTTCACCGAACGGATGGCGCGGGTGGCGGACGTGGCGGGAGGGATCGCGGCGGCGCTCCTGCCGCTGCTCCTGCTGGGGGCGGCGGTGCTGGTGGGGAGCGTGGTGCGGCTGGGGGTCCACGAGCGACGCAGGGAGATCACCATCCTCCGGCTCGTCGGCGCCACCGACGCCTTCATCCGGGCGCCGCTGTGGATGGAGGGGACCCTCTCCGGCCTGGCCGGCGGCCTCCTCGCCGCGGCGGGGATCGGCGCCGTCACCATGGGCGTGGGCAGGAGCCTCGCCGAGGCGCTGGCGCTGCCGGCCCAGCTCGATCCGGGCGCGCTCGTGCATCCGCTCCTCCTCGGCGCGGTGGTGCTGGCGGGCGGCCTGGTGGGGCTCGTCGCCACGGCGCTGTCGGTGGAGAGGCAGCTTCGATGAGGGCCGCCGCCCGCGCCTTGGCGTCGCTGGGGGCGTTGATGGCGGTGGCGATGCCGCCCGGCGCCGCGGCCGCCGGGGACGACGACGCGCGGCTGACGCAGGCCCGGGCGGCGATCGAGCGGATCCTTCGCGACGAGAGCGACGTCGCCGACGAGCTGGAGAGGGCCGAGGTCGAGGTGAGGCGGGCGCGGGTCGCCGCCGCCGCCGCCGCCGCGTCTGCCCGGGCCGCGAGCGAGGCGCTGGCGCTGCGCATCGAGCAGGAGCGGGTGGCGGAGGACGAGCGCAGCCGCACCTGGGAGGTGCTCCGCGGCAGGCTGCGCGCGCGGCAGCGTCTGCAGCGAGAAGGATCGGGGCTGGGCGGGATCCTCGCCGACTCTCCCGCGGCGGTGGGGAGGCGCGCCCGCGCCCTCGATCGGATCCTGGAGCGGGACGTGTCGGCGATCCGGACGGCGAAGGCGGCGGCGGACGAGGCGACGCTGGCGCGAAAGGCGAGGGAGGACGCGAGCGCCCGCGCGGAGGCGGTGGCCCAGGAGGCCGCCGAGCGGCTGCGCGTGGCGGAGGAGATCTCCCGGGAGCGGGAGTCGCTCCTCGCCAGGCTCCGCGGCGAGCGGAGCCTCCACGAGCGCACCGTGGTCGCCATCGAGCGGGCGCAGGCCCGCCTCGCCGAGGAGATGGAGCGCCTCGCCGCGGAGCGGGCGCGGACGTCCTCCGGCTTCGCCGCCCTGCGCGGAACCCTGGAGTCGCCGGTGGAGGGGGCGGTGGTGGAGGTCCTCTTCGGGAAGACCGTCAACGCGCGCTTCAACACGGTGGTCCACCAGAACGGCGTCGATCTGCGGGCGCCGAAGGGGGCCGCAGTGCGGGCGGTGGCGCAGGGCCGGGTCGCCTTCGCGGCGCCGTTCCGGGCCTATGGCAACCTGGTGATCCTCGATCACGGCGACGGCTTCCACACGCTCTACGGACACCTCGATTCGTTCGCCGTCTCCGAAGGGGACGAGGTGGCGGCCGGCCGGACGATCGGCTTCGTCGGCGACAGCGGCTCGCTCAAAGGCGCGTACCTCTACTTCGAGATCCGCGACGGCGCGAAGCCGGTCGATCCGCTGCCCTGGCTGCGGGTGAGGTAGGAGCCTGCTCGGTCGGCTGGTGTGGTCCGCCCCAATGGGGGTGTTAGGATCGCCCGATGAAGTCTCGACGGCCGCGCAGCAAGAAGCTCTTCCTGTCCCTCCTCCTCGTCACCGCCTTCGGGGCGGGCGGCGTCTGCAACGCCACCATGGGGGAGGCGTTCGCGGCCGGCTATCAGAAGCTCGACACCTTCGCGAAGATCCTCGCCTACGTGGAGAACAGCTACGTCGACGAGGTGGACGCCGGGCAGCTGATGAGCGGCGCGATCTCGGGGATGCTGTCGGTGCTCGATCCATACACCGCGTATCTCCCCGCCGAGGATCTCCAGGACGTGCGCTCCGACACTTCCGGAGAGTTCGGTGGCCTCGGCATCGAGATCGGCGCAGAGCCGGAGAGCCTTCGGGTGATCGCGCCGTTGGACGACACACCCGCAGCCAGGGCCGGCCTGCAGGCGGGCGATCGAATCCTCGCCATCGACGGCGAGACCACCAAGGGGATGACCGTCCTCGCCGCGGTGAAGCGCATGCGGGGCGTCCCCGGCACCAAGGTCAAGCTCACGCTGGATCGGACCGGCTTCTCCGCCCCTCGGGACATCGTGCTGCAGCGGGACCACATCCGAGTGGAGAGCGTGGTCTCCAGGCTCTACCCGGGCGGCTACGGGTACGTGCGCATCAAGAGCTTCCAGGAGCGCACGGACAGGGAGCTCGGCAAGGCGCTCGCCGCGCTCAAGGCGGAGAACGGCGGCGTGGATCTGAAGGGCCTGGTCCTCGATCTGCGCAACAACCCGGGCGGCCTCCTGGACCAGGGTGTGCGCGTGGCGGATCACTTCATCTCCAAGGGCGTGATCGTCTCCACCGAGGGGCGGCGCGGAAAGCTCCTCGACGTGCACCACGCGCACCCCGCCGGCACCGAACCCGGCTATCCCGTGGTGACGCTGGTGAACGGCGGCACGGCGTCCGCCAGCGAGATCGTCGCAGGCGCGCTCCAGGACCACGAACGCGCGCTGATCATGGGGACCCGGAGCTTCGGCAAGGGGAGCGTGCAGACGGTGATCGATCTGGACGACGGATCCGGCCTCAAGCTGACGATCGCGCGGTACTTCACGCCGAAGCACCGGTCGATCCACGGCAAGGGGATCACCCCGGACGTGGAGGTGGACGACGGCCGGCCTGCCGGGACGGCGCCCGCGACGCCGCTGCCCATCGACGACGGCCGACCCCCTCCGAACCTGGCCGCAGCGCCGGCGGAGACCGGACCCGCCGGGAGTGCAGTCGCGGAGCCGGACATCGCGAGGCCCGGGGCCGAGAGCTCGTCGGCCAGGACGGTGGCGGCGCTGCTCTCCTTCGGCGGCCCGGACGATCGGCAGCTCCAGGTCGCGCTGGAGACGCTCCACGGCTGGAAGGAGTTCCAGGCCTCCCGCAAGAAGGCGGCCGCCAAGTCCGCCGATTGATCCGGACCCGGCCGTGGTAGGACCATCCGGACCGGATCTCTCGAAGGGGAGGGGCATGGAGCACCACTCGACCGCGGGCGCCATCCGCCGGATGGACGATGGCGCGCCCCGGGCCTGGCTGATCGTCGGCCTCTTCGCGTTCGCCCTGCTGGTGCGCCTGTGGTTCTCGCTGGTGGTGCACCGGCCCGAGGACTTCGTCTTCTCGGACATGTGGGTCTACGACCTGCGCGCCAGGAACCTCCTCTCCGGCAAGCTGGGACCGTGGGACACCTTCACGCCGCCGGGATACCCTGCCTTCCTGGCCGCGCTTTACGCGATCTCCGGTAGGAGCCTGGCCTTCGTGGCCGTGGTGCAGGCCCTGCTCGGCGCCGCCACCGCGCCCCTCGCGCTCCTCGTCGCCCGGCGGGTGACCCGATCCACGATCCTCTCCCTCGGCGCAGGCGTCCTCGTCGCGGCGCACCTGCCCTCGGTGTACTACGGCGGCTTCCTCCTTGCGGAGACGCCGTTCACCTTCGGGGTGGTCCTCTCGGTCTGGTTGCTCCTGCGCGCCGCGGAGGCGCCGGGGTGGAGGAGGGCGCTCCTCGCGGGCCTCGCGCTGGGCGCGTCGACCGTGATCCGGCCGAACCTCCTCCTCTTCCTTCCGCTCCTGCCCTTGTGGTCATGGCTGGGCTCGGGCGACGGGAGGCGGCTGCTCGGCGCGCCCAACCTCCGGTTCACCGCGCAGATCCTCGCCGGGGCCCTGCCTCTCCTTGCGCTGGCCTCCGCACACAACTCGCGCCTCCTCGGGAGGCCCACGGGGCTGGGGACGAACGGCGGCCTCAACTTCTTCCTGGCCCACGCGCCGGTGAGGGGCGCGGAGTATGTGGAGGGCGGTTTCACCCACCGCATCGTGCCGATCCCGAACCTGATGTGGCACGAGGAGGTCCACCGCTCGGAGGTGGCCTTCTACGACGAAGGGCACTTCTACCGGCTCGGCCTCCGCGGGATCCTGGAGGAGCCGTCACGGCTGCTGGCGAGCCTGGACAACCTGGTCGAGGGGGCCGGCGTCGGGCGGCAATCGATCTGGCCCGGCTGGAAGGGCCGCGAGCGCCTCCTGTCCCGGTACGGCCCGTGGTTCTTCGCCCTGGTGATCGCGCCGGCGCTCGCGGGCCTCGCCCTCCGGCGCGGCGAGCGCGGATCCCGTCTCCTCCTCGCCGCGTTCCTCGCGTCGGCGATCGCCACCCTCTATGGATTCCTGGGCGATCCGCGGATGAGGGTGCCCTTCGACCCGCTGCTGATCGTGCTGGCGGTGGACGCCTGGGCCGCCGCGCTCGGCTTCGCCTTCGGGAGGGCGCGGCGAGACGAACCGGACGTCCCGCTCCTCACGACGACGTGACGCGCATGGAGCTGGACGTGGCGCGACCGGTGGCGAGATCCCGCGCGCTCGCGTTGAGGATCCCCTCGATCCCCACGTCGAACACCACCTCCACCTTCGCGCTGCCGGCCGGGCCCGGGGCGATGTCGCCGAAGGTGAACTCGCCGAGCAGCTCGTTGCTCGACGCGGTGACGTGATCGCCCTGGTACACCCGGACGATGACCTCGGTCTGCCCGTCGAAGCTCGTGGTGACGGGGAGGCTCCTGGCATTCGGGATCGCCGAGTTGCGGGGGAAGATCACGTGCATCGCGCCGCCGGCCCGCTCCAGGCCGATGGCCATGGGGATCACGTCGAGGAGCTGCAGCTTGAGCTGGGTGTCGTCCTCGAGGGAGTGGGCGTAGAGCGCCGCGCCGATCGAGACCGCCTCGTCCGGGTGCACGCCCTTGGACGGCGGCTTCCCGAAGAACCGGCTGAGCCGATCCTGGAGGAGAGGCATGCGGGTCTGGCCGCCGACCAGGAGCACCTCGTCGATGTCGCGGGCGGAGACCGCCGCGTCGGCCATCACCCGCTCCACCGTGGCCATGGTGCGGTCGATCAGGTCCCGGGTGAGCTCCTCGAGGAGGGTCCGGGTGAAGCGCGTGTCGATCGCGAGGGGCTGGCCGTGGGGCGTCATGGCGATGAACGGGATGTTGAACGGAGCCTCGGAGCGGGTCGACAGATCGATCTTAGTGCGCTCCGCGAGGTCCTTGATCCGCTGCATCGCCACCGGATCGGTGGACAGGTCGATGCCGTGCGCGGCGTGGAACTCGCCGAGGACGTGGCCGATCATCGCGGCGTCGAAGTCGAGGCCGCCGAGGAAGACGTCGCCGCCGGTCGCTTTCACCTCGTAGACGCGATCCCGGATGTCGATGATCGAGACGTCGAAGGTGCCGCCGCCGAGGTCGTAGATGAGGACCTTCTCCTGCAGGGTCTTGCCCACGCCGTAGGCGAGGGCGGCGGCGGTCGGCTCGTTGATGATCCGGACGACCTCCATGCCCAGCAGCTTGCCCGCCTCCTTGACGGCCTGGCGCTGCCCATCGTTGAAGTACGCCGGGACGGTGACGACCGCCCGATCCACCGGCATCTCCAGGTGCTCCTGGGCGACGTCGCGGATCTTCCCGAGGATCTTGGCGGCGATCTCGCTCATCCGGTACGAGCGGGTGGCGACGTCGATCTCCACCTCGCTGCCCGCGTCGCGCATGTGGTAGGCGACCTGCCTCCCCATCTGCTCCACCACGTCCGAGCGGTAGTTGCGGCCGATGAGGCGCTTGGAGGCGTAGACGGTGTTGCGGGGGTTGAGCTGCCACTGGCGCTTCGCCTCGTGGCCGATGAGCTCGTTTCCCTTGTCGTCCACCGCGAAGATGGATGGGATGGTGAAGTCGCCTCCCTTGTAGGGGATGAGCTTCACCTTGCCGCCGTCTTCGACGAGGGCGGCGCTGGAGTTGGTGGTTCCGAGATCGATGCCGATGATCGGCGCGCGCGTACGCATGGTCGCGTTGGATTCTACCGGACCCTTTGCCCACGTAAAGGAAGACACGGGCCGTCCACAGGGGCTCTCCTTCCGGTAGAGGTCGAGGTCGAGGCAGGCTGGCAGCGGATCGGGAGGCGTCCGGGCCCACGCCCCGGCCTTCCCCTGCGAGCCGAAGGCGAGCGAACGCAAGAAGGAGCCCTGAGCGCGCAGCGCGCGTGAATCGATCGCCTCCGCCACGCGCGGAGCGATCGATTCACAGGCTCAGAGGGAAATGCGGTCTCCCGCGGGAGGGTTGCGGGAGGTGGATCGGCACGAGACAGCCCGGGAGGATCGTTGGACGCACGTCGCTACTTGGAGACCGTCGGCTCGGAGGTGAAGGAGATCTTCGTGGAGAACCGGATGATCCTCTCCTTCGAGGAGTGGATCGCCGCCTTCATGCGGGATCCCGACCGGCACGCCCGGTCCTCCGCCCAGTACCTGCTCGACACCCTCGACCACTTCGGCTCGGAGACCGTGCGAGGGCCGCGGGGGGAGGAGCGCCGCTTCAGCCTCTTCGATCGCCCCTTCGACGGCGGCCAGGGGCGGGTGGCGGGGCAGGAGGAGGCCCAGTCCGCGATCTACCGGATCCTCGGGAACTTCGTCCGGGCCGGACGCGCCAACAAGCTGTTGCTCCTCCACGGCCCCAACGGCTCGGCCAAGAGCTCGATCGTCGAGGCCCTGGGCCGCGGCCTCGAGGTGTACAGCCGCAAGTCCGAGGGCGCGCTCTACAAGATCAACTGGGTCTTCCCGGCCGAGAAGCTGGTGCGCAGCTCCATCGGCTTCGGCGAGAAGGTGGGCCCCCATGGCGAGCTCGCGACCTACGCCCACCTGGACTCCGAGTCCGTGGACGCCCGGATCCCCTGCGAGCTCAAGGACCACCCCCTCTTCCTGATCCCCCACCGCGAGCGCCGCAAGCTCCTCGCCGAGGGGCTGTCGCGGGCGGGCAAGACCGACTTCGTGCCGTCGGAGTACGTCCTGGAGGGGGAGCTCTGCCACAAGTGCCGCCAGATCTACGCGGGCCTCCTCGGGGCGTACAACGGCGACTACCTGAAGGTGCTCCGGCACGTGCAGGTCGAGCGGTTCTACGTGTCGCAGCGCTACATGAGCGGCGCGGTGACCGTGGAGCCCCAGCTCTCGGTCGACGCGTCGTACATGCAGCTCACGGCGGACCGCTCCGCCGGGCAGCTCCCCCCGGCGCTCCAGAACCTCGACCTGTTCTCGCCGTTCGGACCCCTGGTGTACGCCAACCGCGGGCTCATCCAGTACTCCGATCTCCTCAAGCGCCAGCCCGAATCCTACAAGTACCTGCTCGGCACCACGGAGACCGGCGTGCTGCCCCTGGAGCACTTCCTCCTCCACCTGGACGAGGTGATGATCGCCACATCGAACGAGAAGCACCTCGCGGCGTTCAAGCAGACGCCGGACTTCGCTTCGTTCAAGGGCCGGATCGAGCTGGTGCGGGTGCCGTACCTGCGGCGGGCCAAGGTCGAACAGGAGATCTACGACGCCCAGGTGACGCGGGCCGCGGTGGGGGGCAAGCACATCGCGCCCCACTCGACCAAGGTGGCGGCCCTCTGGGCGGTGCTCACCAGGCTGCGCCGGCCGGAGGCGGACGCGTACCCGTCCGCGCAGCGGGATCTCGTCGAGGACCTGTCGCCGATGGAGAAGCTCCGCCTGTACGACGACGGGAAGGCGCCGGATCGCCTGCCGGGTCCCCAGGCCCGCGAGCTCCGCAAGTTGATCCCCGACCTGTACGGCGAGTCGGACGGCCACACGAGGTACGAGGGCCAGACGGGCGCGTCGGCGCGCGAGATCAAGACGGCGATCTTCAACGCGGCCCAGACCCCGGCGTACTCGTGCCTGACGCCGACGGCGGTCCTCGACGAGCTCCGCTCCCTCTGCAAGGACAAGTCGGTCTATGAGTTCCTGCAGCAGGAGCCCAACGGCGGATACCACGATCCGGATGGCTTCCTGGAGGTGGTGGAGGCGGAGTACCTCGACGAGATCGACGAGGAGATCCGCGGCTCGATGGGCCTCGTCACCGAGGACCGATACCAGGAGCTCTTCGAGCGCTACCTCGTCAACGTGTCCCACTGGGTGAAGGGCGAGAAGATCGCCAACCGCGTCACCGGCGGGTACGACTGGCCCGACGAGGATCGGATGGCGGAGATCGAGGCGATCGTGAAGCCGGCCGAGGAGGAGCGCGGCGCTTTCCGCCGCGCGCTGATCTCCACGGTGGGAGCGTGGCGCCTCGACCACCCCGGCGAGACCTCGGTGGAGTACCCGCGGATCTTCCCGGACCTCTTCCGCCGGATGCGCGATCACTTCTACGAGGAGCGCAAGCGCACGCTGCGCCGGAACAAGGAGAACGTCCTGCGCTATCTCGCCCCGGACGAGCGCTCCTCCCTCGCCGCGAAGGACGCCGAGGTGGTGGAGGCCACCCTGCGCCGCATGCACGACGAGTACGGTTACTGCGAGCACTGCGCGAAGGACGCCATCGCGCTGCTCATGTCCCGCCGTTACGCGGACTGACCGGCGCGCGGCGCACGCTCGGTCGGCAGGGGGGTGCTCGGGAGGGCGAGCCGTCGCCGGGTGCCCCCCTCTTGCGGAAGAGTCGAAGATGGGTTCCCGTTGACCCCTGACGAAGGGCGTGGGCGGCGCTCGCGCCTTCGACCATCGGAGACCACCGCAAATGAAGCGTCTTTCCCCGGCCCTTCTCACGATCCTGCTCGGCGCCGCGCTCTTCGCGTTGCCAGGCGCCGCGAAGGATCGGCGGGAGACGAAGGCGGCCGCCGGGAAGGCGGAGCCCCGGACGCGGTCCGCCGCCATCCGCGAGGCGCTGCCCACCAACGTGCGGGTCGCCGTGTCGGTCGACGGCAAGCAGCTGCGGGCGGCGAGCGGCGTGGTGCTGGCGATCCGGGGAGAAGGCGACGAGCGCAGGGGCTACGTGATCACCAACGCCCACGTCGCGGCGATCCCGCCTGGCGACGCCCGCATCGAGGTGCTCGTAGACGGGCGCAAGGGGATCGCCCACTACCCGGCCAAGGTCATCGCCCAGGGCTCCGTCCCAGACCTCGATCTCGCGGTTCTGGAGGTCCCCGGCCTGGACGCCTCGCCCGCCACGCTGGTGGCCGACGGCGACCTCGAGCTGGGAGAGGACGTGATCGCGATCGGCGCGCCCTACGGCAAGGGCCTCTCCGTCTCCAGCGGGATCGTCAGCCAGCTCGAGCGAGACGAGTCCGGCGCGGTGCGGGGCTTCAAGACCGACGCGCCCATCGGGTACGGCGCCTCTGGCGGCGGGATCTTCCGGGTGTCGGACGGCAAGCTGCTCGCTGTGGTGGAGGGCTACCGGACGGTGAAGGTGTCCTTCCCCGTGGACGAGAAGAGCTACTCCTTCGACGTGCCGATGCCGGGCGAAACCTTCGCCTCGCCCACCGCGAAGATCCGTGGCTTCCTCGAGGAGAAGGGTCTCGGCTGGATCGCGACCTCGCCCACCGTCACCGCCGAGCTGAACAACTAAGGAGCGCGGCCGCCCGGGGGAGCGGTCAGATCGGGAGGCGGCGCGTCCACCGGGTTCGGGCCTTCGGGCTCGGGCTTCTCCTCCGGCCTCGGCACCTCCACCCAGTGCGCGATCCGATCACCGTTCTCCAAGGTGAAGGAGGCTCGCACGGGCGCCCCCTCCTCGATGTCGCGGAGCGCCGCGACGCCGCCCTCCACGTAGATGGAGGTGTCCTTCCCCAGCTCGAGCTGCACCAGCCCGCTCGGCCGCTGGATCACCAGGATCCCCTCGTTGGCGTCCACGGCCTCCACCGTCCCCTCGATCTGCTCGAGGCCCAGTGGGGCGATGTCGACGACGGTCAGCCGCCCCATGCCGTTGCTGCGGGGGGCTCGCTCGCCACCGCCGATCGCACACCCGGCCAGTGTCGCCATTCCCATCGCCAAGACCACGATCCGACGTCCCATGCGGGAAACATGGGGCCGTCGAGTGGAGCGTGCCCTCGGTCCATCCGGGGGGTTGCAGGTCGGTCCTTGACCTGCCGGGTAGAGGCGTGTCGTCTATCCGTACTTTCAAGAGCACCGGAGAGCGAGATGAAGCGAGAGAGAGCGACCTGGGACGAGTACTTCATGAACCTCGCCCGCGTGGTTTCCAGCCGGGCGACCTGTGATCGCAAGCACGTCGGCGCCGTGCTGGTTCGCGATCGCACGGTCCTCTCCACCGGCTACAACGGATCGATCCGAGGCTTGCCCCACTGCGACGACGATGGCCACATGATGGAGAACGGCCACTGCGTCGCCACGGTCCACGCCGAAGCCAACGCGATCGTCCAGGCGGCGAAGAACGGCGTCGGGATCGACGGGGCCACCATCTACACCACGGCGTCTCCCTGCTGGCCGTGCTTCAAGCTGATCGCGAACGCGGGCTGCACGCGGATCGTCTTCGCGGAGTTCTACCGGGACGATCGGATCTTCGAATACGCGAACCGCCTCGGGATCGAGCTCGTGCCCCTCGGCGCCGCACGGGATCGCACGGAGATCGCCGGATGATCCGAGGCGCCCGCTCGGACGGCTGGCGCCTCGCCCTGCGAGCTACGGGATCCGGCATGTGCGTAGCTTCCTCCTTGGGACCCGCGTGGTTCCGGGAAGGGGGCGATCCAAGCGTGGTCGATACGATCGTCGTCACCAGCCGGAATCGGAAGGAGGAACTCTGCGCCTTGATGGCGGAGTTCTTTTCGCTGGACGGATGCAAGGACGTTCGGGCGGACGCGCCGGGCTACATGCCGCCGGAGAAGATCGTCGGCTCGATCAAGGATCACTCGCCGGCCGTGACGTGCCGGCGGAACGACTCGCGGGGGACCGCGGTGATCCTCGACACCGTGCTCGTGGAGGGCGGAGCGGTGGATCTCGCCGACGTGGTGAGCCGCCTGCAACTCTTCGCCTCCGCCGTGCAGGCGATCGAGGGGGAGCTTCACCTGGTGGTCCCGCAGAAGGTGGGGGGCTGCGAAGGGGACGAACTCGCCCGCTCGCTCCTCAAGCGGCTGGGCTTGAAGGCGAACAGGATCTGGACGCTGTGACGCTCTCGTGAAAGGCCTCAGGCCTGGGCCGTGCTCCGGCCCAGGCCCTCGTGCACCATCGACAGCAGGTGATCGAGATCGAAGGGCTTCTCGATCGAAGGGAGCCCGAGCTCGGTCGCGACCCGCTTGAGATCGCGGCCAGCCGAGATGAGCAGCACCGGGGTCTCGATCCCGCGCTCGCGCAGGGCGCCGACCACCTGCCTGCCGTCCATCCCCGGCATCATCAGGTCCAGGACCACCAGGCCCACCGGCCGCTCCGAGAGGATCCGGAGGGCGTCCTCGCCGGAGGCGGCCCCCATCGCGGCGATCTCGTCTCCGAGGAGGATCTCGACGATCGCGTCGCGGATGTCCCCTTCGTCGTCCACCACGAGGACCGTGCGCGAATCCAGGCCGTTGCCGTCGAGATTCATGGGGCGGGATCTCTAACGTAGTCGGCGGCCGGCCGTAAACCCCATGCCGCCGGTGGTCGATCGATTTTCATCGCGGCAGGAGGTCGTCGCCCAGCACCTGCCCCGCCATGGCGCGCCGCGCCTCGAGGAGGTCGATCCGCCGCTGCAGCTCGACGGCGGCGCTCTCGACGGTCTCCGAAGCGAGGGCCTCGCGGGTCCTGGCGATCGCCGCGTCCACGTGGACCACGCGGATGCGTGGCGGCCTCGAGGGCGCCCGCACCCGGGCCAGCGCGTCGTTGTCGGTCCACAGCGGCTCGGCCACCACGTCCGCGAGCTCGACCCGCACCTGGCCGCGGGGGTACCGCTTGCGGACGGCCTTGAACCGGAGGATCACGCCGTCCCGCGTGTTGCCCATCTTCGCCGGCTGTACGCCGTGGGCGTAGGTGCGCGACTGGTTGGAGACGAAGTTGCCCAGCGAATAGGCGACGAGACCCAAGCGGCCGTCGGAAGCCTCGACGATCTCCACCGGTTGGAGCACGTGGGGGTGGTGGCCGAGGATCACGTCCGCGCCCGCGTCGATCAGCCGGTGGGCGAGGTCGACCTCCTGCTTCCTCGGGGAGGTCTCGTACTCCAGGCCCCAGTGGATGGAGAGGACCACGAGCTCCGCGCCGCCGTCCCGCGCCTCGGCGATCCGTCGCTTCGCCACGGCCTCGTCCAGCAGCCAGGCGCACGGCTGGTCGGGCTTGCCGTTGAGGTCCTGGTTGAAGAGGCGGGTCGCGCCGAGGAACGCCACCCGGATCTCGTTCACGTTCAGGAGCGTCGGCTTCGATGCGTCGTCGCAGGTGTCGCCTGCGCCGACGAACGGCAGGCCGGCGGACCTCAGCTCCGCCATCGTCTCGACGAGGCCTGGCCGGCCCTGATCGTAGACATGGTTGTTGGCGAAGGAGACGAGGCCGATGCCGGCGTGGCGCAGGGCGGGCAGCAGCTCGGGTGGGGCGTTGAAGACGAAGGCCCGCGACCCTCGACCCGTCCGGGGGGCGATCGGCGTCTCCAGGTTGGCGAAGGCGAGATCCGCCTGGCGTAGCCTGGGCGCGACGTCCTCGAAGAGGGCGTCGAAGCCGGCGTGGTTCTGCGAAGCGCCGTCGTCGCCCCGGCGATCCGCCGCCCTTGCGGACTCCTTCACCGCCTCGTGCATGAGGAGGTCGCCGACCGCCGCGATCTCCGCCACGGCGAGGATCTCGGGCTTCTCCACCACGCGGGCGACGGCTGGGACGGTCCCGCGGGAAGGCGCCTCGCAGGGGGCGCAAGGGATCGGGCGGGATTCGAGGCTTGCTGCGCAGGAGGCGAGGGCGAGGAGGAGCGCAGAGGTCAGGAGGCGGGAAAAGTTCGTCACGTCGCCAACCGCTATACCATGGTCGTGCGACCCCGAGGTTGACGCGCCGATGGGGCGTTCCTACCTCTGCAACGCACCATCTGCCCAGGCGGTTGGCAAGCGAGGAGCCATGCGGATCGAAGCCCTCGGGGATCCGAACGCGGCGCACGACGAACGGCGGCGATCCGATTCTGGCCCCGCGACGGCCGGGGCGGACCTCCTCGCCCAGGCCTCGCTCGCCGGTGTCGTCTCCCAACTCACGAACGGCCTGGCTCACGAGACCCGCAACTCCCTCAACGCCCTCGCGATCCACCTCGAGGTGCTGGCCGACAAGCTGCGGGAGCCGGGGACCGAAAAGGTGCCCGCCCACCTCGAGAAGAATCTGCAGGCGGCCCGCGCGCAGATCCGTAGGCTGGACGACACGGTGAGGCGCTTCGGCGAGTTCGCGTCCGGTCGCACGGAAACTCGCGATCTGGTGAGGCTTTTCGCGAACGCCGCCGAGCTCTGCGCCTACCACATGCGCCGCACGGGGACCGAGCTCGTGGTCGATCTCCCGGAAGACGTCGTCCCGCAAGGCGATCCCGCGGTACTCTCCCAGCTCGCCGTGGAGGTGGTGCTCCTCGGCGCCAGGGCGATGGGCGGAGGCCGGCTGCGCATCGAGGGCAGGCCCGACGGTGATCGGCTGATCCTCCGGGTCGCCGCGGGTGGCGATCGAGGGGCGCCGCCCGAGAGCATCGTCGCCCTGGTCGGAGAGGTTGGCGGCGCGGTCGCTGCCTGCAGTGGCGCCCAGCAGGGCTGGGAGTTGTCTCTGCCGCTCGCGAAGAACGGGCGGTCGGGCTGAAGGGCGGTCGTGGCGAGCGCTCGCATTCTCATCGCAGACGACGAGATCGCGAGCCGCGAGGCGCTCGGCGAGCTCCTGACCCGATGGGGTCATCGGATCGAGGAAGCCGACGACGGCAACCAGGCCCTGAAGCGCGCCATCGAATCGCTGCCGGACGTGATCATCAGCGACCTGGTCATGCCCCGGATGGACGGCCTCTGGCTCCTGCGGGCGCTGCGCGAGGAGGTGCCCCACGTGCCGGTGATCCTCCTGACCGGGCGAGGGACGATCGACGCCGCGGTGGAGGCCATCCGCGAGGGCGCCTACGACTTCCTCGAGAAGCCCATCGACGGACACAGGCTTCGGCTCGTCCTCGACAGGGCCCTCGAGAAGAAGGAGACCCTGCAGGAGGTCGCGGCGCTGCGCAGCCGCCTCGAGCGCGCCGAGGATCGCGGCTTCATCGGCCAGTCGGCGGCGATGCGGGAGGTCTTCACGCTGGTCGAGAAGGTGGCGCCCTCGAAGGCCTCCGTGGTGATCACGGGCGAGTCCGGGACCGGCAAGGAGATGGTCGCCCGCGCGGTCCACCGCCTCTCGCCGCGAGCCGACAAGCCCTTCGTCGCGATCAACTGCTCGGCGATCCCTGCCTCGCTGATGGAGTCGGAGATCTTCGGACACGAGCGGGGCGCCTTCACCGGCGCCGATCAGCGGCGCCTGGGCTGCTTCGAGCTCGCCGACGGCGGGACCATCTTCCTCGACGAGGTGGGTGAGCTGCCCGTCGAGCTGCAGGCGAAATTCCTCCGGGTGTTGGAGGAGGAGCGGCTGCGGCGCCTGGGCGGCAAGGCGGAGATCACGGTGGACGTGCGCGTGATCTGCGCGACCAACCGGGATCTGAAGAAGCAGATCCGGGCAGGCCAGTTCCGCGAGGATCTCTACTTCCGCCTCAACGTGTTCAACCTCCACCTGCCGCCGCTCAAGGAGCGGGTGGACGACATCCCGCTCCTCGCCCAGCACTTCGTGGGGAAGTTCGGCGCGGAGGCGGGCAAGAAGGTGGAGGGGTTCTCGCCGGAGGCCCTGGATGCGCTGCGGGGCTACGGTTGGCCCGGCAACGTGCGCGAGCTTCGCAACAGCATCGAGCGGGCGGTCATCCTCTGCGAGGGTGACCTCATCCGCCGCGAGGATCTCCCTGCGGAGCTGGCGGGGATCGAGGCGGAGGGGATCATGCTGAAGCTCACCCTGGGGATGCCGCTGCGGGAGGTCGAGAAGGAGTACATCCTCCGCTCGCTGCGGCGGAACGGCGGCAACAAGGCCCGCACCGCCGAGCTCCTGGGGATCAGCGAGAAGACGCTCTACAACAAGCTCAACCGCTACGCCGCCGATGCTCGGGATCGGCAGTCGCTCGAGGCAGGCATTCCCGCAGCCGATCCTCCAGGCGCTCGAGGTCGAGAGGCTTGGTGAGGATCTCGTAGCGATCCGCGCCGCGGGGGCGGGCGAGCGGCGAGGGGAGGGCGGTAGCGAGGAGCACCGTCGCGCCGGAGATCCGCTCGAGGATCCGGCCGATCTGCCGGCCGTCCAGCCATGGCAGGCCGAGATCGATCAACACGGCGACTGGCCGCTCCCTCGCCGCTGCAGCGACCGCCTCGAGTCCGTCGCCGAAGGTCCGGTGCGCGATGCGCCGAGACTCCAGGAACCCGGCGACGAGCGAGGCGTGATCGGGGTCGTCGTCCACCACGTAGACGACCCGCGCGGCAGGGCGGGCCACGGCCCGTCGTTTGCGGGACAGGACGGAGGCGAGGACCAGGATCGACGCGACGAGGAGGCACAGGAACGCGCGCCACCTCACGGCGAGAGAGAGCGATCCGCCAGCCGGCCTTGGATCCGCCGCAGCGGAGACGGCCGCGGCGACGGGGTGGCCGGCGGCGCTCGTCCCGGCGGCCGTTCCGGCCTTGGCGAGCGCGCGCTTCACGATCCGGGGGCCGAACTCACCCACGGGCGATCGCATCCTCGGCGCACGCACGAGCCTGTCCAACCTCCGCGCCTCGGTGCGACATGCCTTCAGCATGGTGCCGGTTCCGTCCTCGACCACCGCGGTGGCGAGGGCCTGGGCCTGGGAGGCGGCGGCGGAGAGGAGCGTCCAACCCGGCGCGCCGCCGAGGGCGCCGCCGATCGCCGGGACGCCGGGGGAGGTGCAGCCCGCCGGCAGGAGCACTCGCTCGATCCCGCGCAGCCGATAGCCTCCCCGCAGGGGACCGTCACGGGAGGCTCGGCAGAGGGCGAGGGCCATCCGCTCCGCGGAGACGTCGACGCCGATCCCGACCACGTAGGCCCGCCTCCCGTACGGGACCACCTGCAGGTCGGGGAGGCCGCGCGTGCCCGCGATCCAATGCAGCTCGCCGCCGAGGCCGACGACGAGGTCGGGATCGAGCTCGAGGTCCGCGGCGCAGCCCCGCCACAACGGAGGCGGCGTGTGGGCCGGCAGGTTGGCCGCGATCGGCGCGCCGGTGCCGCAGGCGAGCACCACCCGATCCGCACGCTCCGACGCGCCCATCGATCGCAGGGTCCATCTGCCGTCACCAGCGAGCGTGATCTCGTCTACGTGGCGGGGCATCATCCTCGCGCCTCTCGCCATGGCGGTCGCTCGCATGCCGCCGACGAGCTCGGCGCGGGGCAGCACGAAGAGCGGCACCTTCGACTCGAAGGAGATCCTCCCCACGTGGCAGCGGATGCGGCGCAGCTCGGCGCCCTGGGGCGCGGGAACGGTCAAGCCCGCGGCGCCGAGGCGAAGGACCGCGTCCGTGTCGGCGACGATCGGCCGGGGATCCCGCAGGCCCATCGCGGCTCCGAACACCGATACGGAGAGCTGCCTGTGCCTGGCGCGCGCCGCGTCGAGGAGCGCCAGGGCGAGGAGGCATCCGGCGGGTCCCGCCCCCACGATCGCGATCCGCGTGCTGCTCGCCGAGCTCGTGATCCCTCCGGGGAAGCTCCCGGCCTCATCCACGCCAGGCGGCCTCCGCAGGGCGCTGCTGCGGGAGGTCGTCCGGCTCCGCGATGCGGATCCGATCCCGGCCTTCCCGCTTGGCGCGGTAGAGCGCGGCGTCTGCCGCACGCAGGAGCTGATCGGGGGTGGCGCCAATGCCCGCCCGAAGGCTCGCCACGCCGAACGAGCCGCGGATCGTGGTGCCCTCCTCGTCGAGGCGGATCGAGCGCATCGCCGTGCGGAGCCGCTCGGCCAGACCCGCGGCCTGGGCGGAGACGGCGTGGGGGAGCACCAGCACGAACTCGTCGCCGCCGTAGCGGGCGGCGAAGTCCGTCTCGCGGAGCTGCGCGGCGATCGCCTGGCCCAAGGAGATGATCGCGCGGTTTCCCGCCGCGTGGCCGAGTCGATCGTTGATCCCCTTCAGGTCGTCGAGGTCCAGCATGACCGTGCTCAAAGGGTGGTGGTAGCGTTCGGCGCGCTTGATCTCCTCGTCCAGCCGGGCGAGCAGCGCGCGGAAGTTGGGCAGGCCGGTCAGCGCGTCCGTCTCCGCGAGGGCGCGCAGGTGCTCGCCCTGCTTCGCGGCGCGCAGCGCCTTGTCCACCCGGGCCAGCAGCTCCACGCTCGAAAACGGCTTCACCACGAAGTCCGCGGCGCCGAGCTCGAGGCCCTGCACCCGCGCCTTCTCGTCGGCCTCCGCCGAGAGGAAGAGCACGGGGATCGTCGCGGTGCGGGAGTCCTCCTGCAGGGCGCGCGCGGCCTCGAACCCGTTCATGCCGGGGAGGAAGAGGTCCATCAGGATCACGTCGGGCGCCTCGCGCCGAGCGCGCTCCAGGCCCTCCTCCGCGTCGGGGGCGCCGAAGACCTCGTGCTCCTCGGAGAGGAGCTCGCACAAGAGCTCTCGGGTGTCGCGGTCGTCTTCGACGACGAGGACGCGCGTCCTCCCGCCAGCTGGCCGGCTCGCGATCGACGCGCCCTGCTGGACGCCGATCGACCGGGCGCGGGCCAACAAGCGGAGCCGCATCGCGAGCTCGGCGGGGGCGGGGTCCACCGCGAGGTCGGTGGCCCCTGCCCGCACCCCGGCCTCGAGGGCCGAGAGGTCCGCGCCGGTCCCCACCACGAGCACCGGGCCCATGGTGGCGCTGCGGCGCACCGCGTGCTCGGCGAGCTCGGGGGTCCCGGCGGTGAGGTCGAGGATCACGGCGCGCGCGCGTACGATCGGATCGTCCGGGGCCAGCTTCACCGAGGGGAGGCCACACTCCGCCAGCGCATCCGCGAGCAGGGTGCGACGGAAGGATGATCCGGCCACCACGGCGATCCGTTCTGCCACGCGCCCCTCACTCCCAAGCCAGGCCAGGGAGAAAGATACGCACGAACGGGAGGCAACTCTGCGCCGGCCGCCCAACCGGGGCCGTATGGAAATGGGGGCAAGAGGCGAGGGGGTGGAGCCGTGGGGGGCCGTGTGCGACGCCGCGCCGACCAGGCGAACATCAGCGGCGCTGCCAGACCACCCGGCGGCCGCCGCCGCCCATCAGCTCGGGGGGCGGAGGCTCGATGTGGAACTGGTAGAACTGCGGCGAGTAGGCCTTCATCTTCATGCGCTTGTTGTTCTGCAAGGCGAGGAGGTTCGCCTTCAGGCGCTCGTCGGAAGGGTTGGCCTGCACCCCGCGACCGAGCACCTGCATGGCCTCGTCGCGGGCGCCGATCTTCGAGAGGCAGTAGGCGTACAGGCTCCAGATCAGGGAGTCCTTCTTCGCCTGCTTCACCGCGGACTCGAACGCCTTGCGCATGTCGTCGTAGCGCTTGTTGCGGAAGTGCTGGCTACCCACCATCGCCCGGAGCACCGCGTAGTTCCCGCCGAGGAGGGTCCTCGTGACGAAGCCCCAGCGATCGCTCGCCTCCAGGTGCGGGCGCGCGGCCTCGAAGTCGCCCTTCGCGTAGAGGAGCGTGCCGAGGTTGGCGTGCATGAGCGGGCCGACGAGGAACTGCCGCTTCTCCAGCGCGAAGCCCTTCTTCAGCGTCTCGATCGCGCGGTCGATCTTCTGGGCCTGCATCTCCTTCTGGGCCTGCGAGGAGATGGCGTTCACCTGCTTCATCGCCCGGTTCGTGAAGATCACGTAGGCGGCGAGGAAGGCGATGAGGCCGGGGGCGATCGCCGCCCAGACGGGGAAGAAGATCGCGAAGATCCCGAAGGTGGCGAGGGCGATCAGGATGGAGAATGCGAGGTTGATCATGTCGTTCTCGGGCCTTGGGAGGCGGGTTGCTATACACACGGGGAACTGCCCTCGCAAGGGAAGGCGCGCTCCTTCGACGCAAAACCGTTGACGCAGACGGGGCATGCCGCGATGCTCCCGCGCCGTTGGCCTGCTGGCGGAACTGGTAGACGCACTCGACTCAAAATCGAGCGGGGCGACCCCCCATCCCGGTTCGATTCCGGGGCGGGCCATGACCTCGTTGAAGATGAAACCGGCCTCTCCTCCATGGATGAGGCCGGTTTTTTTTCGGTACGCAGGCGCTCGCGGTGGGGCCGGGGGGGCGGGGGCAGGGAGGTCGCAGCCGGAGGGGGCCGTGGCCACGATCGTCGCAGGACTCGTGCGAGGAGGCGGCGATTTGACCCCCATCCAGGCAGAGCTGCAGAGACTGGCAGGGCTTCGATCGGACCGGGATCCGATCGTGTCGTTGTATCTGAACACCCGCTGGTCGGATCAGCACCAGCGGGTGCGGGTACGGCTGTTCGTCAAGGAGGGGCTGGCCCGGGTCAGGGAGGAGTACGCGGGGCCCGACCCGGAGATGTTCGAGCGCACCCTGGAGCGGATCGATCGCTACGTCGATGGGCTGTGGCGGCAGGCGTACGAGGTGAGCGACGCAGGCACCGCGGTCTTCGCGTGCGAGGGGCTGGGGCTGTGGCGCACCTTCGGGTTCCGCCACCACATGCGCAACCAGCTCGAGGTGGGGCCGGCCCCGCACCTTCTCCAGCTCGCGCGCTTTGCGTACGACTTCCAGCCCACGATCCTGGCCGTTGTCGACTCGCGCGGGGCGTGGATCTTCGAGACCGCCCTCGGCGACGTGGTCGGCGAGGCGCGCATCGAGCATGACGCCCACCGCCGCCACACCATGGGCGGCTGGTCCCAGTTCCGATACCAGCGGCGGATCGACAACGACATCGCGCGCAACCTCGCGGAGGGCGCCGAGCACGTGGTCTTCCTCATGGACGGCGTCCCCACGCGCCGCCTGGTCCTCGCGGGCACCGCCCGCGAGGTGGCGACGTTCGAGAAGGCGCTCCCCTCCCGGATCCGCGAGCGGATCATCGGCCGCTTGTCGGGGCCGGGCGTGCGCGGGTTCCGCACGGGCGAGATCCGCGCCGACATGCTCGACGGGATGATCGACGAGCTCCTGGACCAGGAGCGGGCGGGGGAGGCAGGCGAGATCCGGCGGGTGGTCGCGGAGGCGCTGGCCGGCGGCCTGGCGGAGATCGGTCCGGAGGACGTCGTGCTCGCCGCCAACGAGGGGCGCGTCCACAGGCTGGTGATCCAGCGCGACCTCGAGCTGGAAGGGTGGCGGTGCACGAACTGCGACGCCCTCGGCATCAAGCACGAGAAGTCTTGCGGCTTCTGCGGCTATCCAACCGAGGACGTGCCCCTGTCGACGGAGCTCGCCAACCGCGTGCTGCAGGAGGGCGGCGAGGTCGCGGTGGTGGAACCCGACGCGCTGCTGCGCCACTACTTCGGGGTGGCGGCGGTGCTCCGGCATCGGGGCGCCCGCGCCAACATCGGCGCTGCTGTCGAGCCGCTGGCCTATTGATCGCGCCTCGAGCTCGGCTCACCGCTCGCGCGCCCCGGCGGGGTGATGTGACCCGACTCCGCCGCTGTCTACCTTCACCCGATCTTTCGCAAGGAGAGAGCGGGATGGATCCGGTAGCCAGGGCGCTGGATGCGGCGCGGCGAAAGACCTCGCTGGGCAAGGCGCTGCGGGGCCTTCTCGTGGGCGCGTCGCAGTGGTCCGTGCCGTCCGGGATCGTCCACCGCCTGCTCGCGGCCGAGCGGCGGGCCCGCCGGCAGCTCTCCGACGAGGCGATGCGCGCGCTCTACTACCAGCCGATCTTCGCCGCCCTCTGCGAGAAGGTCGACGGACCGTTCCGCCTGGAGATCTGCCCCGACTCCCAGGTGCCGGTGGTCGTCAACTGCCGCATCCGCCTGGGCAAGGGCGTTCGCCTCTCCGCCCGCACCACCTTCTCCGGCGCCCGCAACGCGCCCGACCGGCCCGCCATCGAGATCGGCGACGGCACCTACGTGGGCCACCGGGTGGTGCTGCGGGCCGGGACGCGGCTGCGCATCGGCGATCGCTGTCACATCGCCAGCAACGTCTTCATCTCGGGCGATCCCGGGCATCCCCTGGATCCCGAGCGGCGCCGCACCGAGGCCGCGCCGCAGGAGGATCTCAAGCGAATCGACATCGGCGACGACGTCTGGATCGCCGAGGGCGCCGCGATCGTGGGTGAGGTGGCCATCGGCGAGGGCGCCATCGTGGCGGCGCGCTCCGTCGTCCACAAGGATGTGCCCCCGCACTCCATCGTCGCCGGTGTCCCCGCCAAGGTCGTCAAGCGCCTCGAGCCGGACGTGAAGCTTCGCTCCGTCCCGGCGCCTTGAACGCCGCCTCGCATGACGACCGCGGATCTTCTGCCTCCGAGCGAAATTTCCTCCCGCTGGCCGCCGAATGTGCTAGATAGGCGGGGCTCGTTTCGCAGCGGGCGGCAAAAGAATAGTGATTACGGGGCAGTAGCTCAGCTGGGAGAGCGCCGCAATGGCATTGCGGAGGTCTGGGGTTCGATCCCCCACTGCTCCACCAATCGAGGGCCTTTCCGAACACCGGTTCGGGAAGGCCCTTTCCTTTTGTCGCGAGACTCCTCGCTCCCACTCGCTCGCCGGCAGGGCCGCCTCATGAGAGTGTCGGGGGCCTGGACTATCCGTGGTACCCTCATTGAGTCCTGGAGGGTCGCGATGAAGGCGGGCGGTTCCTTGGCGCTGCGGGAAACGAGGGCACGGGCCTTGACGTTCGCCGCCCTCGGCTTAGTCGGAATCGCGGCCGTCGATATTGGATACTTCATCGATCTTCCGAACGAGTCGGGCGGAGCATTCCTCCCGTTTGGCGGACTGATATCCGCCCTGGTCCTCGCATCGGGGCTCGATCGCTTGATCTGCATCCATACACGCTGGCGGGACGCCAGGAGCGTGTCCCTCGTCGCAAGACGGGGGCTCTGTCTCTCTCTCGGCTTTGCGGTCTGGATCGGCAGCATGGGCGTCGCGGGGATGGTGAAGGGTTACCTTGGCGCAACCGGTCGGGCCTGAACGCATGCCGGCCTTCGCCGCGGTCGGACGTCGCTCGTGACAGGTGGTGCTCAGGGGGCAGGCCTTCGGTGGGCTCACGGCCTAGGGCTCTCGCTATACTGCGGGCATGGTAACGATTGAGCATGCCAGCGCCTACGCTCACGATCCGCAGAAGGTCTCCGAACACCTCGCGGCGCTCTGCGGCGGCAGGGCTGCTCCTTTCCACCCGCTCCCCGGCGCGTCGGTCTGTCTCCTTGGCCACGATTGGACCGAACCGTTCATCGAGTTCTACCCGCGGAGCACTCGTATAGCGCTGAAGGATGGCGGGATTGGCTTCGAGGCAATGCCTGCCCCCGCGACGGGAGCGGGCACCCACCTTAACCTTCGCGTCGACCGCACGCGGGCTGAGCTCGAGGCAATCTGCGCGGAGCGTGGTCTCGCGCATGGCTGGCGAGCCTGGGCGGGATTCCTTGATGTGTGGCTCGACGAGGGACTGATGGTCGAGCTCGTTTGCCGGCCATCTTGATTCCGCGCTGGTTGACGCCCCTTTATCTCCACCAAAGAAGAACCCCGCGAACCCCTGAAATTGGTTCGCGGGGTTTTTCTTTCGCGGAACCGTAACAGAATCGCGAAACCTACCGAAACTCCGGCACTGTCCATGGCTCACCAAACAAGACGGCCCAGCGGACCATGAAACGGTTCGCTGGGCCGTCGCCTTTTTTACGGCAGCCCGCCGGGCATCTCCTCGAGTCCGATGGGCACTGCCAGGTGGGCCGCTCCACTTGATCGCGCGCTAGTTGCCGTCCAGGTGAGCGCGCGGGGTCGGTCAGGCGGCGCTGCGCAGTGGAGTGCCCAGGCCCTTCACCGGCCGCAGATCGTCCAGCCAGAGCGCGTCGTCGTCCCGGTGGAAGACGAGGAAGCGACCCTCGTTGGAGGGGTGCAGCGCCCGGTGGTAGCGCAGGTAGAAGTGCCGCTCGTCCATCCCGACGACCTCCACCTTGCCGGTGTCGTGGGACATGACGAAGCGGGCCCGCTTCGCGAGGCCGGAGACCTTCGACTTGGCCTCCTCGACGAGCTGGTAGCCCCGCGCGATCGGCACGGCGTAGGGTTCGTTGCCCGCCGTGGGCCGTCCCTGGAAGACGTAGTACTGGGGCGCACCGACGAACGAGAGCGTCCGCCACATCTGGGCGAGGGCCTCGGCGTCGTCGTTGACGCCGCGGATGAGCGGGCACTGGTTCACGACGATGGCGCCCGCCTCGAGGAGCGCCGCGATCCCGGCCTTCGCGGGCTCGGTGAGCTCGCGCGGGTGATCGAAGTGGGCCATCACGTAGATCCGCTTCTCGCCGGTCGAGTGCTCGCGGATCATGGCGAGGAGGTCCGGGTCGTCGAGGATCCGCCACGGGTTGAACGCCGGCATCTTGCTGCCGATGCGGATGATCCCGACGTGAGGGATCTCGCGCAGGCTCGAGATGATCTCGCGCAGGCGCCGCGTGGCCATGAGGAGGGGATCGCCGCCGGTGAGGAGGACGTTGGTGATCTCGGGGCGGGACGCGATGTAGCGGACGCCCTTCGAGACGTCGATGCTCACCTCGTCGTTGTCGTCCATGAAGAGGCGCTTGCGGAAGCAGTACCTGCAGTAGGCACCGCAGACCTCGTTGCACAGCAGGAGCGCCGTGTCCCGGTACTTGTGCTGGACACCGCGGGTGACGGTCACCGCCGCCTCGTTGGAGGCGTCGAGGCGACCCCAGTCGTTCAGCTCCTCGATCCGGGGGATCACGAGCTGCCGGATCGGATCGGCAGGGTCATCCCAGTCGATGAGGCCGAGGTAGTAGTCGTTCGCGCGGAAGACGTACTTCTCGGCGACCTTCTTCAGGTCGCGACGGACGTCCTCGGGCAGGTTCTCCAGCTTGTCCAGGTCGCGGACGTAGGAGACCTTCTTCTTGGCGGCTGCGTTCGTTGGGGGGGCGATCGTCATCGGACCTCCGAAAGGAAAAGGCGCGCCACAGCGGCCGCCTCCTCGTAGAGGGAGGGACCGATCGGGAGCGGCGCACGGTTGACGCCAGGCACGCCCGGTCTCGAGAGGGATGGGCGCGCACGCGTGAGCGGGACGGCCAAGAGTGGCTACGGCCCCGCTTCGGTGGTTTGCCGCGCGCCTGCCGCCGGCTCGTGGATCGAGCGGAGGGAAAGGCACTTGGCGGCGATCCGACCCGCACGCATCGTGAAGGACGCGCAAGTCGAAGGGCCTACCTTATCATACTGGCACGGAAATTTGCAAGCCGTATTACTTGGCGTGTGCATGCCGGCTCGCGCGGGGAGCGGGAGTTCGGCCGCGACGCCACGGCGATGCGATCATTCGCTCGGCTGCTCGCAAGACGCCTCGCGTGCACGCGGCGACGAGACCGACGTCGGTCGTCCTGCTCCTGGTTCCGCCAGGCGGCGGGGCGCTGCGTCGGTCGGACGAGGTGCGCGCCGCTCCGACGGCGCGCTACGGCTTCGCCCGTCCTTCGGCGGTGGAGACCTTCCCGATGAAGACCTCGAAGGCCTGCAGCCACTGCTTCAGGAAGTCCCGGGTGCCGTCGTTGGTGATCGTGCCGTCGTCGGTGATGAGGCCGGGCGTGAACTGGATGTAGACCTCGGGCTGCGCCAGCTCGGGGGAGTTCACGAACGAGAGGATGCTGCGCAGGTGTTGCTGCCCGACGGCGGTGCCCACCGCGCCCGGAGAGGTCCCGATCACCGCAGATGGCTTCAGCGCGAACGAGTTCTTGCCCCAGGGGCGGGACCCCCAGTCGATCGCGTTCTTCAGCGACCCCGGGATGGAGCGGTTGTACTCGGGGGTGACGAAGAGCAGCGCGTCCACCTTGGCGATGGCGTCCTTGAACTGCTGGGCGATCGGCGGGTAGGCGGGGTCGTAATCGTAGCTGTAGAGCGGCAGGTCCCGGATGGGGATCTCGATGAGCTGGAGCGTATCTGGCGCGATCTTCATCACCGCCTTCGCCAACTTTCGGTTGATCGAGTCCTTCGCCAGGCTTCCGATGAACACACCGACCTTGTAGGCCATGATCTGCCTCCGTCGCCGGAACCTGGGGATCGGGCTCCCGCCCTTCAAATGCCCCGGACGAGATGCGACGGCCGGCGAGCGTTTGGGAAGACGTCCGACCAAGCGCTCACCCGCATACAATTCCGACACGTAGGGTATCGCTCTCACAGGTGGCGCTGGGCGCATGCGTCGCGTAGGGATCTCATGATCGGAGGAGCCTCGATGCGGGTGTTCGTGAGCGGCGCGACCGGCTTCGTGGGCCGAGCACTGGTCCTTCGGCTGCGGCGGGACGGCCACGCGGTCTGCGCCTGGGTCCGCGACGAGGCGAGGGCCCGCAGCCTCCTCGGGGCGGAGGTCGAGCTCGTCTCCACCCAGGCTCCCAGGGAGCGCCTGGTCGGAGCGCTCGCGGGCTGCGACGCCGTCGTGAACTTCGCGGGCGAGTCGGTGGTCGGGGCGCGGTGGACGGCGGCTCGTAAGAAGGCCCTCGTCGACAGCCGGGTAGGCGTGACGGAGCGCCTCGTCGACGCCATGGCAGCAGCCGAGCGGCCCCGGACTCTCGTGTCGGCGAGCGCGGTCGGCTACTACGGCGATCGGGGCGACGAAACCCTCGACGAGGAGAGCGGCGCCGGAGAAGGCTTCCTCGCGGACCTCTGCCGCGATTGGGAGGAGGCGGCGAGGCGCGCGGAGGCGCTGGGCGTCCGGGTGGTCAGGCTCCGCATCGGCGTCGTCTTCGGCCGGGAAGGGGGCGCGCTGGCGAAGCTGCTGCCGCCTTTTCGCGCGGGCGTCGGCGGGCGCGTCGGGACGGGACGTCAGTTCGCCCCATGGATCCACCTTCACGATCTGGTGGAGATCCTCGCCGCTGCGCTGACCGACGAGCGGCTCGCCGGCGCCGTCAACGCCGTCGCGCCGGCTGCCATCACGAACGCCGAGCTGACGCGATCGCTCGGCCGCGCGGTCCATCGGTGGACGCCGTTCCCCGTTCCGCCGCTGGCCTTGCGGGCTGCGTTCGGAGATGGCGCGTCTGCGCTCCTCCACAGCCAGCGCGTCGTCCCGAAGCGGCTCCTCGGGCTCGGGTTCCCGTTCCGGTATCCCACCATCGACGGAGCCCTCGGGGATCTCGTCTCCAACGACGCCGGTGCCATCGAGATCGGGCCCGCCGAAGCGCGATCGGTAGCGCCGGGGATGCCGCGGCCGCGGTTCGAGCTGCGAACGGAGGCGGTCGTCCAGGTGCCGGTCGACGAGGTATTCGCGTTCTTCGCCGCGCCGTCGAACCTCGGCGTGATGACGCCTCCGAGGATGCGCTTCCGGATCGTGGAACAGCCTCGGGAGATGTCCGAGGGCGCCGAGATCGAGTATCGGATCCGGATCGGTCCCCTCGACCGCACCTGGCGCACGCGGATCGAGCGGTGGCACCCCGGCGTCGGCTTCGCGGATTCGCAGCTCTCGGGTCCCTATCGGATCTGGTGGCACGAGCACGGGTTCCGTCCCGTCCCCGAAGGGACGCTCATGGAGGATCGAGTCTCGTACGGGGTGCCCTTGGGGCTGCTTGGTCGCCTCGCCAACCGGCTCTTCCTCGCGCCGGAGCTGCGCCGAATCTTCGCGTACCGCCGGGACGTGATCCGGCTACGGTTCGGGATGGTCGAAGGTGCGAGGCCGGAGCTCCGCGCCTGACGGAGGCGCCGCCGCCCCTCTGGCTCCCGCCACATGCAGCAGCGTTCACGCCCACCTCCGAAGACCGCGGCCTGGGGCGCCAAGGGGTCGGGCGAAGAAAAAGACGAGGGCGTGTCGATCCGACGGGCGCTCGTTCGTCGCCAGGGTGGAACGAGGCGCTGGCCGGTCGCTTCCGGCCAGGGCATCCTCTTGAAACGAAAGGAGAATGACGATGCGCGTGATGGTGATGGTCAAGGCGACGAAGAACAGCGAGGCCGGCGTGATGCCCAGCGAGGAGCTGTTCGTCGAGATGGGGAAGTTCAACGAGGAGCTGGTGAAGGCGGGCGTGCTCCTGGCCGGTGACGGGCTCCACCCCAGCGGCAGGGGAAAGCGGGTGCGCTTCTCCGGGGGCAAGAAGCAGGTGATCGACGGGCCGTTCGCCGAGACGAAGGAGCTCGTCGCGGGCTACTGGATCTGGCAGGTGAAGTCGATGGACGAGGCGGTCGAGTGGGCGAAGCGCTGCCCCGATCCGATGCCGGGCGAGGAGTCGGAGTTGGAGATCCGGCCGGTGTTCGAGGCGGAGGACTTCGGCGAGGCGTTCACCCCCGAGCTGCGCGAGAAGGAGGAGGCGCTGCGCGCCGAGACCGCACGGCGGCTGGCCAAGGGATAGCTGCCGCATGGAGGCAGTCCTCCTCTCCAAGACGATAGAGGCGGTCTGGCGGATCGAGTCCGCCAGGCTCCTCGGTGGCCTCGTGCGGATCGTCCGCGACGTGGGCCTCGCGGAGGACCTCGCGCAGGAGGCGTTGGTCGAGGCGCTGGAGCGCTGGCCGGAGTCTGGCGTCCCGAGGAACCCCGGCGCCTGGCTCATGTCGGTGGCGAAGAACCGCGCCCTCGATCGGCTCCGCCGCGAGCGGATGCAGGACCGCAGGCACGAGGCCATCGGCGAGGTCGCCCCGCGCCACCACTTGCCCGACCCCGAGGGCGCCCTCGACGAGGACGTGGGCGACGACCTCCTGCGCCTGGTGCTGATCGCGTGTCACCCCGTGCTGTCGGCCCAGGCGCGGGTCGCGCTCACCCTGCGGCTCCTTGGCGGCCTCACCACCGAGGAGATCGCGCGGGCGTTCCTGGTGCCCGAGCCCACGATCGCGCAGCGCATCGTGCGGGCGAAGCGAACGCTCGCTGAAGCCAAGGTGCCCTTCGAGGTGCCGCGGGGCGACGCCCTCTTGGAGCGGCTCCCCGCGGTGCTGGAGGTCGTGTACCTGGTGTTCAACGAGGGGCACGCCGCCACCCGCGGCGACGAGTGGACGAGGGCGGAGCTGTGCGAGGAAGCCTTGCGGCTGGGGCGGATCCTCGCGGGGCTCGTGCCCGGCGAGGCGGAGGTGCACGGGCTCGTCGCGCTGATGGAGTTGCAGGCCTCGCGCCTGCGGGCTCGACGAGGGCCAGACGGAGCGCCGATCCTCCTCCTCGACCAGGACCGCTCCCGCTGGGATCGGCTGCTCATCCACCGGGGCCTCTCGGCCCTGGCCCGGGCGGAAGCCCTCGCCCGGCCCCTCGGACCCTACGCGCTCCAGGCGGCGATCGCGGCTTGTCATGCACGCGCCCGCCGCGCCGACGAGACCGACTGGAAGCGGATAGTCGCGCTCTACGACGCGCTTGCGGAGGTCACGCAGTCGGTGGTCGTGGAGCTCAACCGGGCTGTGGCGGTGTCGATGGCGTTCGGGCCCGCGGCCGGCCTCGAGCTCGTCGACGAGCTGCGCGACGAGCCGTCCCTGCGCGCCTACCACCTGCTGCCGAGCGTGCGCGGGGACCTGCTCGCGAAGCTCGGCCGCCACGACGAGGCGAAGCGCGAGTTCGAGCACGCGGCCTCGCTCACCCAGAACGCACGGGAGCGCGAGCTGCTCCTCGGGCGTGTGGCCTCATGCAGGTAGAGAGCGGTCGGCGAGGGCGCGGGCACATCCAGACCGCCGTCAATCCGGCAGTCGGAGTACCGGGGGCCGAAATGGTCGACCGGGATCGGGCAAAATCGGGCTACCCGGATCGCGACGCCTTCGCGGCGATGGCCCGCGGGTAGGGCTCCCAGTAGGCCTGCTTCGCCAGCCAGCCTGACATCCCGTGATGGCGAAGCTGGTGGGCGAGGAGGGCGCGGGGCGCCGCGACGCCGTGGAGGCCGGCGCGCAGATCCGCGATCGCATCGAGGATCTCTTGCCTGTCGCCCTCCGCGAGCGATGGCTCGACGAGGGCGAGGACGCGCTCCATCACGAACGCGTGCTTGTCGGGCGACGACGGAACGCCGAGCGCCGCCATTGCGGCGACCCGGTACGTCATGGCGGCGACGGGCCAGGGGGCAGGGGTGTGCTTGGCGAGGCGACACAGGGTGCGACGCCGCGACGGACAGTGGGCGAGGTAGAGGAGGTCGTGAGCCCCGTGGAACTGGAGGAGCCCGCCCGCGCCTTCGGCCAGTGAGCGCCGGAGCCGGTGGAGGGTGAAGACCTGGGCGAGGAACGCGTCGCGCAGGCCCGGGTCATGGAGCCAGCCGTCCTCGGAGATGGGGACGCCCGGCAGCGCCTTCCTCACCACGCCGGCGAACAGCCCCTCGCCCATCCGCGGCGTCGTCCGCTCGCCGAGGAAGACGTGGACGCGCGAGGGCCCGCAGTTCGGCGACTTGGAGCGGAGCACGACGCCGTCGAGGTCGAGCTTCGCGAAGGCCCGCGCCTTCGCCCTGGCCCAGGCGAGCATCCGCTCGGTGTGATCCTCGCCGGAGCGCCGCTCGACGAGCCGCGTCCCTCCCCCGTCGTCGGCGAGCCTGAGGGCGGGCCGCGGAACGCCCAGCCCGATCCCGACCTCGGGGCAGACCGGCACCCACTCGACGAAGGGCGCGAGCGCCGAGCAGAGGAACTGGCTGCGCTTGTGGTTGCCGTCGTACCGCACCTCGTTCCCCAGGAGGCACGAGCTGATCGCGATCCGAGGTTTGCCCGTCGCACCGTCACTCGCATCCGGCATCGTTGCGGCCACACCCGCGACTACGATGGTCATCCGCCTCGGACGGTTCGCTGCGCGTCGCCTCGGACCGTCAATCGTGGTTGGGGGGGAGGCGCCGGCGCTTCACTTCGCCGCGGCGCTGCTTGCCGGCGAACCGGCACTCCTGCGAGCCGCGGGTGGGTCTGGTGGGCCGGCTCGGCTGGCGGGTCTCTGAGCGTGCGTCAGAACGGTGCCGACTCCACATGGGTCGTGTGGGCAGTCACGAGCGTCGTCGACCAGGAATCTACGACACAGTCCTCATCCGACAGCCCTGGGAGGTAGACGCCGACATGGTTCTCGATCGTCCAGCCTCCTGCTGCGGCGCTTCGTCCGGAGCCGACTGCAACGGCCCAGCCGGCTTCCAGGGGTTCGGGGCCCACGATGATGGTACGCAATTGGCCAGGGGGGGCGCGGGACGAACAATCGTCCGTCTCCTCCTGGCCGAAGTAGCACTGGGCCGCGGAGATCATTGCGATCGAGTTGCCTGGAAACTTTGCACGGGGCGGCGAGCCGTAGCCCTCGGAGTGCATTACTGCGAGGCTGCCGTTTCCGCTGGTGACAATCTGCCAGGACCCGACATAGGCGATCCTCACGGTTTCGCCGGGAGGGAGATCGAACGGCACGTCTCCAGGCCATCCGAAAGTACCGGTCTCCCCTGAGCTCAACTGTAGGACAAGCGAATCGGGGGAACGACGTACCACCGTCGCCTCGACCGGCGTCGCGCGAACGAGCCCGCCGAGCCCATTGAACCCATAGCTCCGAACGCCCGCAGGAAAATCCTTCCTCCCCGCAGCCAGCTCCTCGACCGTACAGCTGAGTCCCGACGGCGGCGTCATCCCGACCGCCGCGGATCCATGAGTGCCTCCAGCCCCCTTGCCGCCGCTCCCGTCTTGCTCGCTGAGCATCGGGTCGTCCAAAGAAACACAGCTCGCTGCGAAAGCCATGAACAAAAACGAGAGGCCCTTCATTGGTCAGCTCCAGGTGAGAGGGGCTTTGGCATCTATCTGCGACACTGCGAAGGCAACTGCGTCGAAGGCAATCGCAAATTCATGAACTCGACACTTCAGGCAACCGCTTCCACCCAGGTCCCGCGCGATACCAAGGGCCAGGACCCCTACCCAACCGGCGCTACCCCCAATCCTCTGCATTCGGCCCCATCAGGACGCAGGACTGGAGCCGTAGAGCGTAAGGAATGGGGCGCTGGCTGGCAATGGCACTCCGCAGGTGCAGCAAGCGAGCTGCGCCGGAGCTGCTGCCTCCCTGAGGATCTCATTCGGCTCCAGAACCGCGGAGTCTCGCGGCCACATCCTCGACTGCGATGGCCATCCGCCTCGGACGGTGCGCCGCGTGTCCCCTCTCAATCGTGGTTGGGGCGAGCGGAGCGCAGGCGCTTCGTTTCGCCACGGCGCTGCTTGCCGGCGAGGCGGCGCTCCTGCGAGCCGCGGGTGGGCTTGGTGGGCCGGCGTGGCTTCGGGGGTGGGGCCGTAGCGGCGGCGAGGAGTGCGGCGAGCTTCGCGCGGGCGGCGTCGCGGTTGCGGAATTGAGAACGGAGCTCGTCTGCGCGGACGGTGATCACGCCGTCGACCAGCTTGCCGGCGAGCCGCTGCAGGGCGCGCTCCTTCAACGGGGCCGGCAGGGAGCGGGTGCCTGCGACATCGAAGGAGAGCTCGACCGCGGTCTCCGTCTTGTTGACGTGTTGGCCGCCTGGCCCCGACGACCGCGAGAAGCGCCAGCGCAGCTCGGTCTCGGGGATGAAGACCGCTCCTCTGATGTGGACGGGGGGCATCGCTCCATGGTGCCCGAAGTCGCGGCGTCGCGTCACATGATCACGCCGTCGACGAGGCGGCCGACGCAGCGCTGCAGGTGCGTGCTCGCGGCAGGGCGCGGGTCGAAGCGAGATCGAACGAGAGTTCGGCCGTCTCCGTCTTGGTGACTTGCTGGCCGCAGGCTTCGACGAGCGAGAGGTCGATTGCGCGCGCGCGCAGGCGTGCGAACCATGGCAAGATCGCAATAAATCTACTCGGCACTCACATCAAGGACAGCCGTGTTCGACCACGTCAAAATCGGCGTCAGCGATTACGCCGCAAGCAAGGCATTCTTCCTCGACGCCCTGGCGCCGCTCGGCGTGACCATCCTCGGGGAAGGCGTGCCGACCTACGGCGTCGAACTCGGATCGCAGGGCAAGCCGACGCTGTGCCTGTTCCAGACCGACGAAAAGCCCGCCCATCTGCACATCGCATTTGCCGCCGACACGCACGCGCAAGTCGATGCATTCCATCGCGCCGCACTGGCTGCGGGCGCAACGGACAACGGGGCACCGGGCCTGCGCCCGCACTATCACGCGAACTACTATGCGGCCTTCGTTATCGGTCCGGACGGGCACAACGTTGAAGTGGTCTGTTCGAGTCCGGACGCACCAGCTCCTCCATCCGTTCAGGGATGACTTGGGGGCCCGGCTCTGAGGACCCGTGGGGCACACGCCCGGCGCCGACTCCGCGTGGGGTGTGTAGGCAGTCACGAGCGTCGAGGACCAGGAATCTGGACCGCCGAAACGGCTTCCGGCGGCCGGAGATGCGGACCCCGCTCCTCGGCAACGTTCATGACGAGCTGGGCTCCGGCGACCTGTACATCTCGCACGAGCGCACGTTTCTCGCCTTCCTCTCGCGCTTCGGCGTGACGCTCGAGGGGAAAATGCTCCACAGGAGCACATTTGGCCACACTCGTTGAATTGTGGACGAATACATCCTGGGTGGGGTAGGAAGGCCCTGCCGAAGCCTTTGCCCGGCCCGGAAACGCCCGAGGGGCGGCCGGTTTCGCCTGCTTGGAGATCCATTCCATGAAGCTCCGTACGCTTGCTGCACTTGCTCTCGCCACCAGCGCCGTGTCCTTCGCCGCTCCTGCCTCCGCGGCGGACAAGATGATGGGCCTCCGACTCGAGACGGGCGGCTCGCTCGTGGGTTCGCCGGCCCTCCAGGGCGATCTCCGTATCGGCTACGACCTCCCGGCCGGCATTACGCCGCTCATCGGTCTCAGCTTCCGCAACGAGACGTCGTCGGAGAAGGATGGCCCTTCCAACGGCACGACGACCTTTGCCCTCAACCTCGAGGGCCGGTACTACTTCAAGGCGCACAAGAAGGGGCTCTCGCCCTTCGTCTTCGGCGGCGTCGATTTCACGAACTTCAGCTTCGGCCATGAGGACAAGGACGGGAAGGCCACCAACGAGCTCGCGGACGCGGTCGCGGGTGACGAGGCCAGCTCCTGGGGACTCAACGCCGGCATCGGCATGGAGTGGCTGGCTTCCAAGTCGTTCGGCGTCGGCGGCAAGTGGGGCCTGAACGCGAACTTCAACCCCACCTCCGTGCAGAAGAAGGACGGCGCGGAAGCTGGTAAGGACGCCTCGCACACCACGTGGGGAACGGCCTCCGCCTTCTACCTGGTGTGGCGTATCTGACCGATCGGTCGGCATGAAGTACAAGCGCCGCGCTCCTCGAGGAGCGCGGCGTTTTTTTTGATGGCCACATGAATGAGGGTGTCGATCCAGAGTCCTGGACGTATGCACATCCAGTGAGGTAGGTGAGCTTGTTGAGGGGGGGAGTGCCGGTTCCCTCGAAAGGCCGACATGAAGAGCAGCAATCCGATCTCGGCGGTCCTGGCGTTTCTTCTCCTCGCCGCCTGTGCCGTCGAGGGTGGCGGTGGCAAGGCGAAGTTGCCCTGCGAGGACGGAGACTCTCCCGCGTGTGCAGCCTGCATCCTGGATGTCCAGTTCGTGGACTGCAGCGAAGCGTATGAGGCGGCTGTCGCTGCGTGCTTCGATTGCGATCACGGCGCGCCGTCCTGCGACGCCGAACGCTGCGGCCTGCTGAGGAATGCCTGGGGCGGATGCAGCGCCCAGGTCGCGAGGTACAAGTGCGGTGTCGACCCCTCGCCTGGCGCCGGGGGAGCCGGCGGAGCTGGTGGAGCGGGGGGTGTCGGTGGAATCGGCGGTGGTGGAGGTGACGCCGGATCGGGCGGAGGTGGCGGGCAGGGGGGAAGTGGTGGCGCCGGGGGCACCGCTGGCGAGCTCTGCGGCACGTCGACGTGCAACGTCGGCGAGAAGTGCAATCGCAGCCGGAGCCCGCCGCGCTGCGAGTGCACCACGAGGCCGGATTCCTGCGCCGAGGTGGCTCCGAACCTCTACTGCTCGTCCGCCCGCAAATGCGAAAAAATCCCGGCCAAATGGGAAGAGTGCGACTCGGAATTTGAACTCTCTCCCGACGAGGCCTTGATCTGCATCGTCGGTTTTGGCTCCGACGGCACCATCGGCTACTGGATGAGGATCTGCGTCGAGGATTCGGAATGCGCTGGAGACGAATTCTGCGACAAGGTCACCTTCGGAATGGGGGGAGATTTCGGCCTCTGCTATTTCGACCGCTGAGGCGATGCGGGGATGCGGGGATGCGGCAGCGGCCACCCCAGGATCTGCAAGACGTGACGGCTGCCCCACCGATCCTCCGGGCGCGGCAGCCGTCGATCGATCGGCCGGGGACTAAGCGTGCGCCGGCGCGGCGTCGAGGCGCGGCTCCGCCTTCGCGTCATGCGCAGGGACGAACGGCGCGCCGACGGTGATCACCATCTTCCCCATGTGCCGGTTGCCCGCCATCTCGGCGTGGGCGAAGCCGGTCTTCTCGAAGGGGAAGACCCGATCGACGTAGGGGACGATCTTTCCCTCGGCGACGAGCCGGTTGGCCCGCTCGGCCTCGTAGGCGTTGGCGAAGTGGCTGCCGATGATCCGCTTCTGCCGCATCCAGAGGTGGCGCACGTCGAACTCGAGGTGATAGCCGCTGGTCGCGCCACAGATCACGATGGTGCCGAAGCGCTTGGCCACGAACACCGAGGTTGGGAAGGTCTGCTGTCCCACGTGCTCGAAGACGACGTCCGGGTCGCGGCCGTCCGTGATCTCGCGGATCGCCTTGCCGAAGCGCTTCATCTCTGCGCTACGGCGCTTCACGTCCTCAGGGGTGGCCCCCGGCTTGAGCGACAGGTCGAAGTCGCGGCGGTCGATGGTGCCGACCGCGCCCAGCCGGCGGGCGAGCTCCGCCTTGCGCTCGCTGGAGACGACGGCGATCGCGTTGGCCCCCATCGTCTTGCAGATCTGCACCGCGAAGATCCCCAGCCCACCCGACGCTCCCCACACCAGCACGTTGTCGCCCGGGCGGACCTTCGCCTGATCCACGAGCATGCGATAGGCGGTGAAGTACGTGAGGCCGTAGCTCGCGGACTCGACCCATCCCAGCTGCGGCGGCTTTCGCAGGAGCTGCTGCGCTTGCACCTTGCAGAGCTGAGCGAAGGACCCGTAGTTGGTCTCGTAGCCCCAGATCCGCTGCTCCGTGCAGGCGAGCGGGTCGAAGCCGTTGCACTCGGGGCACTGGCCACAGGCGTGGTTGCAGTGGACGACCACCTCGTCGCCGACCTTCCAGCGTTTGACGTTGGAGCCGATCTTCCACACATAGCCCGACGCGTCGGATCCGGAGATGTGGAAGTCCTCGTCGGGCCCCATGATCGAGACCGGCTTGCCGCGACTCGCCCAGATGCCGTTGAAGTTGACGCCCGCCGCCATCACCCAGACCAGCACATCGTCTGGTCCGGGCTCGGGGACGTCGACCACCTCCGGTCGCATGGCCTCGACGGGCTCGCCCTCCTTCCCTTTGCGGATCACCACCGCGTGCATGCGCTTGGGGACGACCCCCAGCGGCGGCGTGGTCCCCACCTCCACGAGCTCGGTCTGCGTTCCGGATCGCTTGTGCATGACATCCCCCCTTTCCTGCCGGCTCTCCAGGAACACGGGCGCCCCCGCCGGCCCCCGGGCGCGCGCATCAGACGTGCGTCGTCGGATCGGGCTGGTCCGGCCGGAAGATCACGCCTGGCTCGACCCGCGTGATGTCCTTGGGCTCGACCAGCCAGCGCACGAAGTCGACCACCTCCGTGAGCGGCGTCTCCGGGCCGAACACCCGCTTGACGCCCATGGCAGCGAGCAGCGGCCAGTCGGACATCGGGATCACGCCGCCCACCACGACCGGCAGATCCGCCGCGCCCTGGCGCTCGAGCTCGGCGCGAAGATTCTCACATACGGTGAGGTGGGCGCCGGAGAGGATCGAGAGCCCGACCACGTCGACGCCCTCCTGCACCGCCGCTGAAGCGATGGTGGGGATGGTGGCCCGCAGGCCGGTGTAGATCACCTCCATGCCCGCGTCGCGCAGGGCGGAGGCGATGACCTTGGCCCCGCGTTCGTGCCCGTCGAGGCCAGGCTTGGCCATGAGGACCCGAGGGACGTATCGGTAGGCGGTGGGCTCGAGCGGCATGACGTCTCCTCCTGTTGTGTCTCTGGTCGCTGCTTCAGAATGCGGATGGCGGCCGGTAGGTGCCGAAGACGTCGCCGAGGGTGCGGGCGATCTCACCCGTCGTGCCGTACGCAAGGACGGCCTCTCGGATGGCAGGCATGAGGTTGGCGCGGCCCCGCGCTTCGTCTGCAAGACGGGCGAGGGCCTTCTCGACGGATCCCCCGTCCCTGCCTGCCCGGAGCCTGGCGAGCTCCTGCTTCTTCACCGCTTCCGCCTCGGTGGAGAGGGCCTGCTGCTGGATCGACTCCCCGGCCCCTGCGGCGTGGACGTTGACGCCGACCACCGGGATCTCGCCGGTCTCCACGCCCCGCTGCCACTCGTAGGCGCGGCGGCCGATCTCCATCTGCAGCCAGCCGGTGCGCACCGCCTCGATCATCCCGCCGCGGGCGTCGATGCGGTCCATCACCTCCCGGATCGCCGCCTCCATCTCGTCGGTGAGGGACTCGACGAAGTAGGAGCCGCCCAGCGGATCGGCGGTCTTCGCCACCTCGGTCTCGAGGGCGAGGATCTGCTGGATCCGCAGACTCGTCCGCGTGGACTCCTCGGTGGGGATCGCGAAGGCCTCGTCGTACGCCGCGGTGAACACGGACTGCAGGCCGCCGCACGCCACGGCGAACGCCTCCAGCGTGAGGCGCGCCAGGTTGTTCAGCGGCTCGGCGCGGGTGAGGGAGTGGCCGCCGCAGACGCACGCCGCGCGGAGCTGCTGCGCTCTCGGATCCTCTGCGCCGATCGAGCGCATGTGCTCCGCCCAGATCCGGCGGCCTGCCCGGTACTTGGACACCTCCTCGAAGAAGTTGGCGTAGGTGTAGAAGAAGAACGACAGCCTGCGTCCGAACTTGTCGGGCGCGACGCCCCGCTGCTGCAGCAGCGACGCGTACGCCTTGCCGGCGCTCAGGGTGTAGGCCATCTCCTCGGCGGGCGTGGCGCCCGCGTCGCGGTAGTGGCTGGCGATCGAGATCGGGTTGAAGCGCGGCAGGCGCTCGAGGGTGTCCTCCACCAGATCGATGGCGAGGCGCATCGACGCGTCGATCGGATAGACCCACGCTCCACGGGCGCCGAACTCCTTGAGGAGATCGTTCTGCACGGTGCCGGCGATGCGCTCCGGCGCGACGCCTTGCTTCCGCGCCACCGCCTCGTACATGGCGAGGAGGATCGGCGCGGTGGCGTTGATCGTCATGGAGGTCGACACGCGATCGAGGGGGATCTTCGCGAAGACCGTCTCCATGTCGGCGAGGGAGTCGATGGCGACGCCGACCTTGCCGACCTCGCCCGCCGCCTCCGGTGCGTCCGAGTCCATGCCGAGCTGGGTAGGTAGATCGAGCGCGAGGGAGAGCCCGGTCTGTCCGGCGTCGAGGAGGTAGCGGAAGCGCTCGTTGGTCTCCGCGGGCGTGCCGAACCCAGCGTACTGGCGCATCGTCCAGACCTTCCCCAGGTACATGTCCGGGAAGATCCCGCGGGTGAAGGGGAAGGTGCCCGGCGGCGGAGGAGGGCGTCTCACGTCCTCCGGACCGTACAGCGGGCGGATCGGGATCCCGGAGCGGGTGAGCGCCGGCTTCGCGTTCGCCCGGACGCCGTCGCTCCGGGCCGTGCGGACCTCCCGGTGCGAGCCGCCGCCGCCCAACTTGCGGGCGCCGCCGTCGATCCCGCCGGGCCGGCGTCCTCCGCGCCGCATCTTCACGCGCCGGCCCCAGCGCCCGTGGGCCGCACTTCGGGGCCCGACGCGCCGTTGCCCGTCGTCACCAGACGCCCGTGGTCGTCGATGAGGCCCGCGCGCTTCGCCACCGCGATCTTCTTCCACTCCACGCGCAGGGTGGCGGCGTCCACCATCTCGTCGCCGAAGACGATGGCGCCGAGCCCCGCGTCGTGATCCGCCTTGCGGTAGGCCTCGAGGATCGCCAGCGCCCTCTCGAGCTCGGCGTGGGTCGGCGTGTACGCCTCGTGGATCGGGCCCACGTGGGACGGGTGGATGGCCCACTTGCCGTCGAAGCCCATCTTCGCGCCCTCGGCGGCGTCGGCTCGCACCTGGGCGAGATCGCGGAACTGCAGGGTGACGTTGTCGATCACGTCGATGCCCGCCGCGCGGGCGGCTGCGATCGTGTGCGCCTTGGGGTAGTGGTACGTGCGAAACTGGTCCTTGGTGAGATCCTTGGCGCCGATGTCTCCCGCGTAGTCGGCGATGCCGAAGATCAGCGAGCTCATCCGCGGGCTGCACGCGGCGATCTCCTCGGCGTGGAGGAGGGCGCGCGCGCTCTCGATCAGCACCTCGAGCTTGATGCGGCCGAGCTCCATGCCGCAGTTCTCCTCGACCCCGGTGATCAGCCGGTCGACGAAGAGGACGTCCTCGGGGCCGTAGACCTTCGGGATCACCACCACGTCCACGTTCTTGCCGGCGGCCTCGAGCACCTCGATCAGATCGCGGTAGAAGTACTTCGTCCGGATGTTGTTGGGCCGGATCGCGCGGATCTTCCCATGGAAGTCGAGGGTCTGCAGCGCCTGCGACAGCGTGCCGCGCGCGGCGATCTTCTGGGAGACGGCGCACGAGTCCTCCAGGTCGAGGATCACCTCGTCTGCGTCCGACTCCGCCGCCTTGGACATCATCTTCATCGAGTGGGCGGGGCAGGTGAGCTCGCTGCGGCGGACGTTGAAGTCCCTCGCGATGACGAGCTGCTCCACCTGGTCGTGCGCTTCCTTCTGCATTTCGTCCTCCTCCCTAGTGTCCGCGCCGGCGGATCAGGACCTCGCGGAAGATCTCGAGCACCTCGACGCCGTGCTGGTTCTTGCCGACCAGGCGGAAGCGCACCACGCCGGCGTCTGGGTGACCGGGCGCGTCGCGGGTCTCGAGGACGGTGGACTCGGCGAAGAGGGTGTCGCCCGCGAAGAAGGGCGCCTTGTGGCGACCCTCGTCGAGCAGGAGCTCGCCGAGCGCGTTCTCGCTCGTCTCCTCCGAGGCCAGGCCCATCGTGAAGGCGAGCACGATCCCGCCGTAGACCACGCGGCGCCCGCCGAAGTTCTCCCCCGGCCGCTCGTCGCACATGGCCTGGTTGAAGTGGAGCTGCGCCGTGTTGCCGACCAGGTTGGTGAGCATCATGTGCTCCCCTTCGGCCAAGGTGCGACCCCTGGGGTGGACGATGGTGTCGCCCACCGCGAAGTCCTCGAACCAGTTGTCGGCGCGCGTGAGTGGCCGGCCCTCGAGCGAGCGGGCCGCGACGCGGCTGAGGAGGGCGCCTTCGCGCAGGTCGAGATGTTCCATTTCCAAGCCCCCTTTCGCGCAAGGATCGTCAGCTCGACAGGAGTCGGCGCGCGATCACCTCGTACTGAATCTCGGAGGTGCCCTCGAAGATGCGGAAGACCCTCGCGTCCCGCCAGTACCTCTGGGCGGGGAACTCGCGGCTGTAGCCGTATCCGCCGAAGACCTGCAGGCACTCTGACGTCACCCGCTCCGCCATCTCGGCGGCGAAGGCCTTCGCCATGCCGGCCTCGAGATCGCAACGGACGCCGGTCTTGCGCCGTTCGCAGGCGAACCAGGTGAGCTGACGCGCGGCCTCGATCTCGGTGGCGGCGTGGGCGAGCTTGTGGCGGATCGCCTGGAAGTCGGAGATGGGCCTGCCGAACTGGGTGCGCTCCTTGGAGTAGCGCAGGGCCGCGTCGAGGGCCGCTTGCGCCACGCCGACAGCCCGGGCGGCGGTCTGGATCCGGGCGATCTCGTAGGTGGACATGAGCTGGTAGAAGCCGCGCCCCTCCACGCCGCCCAGCAGGTTCTCCGCCGGCGTCCGGAAGCCGTCGAAGGCCACGTTGTAGGAGTTCATCCCCTTGTAACCGATGGTGGGGATGGGGCTGCCGGACAGCGCGGGCGGCATGAACTCGTCGCCTGGTTCCTTCTCTACCAGCAGGAGCGATAGCCCCTTGTGTTTCGGCGCCTCGGGATCGGTGCGCACGAGCGTGCACAGGACGTGGGCCCGGTTCGCGAAAGTGCACCACGCCTTCTCCCCGGTGATCACGTACTCGTCGCCGTCCCGGACGGCGCGGGTCTTCACCGCGGCGGCGTCGGATCCCACGTCCGGCTCCGTGAAGGCGGCCGCGGCGAGCACCTCGCCGGTGCAGAGCTTGGGGAGCCACTTGCGCTTCTGCTCCTCCGTCCCGCACGAGTCGATGAGGCTGGCGGTGATGATCATGCGGGTCATGACGGACCCGACGGAGAGCCACGCCCGGGACAGCTCCTCGGTGACGAGCGCCATCGCCAGAGGATCCAGGCCGCTGCCGCCGTAGGTCTCGGGGACGATCAGGCCGAAGTAGCCCAGGTCCGCCAGCTTTCGCACCATCGGCAAAGGGATCTCCGCGCCGGCGTTGTCGAGATCGGGGACGATCGGATCGACCTCGGAGCGGGCGAAGTCGCGCACCGACTCCCGGATCGCGTTGTGATCGGCGGACAGCATCGCTCAGGCTCCCTCCTTCTCTGCGGCTGCGCCCGGCGCCTTGCCGAGCGGCGGATACGCGGCCCTGGTGCGGACCAGGATCTTGCGCTCGTACGTGAGCACGACCTCGCCGCGCTGGTTGGTCCCCACGGTGCGCACGTGGACGATCCCTCGATCGGGCTTGGAGCCGGACGGGCGCTTGTCCAGGACCTCGGAGGCGGCGAAGAGCGTGTCGTGGGGATATACGCTCAGTGGAAAGGTCATGTTCCAGTAGCCCAGGTGGGCCAGGGCCTGCTCGGACAGATCCTCCACGCTCATGCCGAAGACCACGTTCATCACGAGCATGGGGTGCACGGGCGTGGTGGGGTGGCCGAGCGATCGCGCGTACACCTCGTTGAAGTAGAGGGGCGTCGCGTTCATGGTCCAGGTGGCGAAGAGCTGCGCCTCGCCCTGGGTGATGGTGCGGCCCCAATGGTGCGGCAGCCGCATGCCGGGCTCGAAGTCCTCGTAAAAGCGGCCGTACTGGATCACCTTTCGCGCCACGATCGCTCCCTCGTCGTTCGGTAGTGGGAAGATGGGCATGCGCCGCGGCGCGCAAAGGGCGCACCTCAGACCCGCAGGGAGGGTGAAGGGCGACCGGCCCCGGGTGGGGCGCACCATCTGCGACGACGAGCCGCGACGCCTCAGCGTGGGGCGCCTCGTTCTCGCGGGGGGCACCGCTTCGCGCGCCGCGGGCGTGGACTTTCGCGGCGCCGCCGTGGCGTCAGCGCCCCGGCGAAGGCCGCTTGCCGCCGCGGGGCGGCCCGTGGTGCCGGCGTGCGGTGACGCCAACGATCCGCGGGCCCTTCATCTCGTCGACCGTGAGCTCGATGGGACCCACCTGCACGCGATCGCCCGCGACGGGGATCCGATCGAGGCGCATCATGATCAGGCCGCCCACGGTGGAGACCTCGGTCTTCTCCGGCTCGAAGCCGAAGTGCCGGCCGAACTCCTCCACCGGCATGGTCGGCTCCACCGAAAACGCCCCGGAGGGCAGCGGCACGATCGGTGGCCCCCAGGTGGCGAACTCGTCCTGGAGCTCGCCGAGCACGGCGCCGACGACATCCTCCACCGTCACCAGACCAGCGGTGCCGCCGTACTCGTCCACCACGATCGCCATGTGCATCCGACGGCGCCGAAACTCACGCAGGAGGATGTCGCCGCGCATCGACTCCGGCACGTAGAGCGGCTCGCGGATCACCTCCCGCAGCTGCGCGGCGGTGCGGGGCTCCTCGCCCCGGAGGAAGATCGACTTCAGATCGACGATCCCCACGATCCGATCGAGATCGTCCTCCACCACCGGGTACCGCGTGTGGCGCGTGCTCACTGCCACGTCGCGGCGCTCCTCCGGCGTCTGATCGAGCCGCAGGAAGGCGACGTCGCCGCGGGCCACCATGAGCTCGCGGGCGGTGCGCGCCGGCAGCCGCAAGGTGCGCTCGAGCATGTCCAGCCGCTCCCGGGGGACGCCGCCCGTGGAGCGCATCGCCGACACGATGAGACGCAGCTCCTCCTCGCTGTGGGTGAGCTCCTCCTCGCCGGCGGGGTGCAGACCCACGAGGCGCAGCAAGGCGTTGGCGAGTGAGTTCAGCGCCCAGATGGCGGGGTACAGGAGGACGAGGAAGAAGTGCATCGGCGCCGCGACCGTGAGGGTGACGGCTTCGGGGCGCTGGATGGCGAGGCTCTTGGGCGCGAGCTCGCCGAACACGATGTGCAGGAACGTGATTATGACGAACGCCGTCACCACCGCGACGGCGGAGACCGCCGCGTCACCCAGGCCCAAGGTGGCGAGGAAGGGGCGCAGGATGCCGGCGAAGGCCGGCTCGCCGAGCCAGCCGAGGCCGAGGGAAGCGAGGGTGATGCCGAGCTGGGTGGCGGAGAGGTACTCGTCGAGGCGGTCCACCACGCGGCGGGCGGACTCGGCCCGGGTGTTGCCGGCGCGGACGAGCTCGTCGATCCGCGTCCTGCGGATCTTGACGATGGCGAACTCGGTGGCGACGAAGAAGCCGTTGGCGAAGACGAGGAGAATGGCGGCGGCGAGGCCGACCCAGGGAGTTTCCATCTAAAGCGCGCTTCCTCCTGCCAACGAGCGGATGGCTAGCGTACCCCGGTGAGGAGCACGATCGCCATCGCTGTGCTGGTCCTCTCCAGCTGTGTTTCCTCGCCGAGACTGCCTCGGGGGGTGCGGGTGGAGGCGGTCGAGGCGCCGCCGCCGACGAAGGAGGAGGTCCTCGAGGCGCAGCAGCGGCTCACCACCCTCGGCGTCTACGACGGGGCAGTGGATGGGGAGCTGGGGGCGCGGACCCGGGTCGCGCTCGCGCGGTTCCAGCGGATCTCGGGGATGACGCCGACCGGGCTCCTGGACGCCCCCACGATGGAGGCGCTCGCACAGGCGTCGACCGCGCCACGTGCGGCGCTGGCCGCCGGCGGGTCCGCCGCGCCCGGTGGACCCGGCAAGCCCGCACCGGCACAGGCGCCGGCCTTGCCGTCTGCGGCACAGCTCCTGGCAGACGCGGGCGCCGCCCTGCAGCAGCCGCCTCCAGGTGCGTTGTGCGGGGCTCTCTCGGAGGCGGCGGCGATCCTGGAGAAGGCGCGGGGCGCCGCGGCGACGCAGCTCGCAGCGGGCGCTCCTTCCGAAGGCATCGTCTCCGCGATCGCCGGCGACGAGGGGGGCGCAGCCGGGGCCGCGGAGGAGCTGCGGGGTGCGGAGCAGCGCCTGGCCGAAGCCAGGGAGGAAGCGTTCGAACGGGTGCTGACGGCGAGGCGCGAGGGAGGGTGGGCGCCGCTCCCCGAGGAGCTCGCGCTGGCGGTGGAGCGGGAGCTCGCGAGGCGATCGCTGCTCCTGCGTGTGCCCGATGGGCGCCTCGGCCCGGACGCCGCCTCCGCCCTCGCGTGGGTGCAGCGATCACACGGCCGCGTACCAACGGGAGACCCGAGCGTCGGCGTCCTGGAGATCCTGGGGATCGATCCGGCGCCGATGTTCGAAGCGGGTGACGCTTGCGGCTCGATCAATCGTCGCTGAGGACCATGCGGGACTCGAGCTCGCCCATGTCCATCTGCTCGACGAGGCTGTCGAGGAGGTGGCGAAGCCGCGACACGTCGCTGGTCGCCATGCCCTGCAGCGCCTTGGCGATGTGCCCGTGATCCTCGATGGGGCCGCGGTGAAGGAGCTTCTTGCCGGCGGGGGTCAGCCGCAGGACCACGGCGCGCCGATCGTCGGGCCGGCGGCGGCGATCGATGAGCGCCTTGTCCTCGAGCCGCTGGATCACACCGGTGATGGTGCTCGGATGGACGAAGAGCCGCTCCGCGAGATCGCCGGCGGAGCAGGACTCGAGCTCGTCTATGATCCGCATCGCCCAGAGCTGCGGACCGGTGATGCCGAACTCGCGGTCCACTGCCTTGGAGAACTCGTGGATCGACTTGTTGATACGGCGGAACGCCTGGACCACGGCGGAAGAGTCGTTGATGGGGCCAGGTGCCGGGAGCGCAACGGGTGGGGACAACGAGGGCAGAGACACTGGTATCCTCCTGTCGATCGATGCCAGTTCATTGTCACTTTCTCCGGCAAAGGAAGCAAGCGCTAGCTCGTTTGGAGGGGCGTTCTAGTCTTTTTGGGGGGAGAGGGGGCCGCTGGCCGGGGCCTTCTTCGAGCGATGGATGGCCGCCAAACCTCTGCTATACAGGCGGGAACGAAGGAGGTGGGTCTTGGTGTCCCAGCCCGAGGTCGAGGTCCGGATCGTGCCAGTGGAAGGTCCGGGCGACTTCGCAGCCGCCTTGGCCATCCGCGAGGTGGTCTTCATCGAGGAACAGCGCGTCCCGGAGGAGATCGAGCGGGACGACGAGGATCCCACCGCGCACCACGTGCTCGCGATGGTCGGTGGTCACGCGATCGGCACGGGGCGCCTCGTGGAGCTGACGAGCCCTCCTGCGGGAGAAGAGGGCAGGTGGGGGCGCATCGGCAGGATGGCGGTGCTCGTCGCACATCGACGCGGCAGGATCGGCTCGCGGATCCTCGCGGAGCTGGAGGCGGAGGCGGCGAAGCGGGGACTCGACGGGATCGTCCTGCACGCGCAGATCTACGCACATGGCTTCTACCGGCACATGGGCTACGTGGATCACGGGCCGATCTTCGACGAGGCCGGAATCCCCCACGTCGAGATGCGCAAGCGCCTCACCTGAGAGTTCGTGGATCGAACTCTGCGAGCCGAAGGCGAGCGAACGCAAAGAAGAGCCCTGAGGTAGCTCAGAAGTCGATGCCCGGAGCCACGGGCGGGAGCTTCGAGGGCAGCGTGACGGCGGCGCCGCCGTGGACCTCGCGATAGGCGATCAGGTTGGCGATCACCGCCTTCACGTAGCCGCGCGTCTCCCGGAAGGGGATCGATTCCACGAACTCGTCCAGCGGCAGATCCTTGCGCGTGGGATCCTCCATCCATCGCACGACCGCCGGCGGCCCAGCGTTGTATGCAGCCGCGGCCAGCGCGTGGTTCCCGCCGAAGCGCGCCAGAAGGCGGTGCAGGTAGTATGTACCCAGGGTGATGTTGTCCCTGGGGTCCTCGAGGCGGATGGCGCTGTCGGCGGGCCTGCCGAGGAGGGCGCCGAGCTTCTCGGCCGTGACGCCTCGGAGCTGCATCAGCCCCACCGCGGCGGCGGGCGAGCGGACCTTGGGTCGGAAGCCGCTCTCCTGACGCATGATCGACCAGATGAACGCGGCGTCGACGTCGTGATCCTGCGCCGCCGCCGCGACGACGTCGGCGAACGCCTTCGGGTAGGCGAGCTCCGGCGCGCCGCGCAGCCCGCCCAGCCGTAACGCGCCCAGCCGGTAGGCGCGCCCCGGATCCCCGGACGCAGCCGCCAGCCGCGCGGCCCACGACACGGCCGCGCGATCTTTCACGCCCGCGAGGGCGGCGTCGAGTTCGAGGCCTGCCTCGTCGCGCAGGCCCACGTCGTAGAGGGCCGCGGCGCGGGCGAGTCGGGCGCCCCCGATCCCGGCGAGCTTGGGTCTCGAGACGGGCTGGAGCGCAGGCGCCGCGCTGCGCGGGCGGGCCGGCTGGTCGAGGTGCTGCCGCGCGAGGGCGCCGTACCAGTCGTCCGGCCAGCGGGAGGCGACGGCGGCGAAGGCCGCGGCGGCGCCGGCGACGTCGCCTGCCCGCTGCAGGGAGCGCGCTCTCCAGTACCGAGCCTGCGGGACCAGCTGGCTCCCGGGCTGGATCTTCTCCAGCGCCTCGAGGGCGCGCGCGCTCTCGGCGAACTCGCCCTGCTTGTACGCGGTCCAGCCGAGGTACCAGCGGGACTCGTCGGCGCGGTGTCCGGGGTGTTCTCGCAGGTGGGCGCGAAAGCGCTCCTGCGCGGCGGCGAAGCGGCCGTCGTCGTAGAGGAAGAAGGCGGCGAGGAAGTCGGCGGACGCAGCGCGCAGGCCGGTCGAGCGAGCGCGGATGCGATCCAGGCGGGCGACGGCGAGGTCGGTGGCGCCTCGGCGCATGGCCAGCCTGGCGGCGAGCTCGAGCGCGTCGTTCGCGCGTGCGTGATCGGGCGGCGCCTCGCCCACCAGCGGCGCGAGGAGCTCTTCGGCCTCGTCCTTGCGCTCTTGATCGGAGAGCGAGCGCGCGAGGAGGAACGAGCGCAGGAAGGGATCGCCGCCTTCGGCGATCGCGGCGAGCTCGGCCTCCGCCTCCCGGGCGTCGCCGCGATCGAGCAGGCGTTCGGCGCGTTCGAGGCGATCGTCGGCCGTGGGCGCCGGCACGCCGGGGTGAGCGACGGCCAGCTCGTCGAGGCGCGATCGGGCGATCTGTGCTTCGGGCCTCCCCGCCGCCTCGCGCCAGATCGCGGCGAGGAGGGTCGCGGCGCTCGTGCGATCGCCTGCGGCGAGCGTGGCCTCGGCGAGGGCGAGGCGGAGACGATCCCGATCGCCACCCTTGCGGGTCGCGAGTCGGGAGAGGCGGTCCCTCGCCTCCGCCGCCCGGCCGGCGCGGAGGAGCGCGAGGGCCTCCGCGGGCTCGGCGCGTTCGCCCAGGGGGCCGCGGGGATCTGCCTTTCGGGCCTCGTCCAGGAGCTTCGCCGCCTCCGCAGCTTCACCCTGGCCTGCCAGGGCCTCTCCGAGGAGGAGCGCGCCCCAAGGCTCGAGGACGCCGAGGCGACCGCGGACGTGACGGATGGCCGAGGCCGCGAGATCATGGCGGCCGAGCTCCAGCGCGGCCGCTGCGGAGACGAGGCGGCAGGCGATCGAGTCGGGCCCCGGCTGCGCGGCGTCATCCTCCTGCGCCGCGGCGATCTCCAGGGCGATGACGGTGGCGCAGGATCCGATGGCGTCCGCCGGCGATCCCGCCGCGAGACGATCGGCGGCGAGCCGGCGATCCGCGGTCTGCGAGGGGGCAGGCGAGCGGCCGGGATGAATCTGGGCCTGCGCGGGGTTCTCCCTCGCCGTCTCCTCGGCGAGGCCCTGGCCCCCCGGTACGAGGGCGAGGGCGGCCGCCATCAGGGCGGTTCGGAGGGGCGGTCGGGACATCGCGGGAATCCTTGGAACAGCAGCGGCAGGAGAATCGGAAACGAAATTCTAACTACGCGGAATCTCTGGAACAAGACCCATACCTACTCCAAGGATCGGCGTGCCGATCCGCTCCCGGCGGACGCGAACGGGGCGCGAGTTTGACAGTTCTGGGGTCGTCTCTTAGATTCCCGGCGATTTCGGCCGCCCGGCACGCCTGCAGGTCGGCTCGAACCCGATACGGGAAGCGCGCATCACGGCGCGCATGACGCGCAGCAGGCCTTGTGTCGATAGGTCCTTCTGTGAGTGAGAAACCTTTCATGAGCCATCTTCTCAAGCCGTTTCCCACCGAGCTCGCCGCGCCGATCAACCCCGAGCCGGGCGGAAACCGCACGTCGGGCGTGGAGAGCCATCGCAACCTCTTCTGCGCGCACTACGACGACTGCCTCGACGAGGCGGTCAAGCGGGGCTGGAACAGCTTCACCTGCACGCGCTGCCCGCTCTTCCAGCAGGCCGGAGACTACGAGGGCGGCGTAGAGGCCTACGCCACGCAGCGCCGCTTCGCCTGACGATCGCCGCGGATCAGCGATCCGACGGGGCCGCGAAGACCTCCACCACGATCACGCCCGGTGTGGCGCCGTCGGTTTCGACGAGCGCGACGCCGAAGCCTGCCTCCCGCCAGGACGCTTGCGTGAGCACCGCGAGGTGCGCGGGGCTCTGGACCAGCGATCGATGGGCGAGCAGCGCCGTTGGCGCGTGGGCCAGGTTCTCTCCTGCCCGCGCGAAGGCGTAGCCTCCCGCTTCGAGCCGCGCACGCACGTCGCCCGAGATCGCGGAGACGTGGGCGAACCGGCCCGTCGCGCGCAGCTCCTCCGCGTACGCGCGTGCGATCCGTGCAAGGAGGGGATCCACGATCAGCGGGGCGAGCCCCCGCGACGATCGCAGCCGGTTGGTCTCTGCCGCGAGGAGCCTCTCCTTCTCCGCCACGCCGGCCGGCTCCGGCGGCGGCGGCGCGCGATCTCCGCGGCGGGGGATCGCCGTGCCGACGTACACGGGGAGCAGCGCCGCCACGCTGGGCCCCCGTTGGTCCCGGCCCAGGATCTCGATCCACCACCGCCCCGGATCGTCCACGCGCGCGACGCCTCGAAACTCGGCCCCTCGCGACTCGAGGGGGACGTGAAAGGGGTTGCCCCTGGGAGGCGTGATGGTGAGCTCCGGCTCCCGCAAGCCGCCCACGAGGGCACCGGCGATCGAGAGCGTCGCGCCGCGCCGTACCGACGTGGGCAAGGGGTCCAGCCGCGCGCCCGCCGTGGCCAGGAGGAGCACGACCGTCACCCCTTCGCCTTCGGCTTCGACGAAGCCGAGGCCGATGCGGCGGCGGGCCTCGACCGGGAGCTTCGCGACGGACTCGCGTAAGCGCTGCGTGGCGGCGCCCAGGCTCCCGGCGCGCACCACGAAGGGATGAAAATCCGCCATCACCGCGCCGGTCCTGGCCTGGGCGAGCCGGATCTCCTCCGGATCCACCGCGGCGGAGGCGCTGGCTTCCTCCTGGGCGCGTTCGGCGAGGATCCGGGCCGCGGAGGCGAGGGGGTCGTCCCAGGGGAGCGCGGCCTCCTCCACGCGGAAGAGCCCCGCGGCGAGCCGGCGATCAGCCGGGTGCGACGGAGACGAGGGCGATTCGCCGTAGGCGGCCACCTTCGCCTGGCGAGCAGGCGCTGGGGCCGGTCCGCCTGTCGCACAAGAGGTGAACGTCAGGGCGACGATGGCCAGGAGTGGGAACGCCGCCGGGCTGGGGATGCAGCGCCGACGGGCGGACGATCCCTGCACGTGACGTTCGCGCCGGGGAGCGCAGCGGCGATGCGTGAAGGATCCGCGCATGGGCGGCGAGGGTACGGTCCGCCGGATGGGGCGGTCAACGTTTCCACTCCCCTGTAGCGGCCGTTAGACCCGGATGGCCGCCTGCCTATGTTCCCCACGAGGTGGTGGCGATGGGGAGAGCGGCGCGCCGGCTCCTGCCGGTGGTCTTCGTGGCGATGGTCGCGGGGTGCCTGTCCGACGAGACGGGCAAGGAGCGACAGCCGAACACCCGGCAGATCTGCGATCGGGAGGGGATCCCCGCGTGCGAGCGCGGCGGCGCGTGCTCGGACGCGTCGCTCGCGTGCAGCGACGGCTGCTGTCTGCCGCGGTGCACCTCGAACGGCGACTGCGCGGCCGGATCGTGCGGCGCGACCTCATGCTTCTGTGACGACTCGATCTGCCAGCCTGTGGTCTGCTCGGCGGACGCCGACTGCGACGCGGGACATGCTTGCGCCGGCGGCGAGTGCGTCCCCATGCCCGGCGCCGAGCAGGTGGCGTCCTGCCGCGTGGAGCCGAGCCGGTGGGTGACGCGCGAAGGGGTGGCGGCGGCGCCGCTCACGCTCCAGGCCTACGATCGCGACGGCGAGCCGCTCCCCGGGATTGGACGAGCCGCCGCGACGTGGGAGAGCTCGGAGCGCTTGCGGGGCACGTTCGACGCCGCCGGCGGCCTGCGCGGCGGCTCGGAGGGCGGCGCCTTCACGGTCACCGCCTCCATCGGCGCGACGTCGTGCACCGCCTCGTACGTGAACTTCGCCGCGCCGCCGGCGGGGTCCTTGCGGGTGGTGGCGATCGACGAGCTCTCGGGGATGCCGATCGCCGACGCGCCGGTGCAGGTGGAGTCGGCCTCTCCCGTCACGGCGCGGACCGGCGCCGACGGCGTCGCGATCCTGCAACTCTCGCAGCTCCCCCCGGCGCCCCGCACGATCTCCGTGCTCCCCGGCGATCACACGTGGATCACGCTCGTCGGAACCGCGGAGACCGATGTGTTGGTTCCGCTTCGCAGAGGTCTCTCTCCCGAGCGCGCGGGCGGCTTCACCGGATCGTTCGATCCGGCATCGTTCGATCCCACTCTCCTGAACGCGGGCCTCGTGGGCATGTCGATCCCGGGCAGCCTGGTGGATCTGTCGTTCACGGTGCTCCTCGGGCCGGTGGCCCGGTACGAGGTGGAGTTGGGTGGTTCACGGAAAGTAAACCTACCCCAGGGCCTCGTCCTCGGCCTGGGAAACACCTGGTTCAAGCAGGGCTATCAGGCCCTCGGCTTGGCCGGGAGCTGCGCCGACGACGCCAAGACCCGCGACGGCGCGTGCGGCACGTGGGCCGCCTGGGGCCTCGCCGGAGGCATGCCGCTGGAGGAGCTCCCGATCGACGAGCTCGCGGCAGGCGGGGACAGCCTCGACGTGGGGCGGATGCTCGCCCACCTTCTGCCCCACGTCCGACGCTTCCACAGCGCGGTGGTCCGCGACGTCGAGTTCGAGCGAGTCGCTGCCAAGACGGACGGCGGCAAGCCCGTGCCGGACATCTCCCGCTTCACGAAGCTCGATCTGAAGCCGACCACCCGCATGGGCCTGCGAGCCACGGTGGAGGTCCCCGATCTGCCGGTGGCGTCGGGCCGCGTCCTCGACGGCGTGGTGGTGCTCGCCGGAGCCCTCGTCCCCGGCAGGGGCCTCGTGCCGCTGGGGTTCACCGCTGGTATCGACGCCGGGATCGCGGGAGGCGGTGTGCCGACCCGAAAGGTGAAGGAAGCGGGAGGCGCCGAGGGGAACCTCGGCCTGAGGCTCTCGCCGGCCCACGGCGGGACCGAGGGGAGCCCGTACGCGGTGGTGGCGATGGCAGTGAACTTCACCGGCCTCATGGACGAGGACAGCCGGTGCACCACCGCCGATCGCGCGGGGTGCGCGTCGCTGTCCGCGGTGGTGTCGGTGCGCGATCGCTTCGAGTCCGGGCGGAAGATCGCCTTTCCGGCCGGCGCCTTCCCGACGCCGGCGGACGGATCGACCTGGGACTCCTCGAGCCGGACGTTCCACCTCGACGGCGCGGCGACGGATCTGGTGCGCGTGAGCCTCGGCTCGGGCGACAGGAAGTGGACGCTCTATTTCCAGGGAGGACCAGGGGAGTTCACGGTGCCGATCCCGGTCGGCCTGGAGGATCGGGCGGCGGGCGCGCGGGCCTCGGTCCAGAGCATCCGCACCGACGCCGGCTGGGCGGAGGTGCAGGGCTTCGGCCCCAGGGGCCTCGCGGATCTGGCCCGGTGGACGACGGCCTTCTCGACCGCCGACCTGCCGGAGTAGGGTTCCCGACTGTCGACCTCCACTCTCGGTGGACAGTGGCGTTCCATCCGGTAGAAACGTGGGTCCACGCCTTCGACGAAAGGTCGCTCCGGACATGGCACGCTCCTCGCTGATCCTGGACGCAAACGACGCGCTCGCGTCGCGCATCGGGACGCAGGGCCTCTCACCCTCCGACCTGGACGCCATGTCGCCGGCCGCGTCGCGGGCCTGGGAGTCGCTCTCGAAGCGCTGGAGCCGAGGCGAGGTGGGCTTCTGGAAGCTGCCTTCGGACGAATCCGTATCCGCGCCGGCGATCGCGGTAGGCGAGGAGCTCGCGGAGCGGTTCGAGAACGTCGTGGTGCTGGGGATCGGCGGATCGTCCCTCGGCGCCAAGGCCGCCGTCGCCGCCCTCGGCGGCCCTTACCGCGATCTCCTCCCCAGGGGGCAGCGGCAGGGGGCGCGGGTCTTCTTCCCGGACAACTCCGATCCATCCACGTTCGCCGCGCTCCTGGACTGCATCGACCTCGGCTCGACGTGCTTCCTGGCGATCACCAAGTCCGGCGGCACCGCGGAGACGCTCTCCCAACTGATGATCGTGCGGGAGCGGCTGGGCGAGTCCCGCCTGGCGCAGCAGCTGGTCGCGATCACGGATCCAGCCGGAGGCGCGCTGCGCAAGCTCGCCCACGAGCAGGGCTGGCGAACGCTCCCCGTTCCGCCGGACGTCGGCGGGAGGTACTCGGTGCTCAGCGCGGTGGGGCTCACCCCCATCGCGGCGGCGGGCTTCGACGCGGGGGCGCTCTGCAGGGGCGCTGACGCCATGCGCCGCCGGTGCGAGGCGCCGTCGCTGCGAGAGAATCCGGCGCTGCTCCTCGCCGCGATCCACCACGCCTTCGATCGCCGCGGGCGTGGCGTACACGTCCTCTTCTCGTACGCGGACGCGCTGCGGGAGTTCGGCGACTGGTTCGTGCAGCTCTGGGCCGAGTCGCTGGGCAAGAGCGAGGAGGCGGGGCCGACGCCCGTGCGCGCGGTTGGTGCCACCGATCAGCACTCGATGTTGCAGCTCCTCATGGAGGGGCCACAGGACAAGCTCGTCACCTTCCTGGCGGTGGAGGAGCCGGTGGCGGACCTGGCGATCCCGCCGGTGTGGAAGGATCGGGCGTCGTTCGACCTGCTCGCGGGGAAGAGCCTCGGCGGCCTGCTCGACGCCGAGCGCCGCGGCACCACCGCAGCGCTCGCCCAGGCAGGGAGGCCGTCGCTCACCTTGCGGCTTCCGCGGGTCGACGCGCCGGCGCTGGGGGAGCTCTTCTTCCTGTGGGAGGCCGCGACCGCGTCCGCCGGCGCCCTCTACGGGGTGGATCCCTTCGATCAGCCCGGGGTGGAGGCGTCCAAGCGCCTCACGAAGGCGCTGATGAGCGGCGAGCCGATGCCCGGCGCACAGACGGCGGAGGATCCCGCCTTCATCCTGCGCTGATCCCGTCAGTGCCTGTGAGTCGATCGCTCCGCGCGAGGCGGAGGCGATTGATTCAGCGCGCTGCGCGCTCGGGGCACTTCCTTGTGTTCGCTCGCCTTCGGCTCGCAGAGTTCGTGACTAAAGTCATGAACTCTCAACGGAAGACCGAGCGGCGCTGGCCGAGCCGCGCGTCGAGGAGGTGTTGCACGGTGCCGCGGACCTCCTCCGCGAGCCTCATCACCAGCGGCTCGTCCTGGGCAGCCTGGGTGCCGTAGGCGCGGAAGTCGAAGGGTTCGCCCACGTCGATGTGCCAGCGGGAGGGGAGCGGCAGCAGTCCGGCGAGACCGAGCCAGGGGAAGGTGGGGGTGATGGGCAGGAACGGGAAGCCGAACGGCCGTACGCCCACCTTGCCGAGCAGCGGGTAGATCTCCTCGGAGCCCACGATCGAGACCGGGACGACCAGCGCCTCCATCCGCAGCGCGAGCCGGAGGAAGCCGCCCCTGCCGAAGCGCTGCAGGCGGTAGCGCTCGCGGTACGGCTTGCCGAAGCCGGTGGCGCCCTCCGGGAAGACCGCCACCGCGCCGCCGTCGCCCAGGATCCGCTCCGCGTTCTCGGGGCATGCCCGCACCGCGCCGAGGCGGTTGATCAACAGGCCCATCGACGGGAAGTGGAAGATCGAGTCCTCGACCAGGGGGCGCACCTCGAGGCCCGCGCGCCGGGCGGCGAGCGAGAGGATCAGGGAGTCCCAGGGGAGGGCGCCGGCGCGGTTCGCGACCAGGACGAGGGGGACGTCGCGGGGCAGGGCGTCGAAGCCGTGGGCCACCACGCGGAACCAGCGCTCGTAGATCCACTCGAGCAGCGGGCGGACCTGCTCCTCGAAGCCGGGGTCGCGACCGAACTCGTCGACGCCCAGGGCGGTGGGCGAGCCGGGGAGCCGCAGCACGCCGGCCACGGCGGTCGCCGCCGCCTCGAGCGCGTCGAGGGCGGTGGGATGGATCCGCAAGGGGCGCTCGTGATCCGGCGCCGGCGCGATGGGCTCCACGGCCACCACCGCGGGGCGTCGCTCCTCGGCGCCGGCGTCGGCGGGCAGCAGGTCGGCGGGGCGGGCGGTGGATCGAGTGGATCGCTCCGCCGCCTCGGCCGGGGGTGGCGCCGCGAGCTCGGGCGGCGCCGCGGTGCGCGTCTTTTTTGTGGCCGGCCTCTTCGCCGCAGGCCGCTTCGCGGCGGGCTTCTTCGCGGCGGGCTTCTTCGCTGCGGGCTTCTTTGCGGCGGGCTTCTCCGCGACGGGCTCCGTCGCGACCGCCTGCTTCGCGACGGCCTGCTCTGCGGCGGGCTGCTTCGCGGCGCGCTTCCGACCTCCCTTCTTCGGCTCCGGCGCGGCCCCGCGCTTCGCGGGCTCGGTCTTCTTCCGCGCCGCCTCTGCCTCCGGCCGCACCGCGGCGCCGCGCTGGAAGGGATCGTTCCCGAGGACCGGCCGCTTCCTGGCCATCGCTTGGCTTCCCTTCATCGGGCCTCGGCCTCCGAGCCCGGCTGGTCGATCGCCTGGACCGCCTCCAGCGTAGAGTGCTTCGGCTTGAAACCAAGAGTTTCCTTGGCGAGCGCGATGTCGGTCACCACGGGATACCGCAGATAGTCGAGCATCGAAGCCGGCAGCGCATACCCGAGCCCAACGCCCCGCATCGCCCGCAGCGCCGCCTCCGCGAGGCGGTGGGGGAGGGGAACCGCCCTGGTGCCGCGCAGCCGCAGGGCCGCGGAGATCGGCAGCACCCCCGCGCCGGCGACGTTGAACACGCCGGCAGCCCCGAGCCGGATCGCGGCGAGGAGCGCGTCTACGGCGTCCTCGGGGTGCACCGCCTGCATGAGCGGATCGAAGCCGGCCAGGGTGGGCGCCACGCCCTGCGACAGGTACCGGCTGATGAGGTTGCGGGCGCCGGGGCCGAGGATCGGCGCGAACCGCAGGATCGCCACCGCCACCTCTGGGTGCTCCTCGGCGAAGCGCCGCACCTCCCGCTCCGCCTCGAGCTTGTCGCCGACGAAGCGCGACGAGGGCGCGCCCCGCGTGCGCTGATCCTCGCGGATCAGGCTGGGGTTCTTGGGGTGGGCGCCGTAGACCGCCGTGGTCGAGCGCATCACGAGCCGCTCCACCTTCGCGGCGGTGGCTGCGGTGAGGACGTGGAGCGTGCCGATCACCTCCAGCTCGTGGGCGTAGGAGGCGTTGGGGATCGGCTCTCCGAAGAACGCGAGGTGGACGAGGGCGGCGCACCGCTCCACCAGCAGGATGTCGGCGATCTCCTGGTCGGCGGAAGGGCGGGTGAGATCGATCCGATGGAACACGACCTTCGGCAGCGGCTCCTCGGGAGGGCGCAGATCGATCGCGACGATCCGCGCGACGGCCGGATCCGCGGCGAGGCGCTGCGCCAGCCTCCTGCCGAGGAGGCCGTGGGACCCCACGATCGCGATCGACTGCGGCATGCCCCGCCCGTCGCCCCCGCCGGGGCCGGCGCCCGTCCTCGTGGCCATCGTCGCGTTTTAGGAGGCGGCGGAGGGAGGGTCAAGGCTGGAGGATGCGCTCGGCGCAATCCTTTGGCGGATTCGTGTACCTTTCGCGCGTGACCGCCATCCGACAGCTCTCCTCGGACGTCATCAACAAGATCGCCGCCGGCGAGGTGGTGGAGCGTCCGTCCTCGGTGGTGAAGGAGCTGGTGGAGAACGCCCTGGACGCCGGCGCCACCCGGGTGGACGTCGAGATCCTGGGCGGCGGCCGGGATCGGATCCTGGTCTCGGACGACGGCAAGGGGATGAGCCGCGAGGACGCGCAGCTCTGCATCGAGCGGCACGCGACCTCGAAGCTCGCCGACGCCGAAGGGCTCTTCCACATCGCGAGCTACGGCTTCCGAGGCGAGGCCATCCCCGCGATCGCCTCGGTGTCGCGGTTTACCCTCACCACCCGCGAGCCTGACGCGCTGGAGGGGACGCGGATCGTCATCGATGGCGGTCGGGTGCTCTCGGTGGACTCCTGCGGCGCGCCCAGGGGCACCTCCCTCGAGATCCGGGACCTCTTCCACGCCACGCCGGCGCGCCGCAAGTTCCTCAAGCGCGCCGAGACCGAGGCGGGCCACATCGGAGAGACCCTCGTGCGCCTGGCGCTGGCCCGGCCGGACGTCTCGTTCTCGCTGCGCTCCGGCGATCGCACGTCGTTCCGCTCGCCGGCAGGCCCCGATCCCCGCGAGCGGATCGCCGCGGCGATCGGCAAGGAGATCTTCGAGCATCTGCTCCCGGTGGAGCACGTGCGGGGATCGGTGCGGGTCCACGGCTTCGCGGCGTCGCCCGCGTTCTCGCTGCCGACGCCACGGGCGATCTACCTCTTCGTCAACGGGCGCTTCGTCCGCGACCGCGCGGTGCAGCACGCGATGCAGCGGGCCTACGAAGGGCTGCTGCCCTCGGGGCGATCGCCGGGGATCGTGCTCTTCGTGGAGGTGCCGCCCCACGAGGTGGACGTGAACGTCCACCCGCAGAAGCTCGAGGTGCGCTTCGCCGATCCCCGCGGGGTCTACGACGCCGTCTCCCGCGCGCTGGGCGACGCGCTGGGGAAGGGGGACTGGCTGAAGGCCACGGTGGCGCGGCCGGACGCGCCGGCGCGCAGCTACGCGGTGGCGCCCTCGTCGCAGCCCGCGTTCGATTGGCGGAATCGCGAGTCCGCCCGCAGCGCGTCGGAGGCGCTGTGGCCACGGGAAGGCGACCGCGCCGCGGCAGGAGGCGGGGAGGCGTCGCGCTCGAGATGGTCTCCAGCCGCCGGCGGGGCCGCGCCGACGAGCGGAGCGGCGCCCGAGGGCGACCTCCTAGGCGGGGCCGGCGGCGCTGCGGCGGACGCCGGGGAGAACGGCGCCGCCGCGGTGACCATCGAGAGCGGCGGATTGCGCCTGGTGGGGGTCCTCGGCTCGTCCTTCCTCGTTTGCGAGAGCGCCGGCGGCGGCGTGGCGATCGTCGATCCGCGGCGGCTTCGCGAGGGGATCGCCAGGGAGAGGCTGCGCGCGTTCGCGGACGAGGGAAAGAAGGGGCAGCCCTTCCTCTTCCCGGTGATGGTGGATCCCGGGATGCCCGCGGCGCGGCTCCTGCTCGAGCGGATCGACGGGGTGCGGGGCCTCGGCTTCGACCTCGAGCCCTTCGGCGGGACGACCTTCGCGCTCCACTCGGTGCCGTCGCCGCTGGTGGGCGCCGCCTACGATCGGCTGCTGGTGGCCGTGGTGGAGGCGCTGGGAGAAGGGAGCGAGGCGGCGCTCTCCCGGATGGCCGCCTTCGCCGCAGCGGCGCCGCAACCTGCGCTGCTGCCCGAGGAGGCGACCCGGCTCCTGGAGGAGTGGCGTGAAGCCGGGGGCCGGGAGATCCCGGTCGTGGCCGAGCTCGATGTCGACGAGCTGCGCCGCCGCGCGGCGCGATCCTGACCGCCGAGGGGTGCCGGCTCCGCGACCACTCCGCGACGTGAGGAGCGTCAGCTCGCCGGGGGCCGAGGGCCCGGCTCGCCGGCGATCGCCTCCGCGGCGCCGGGGCGACGCAGGAGCCTGCCCGCCCACACGAAGAAGCCGAGCTGCGCCAGGGCGAGGGCGGCGGTGAGGATCACCACCATCACCTGCGCGGCGGTGAGGGTGACGGCCATGGTCTCGGCCATGCCACCCATTGCAGCCACCGGCGCGAAGAGGAGCCGCTGGCCGCTCAACAGACCGACCTGCACCCAGGTCTGCACCACGAGCGAGAGCACCGCGTACGCCTGGGAGAGGGTGAGCCCGGCGCGGAGGGAGCGCATGGCCCCGGGGCGGCGCAGCCGCGCCGAGAGCGACCCGACCAGCAACATCCCCGACGCGACGAGGTTCGTGGCGGCGAGCGCCGTCACCGCGGGCCGGCGCTCGCGCATGACCTCGCGGTAGACGTCGGGGACCCGGTCGATCGCCTCCTGGATGTGGCCCCATGCGGCCTCCTCGCCGCTCGGCGCCTCGGGCAGGGTGAGGGCCGGCAGCTCGGGGATCGGCTCCCGCCACGAGAGCAGCCCCGATGCCCCGAACGCTACGCCCATGACGCCGAGGACGCCGCAGAGCATCAGCATCAGCGGGAGGCGGCGCAGGGGATCGCGGGGCACGACGGTCATGGGGGCTCCTGGAGGCGTCATCGCGGACCCTCCATACCCGATCGAGACGATCGGAAATGGAGAAACCCGCGGCACCGCCGCGATGATGCCGGGAGAAGTGCGGGCGGCCTGGCGGCCGAGGGCTCCGCCCTTGACCCCGCCAGACGCACGGTGCACCCTCCGGCCACCGATGGCCTCCGAAACCAAGAACGAAGGCGCCAACGCGCGGCCGGATGAGCAGGTCCCAGTCTCCTACGCAGAGAAGGCGATGAGCTCGCTGCTCCGCCTCCACGACGAGCTCGTGGAGGAGAAGGAGCGGCGGATCGATCTCTACCGCAGGCTCATGGATCGGGAGCAGCAGCTCGCCGAGGTCCGGGCCTACGTGCAGCTCCTCGAGTCCGAGCTGTCGCGGATCGGCGCCGCGCCCAACGTGGCGCTCCCCGCCGCGACCCGCGCGGTGCCGGCGCTGCCGACCGGTTCGGCGGAGGTCGAGGCGCCGGCCGAGTCCACCGCGATCGAAGCGGACGAGCCGGCGGAGGCCTCCGCGGCCACCGGCCCCGCGCCGATCGTCGCCTGGGTCCCTGCCAACGCGGGCAAGGGTGGAAGGCGTTGATCGGCTCCGGGCGCACGACATCGCAAATGCGTTCGCTGCGGCTCGCGGTCCGCGTGGGGTGCTGGTGCGTGGCCTTGGCTGCGGTGGCGCCAGCCCGGCAGGCGCATGCCCGCGCGATCGAAGGAGAGGGGATCGTCGCCATCCTCCCCGCCGCCCGTTGGGGCGGGAAGCCGGCGAGCCTGGACAACCGCGGCTTCGCGCCCGCGTTGACGGCGAGCTTCGGCTTGCGCCCCACGGCGTCGACGGAGCTGGCGATCGAGATCGGGGGCACGATCTTCGGATCCGGGCAGGACGCGGGTCGCTTCGACTTCGTGGGGATGCCGCTGCTGGTGCGGGGGAGCTACACCCCGACTCCCGGGAGGGAGCTGCGCCCGGTCTTCCACGCCGGCGTGGGCAAGGAGCTGGTGCTCGTGTACGGGCCCGGGAAAGAGTATCAAGAGCATACACCCACCGTCGCGATGGCGGCCGCCGGCCTGCAGGCCGACCTGACCGACGCGATCGGGCTCCAGGCGGACGCGGGCTACCTCTACGCGAGGGCCCGGGCGCCGGGGGTGGGTGAGCTCGACGGCGGCGGCGTGTTCGTACGGGCGGGGATGTTCTTCCGATGGGATCCGGTCAGGCGCCTGGGGCGTTGATCGGGCGAGAGCGCGGTGACACGCGCGGCGATTAGGAGCGAGTGATGGAGAAGGAGCTGGCGGAGATCCGCAAGGAGATCATCGAGGCGCGCAACCTCGTGATCAAGAACGACAACCTCCTCAAGAACCTGGTCGCCGACATCAAGGCCTTCGGCAAGAAGCAGGAGGGCTTCGAGCGCAAGCAGTGGATCTCCGCCGGGGCTGCGTACCTCGTGTTCGCGGTGTTCGCCGCGGGCGGCGCCGTGCTCGCCTCCAAGGGCTACGTGGCCCGCGCCGAGGCGGAGGCGGCGGCCCTCTCCGTGAAGGCGACGGAGGCCACCGAGGCGGCGAAGCAGGCGCGCGACGACCTCAACGCGTCCCGCGAGGCCTCGAAGCTCGCCCTCGCCGCGTATCAGAAGCTCGACGCGGGCACGCCGGAGGAGCGCGAGGCCGCCGTGACCGCGCTCCTCGCTGTGGATCGGGCGAAGATCTCCCGGCTGGAGGCGAGGGCCCTGGACGATCGCGGCCGCGCCGTGATCCAGCAGCTCGCCAACGAGCGGCTCGACGCGGGGAAGACCGCCTACCGCCGGTCCGACTGGAAGACCGCGGCCTCCGAGCTCGAGAAGGCGCTCACCATCTGGCCCGAGCACCCCGCCGCCGACGAGCACGCGTTCTATCTGGGATCGGCGGCCCTCGAGCTGAAGAGCTACCAGATGGCGGCGGACAACCTGAGCCGGTTCCTGGCGCGCTACACCGGCCGGACGAACAAGGACTACGCCCACGTCCTGCTGGCCCGGGCCCAAGAGGCCCTCGGCGAGAAGGAGAAGGCGCAGGCGACGCTGCGGGACGGCATCTCCTCCTATCCGGCGAGCCAGTTCATCCCGCACATGCGCCGGCACCTCTCGAACCTGCGCAAGGCAGAGACCGCACAGCAGTGATGATTTGACGCGGGAGGCGCGCCGGGCCTAGCCTGCGCGCCGCAATGACCGCTCCTGCTCGCGATCCGCGCGGCCGCCTCTTCCGCCGCATCTTCCTCGGCCTCCACGTCTCGGTGGCGGCGGTCTTCGGCCTTTCGCTGACGTGGGGCGTCTGGCAGGGGCTGGTCCGCATCCGCCCGCCCAAGGCCCAGCCCAAGCTCGAGGTGTCCGCGTGTGCGGACGATCTCTCTGCCCTCCGCCAGGAGCTGGTCGAGCGCCTCGCCGGGTTCCCCGCCGCAGAGTCCGCCGCGCTCGAGGGGCGCAGGTACGAGGAGTGGGCGGTGGCGTACCGGCACCGGGTGGCCTCGTCGCGGCAGCGGTGCACGCCGCCCCAGGGCGCGACGGGCGAGCAGGCCCAGGCGATGAACGACGCCTTCGTGGCGCTCCTGCGCAGCGTCGACCTCTCGGAGATCCAGGCCACCCACTGGTCGCGGCACCTCGGCCCCTATCTGGACGAGGCGGCCGCCGCCATCGAGCGAGCCCGCTGACGAGAGCATCGAGGATCCGCCGAGAGTTCGTGAATCTATTCACGAACTCTGCGAGCCGAACGCGAGCGAACGCAAAGGAGAGCCCTGAGCGCGCAGCGCGTGAATCAATCGCCTCCGCCACGTGCGGAGCGATTGATTCACCGGCTCTGACAGTGTCTCCAGAAATCTGCTGCGCGCCCCGCCTGCCTCGTTGGCGCTCCGCTCCGATGCTCAGTACCAGCGTGTACGCTCCGCTTCGGTGCTCGCGCCGCCTCGCATCCGTGGCTGCTCGCGACGATTTGTGGAGACTCTGTGAAGGTCAGTCGGCTGGCAGCACCAGGCTGAAGGAGCCGTCGGCGCGGGAGACCGCTTCGCCCACGAGATCCGGGGGGCCTCCCGTCGCGAGCCGCCACGCCCGCACCAGGGCGCCGGCTACGGGCATCGTCTCCCCGCCTTGCCCCTCCCAGAGCGTGCCGATGACCAGCGCCGGCTCGGGCATGGTGACGTCCTCCTGGGCGTCGGCCTCCAGCGGCGCGGAGAGGGGACGGACGAGCCAGGGGATCGCCGGAGCGAAGGGCCGCAGGGTGAGGTCGTAGTCGCCTGGATCGAGGGCGAGCTGCCAGCTCCCGTCGGACGAGACGGGCGCGGACGCAGCCCTGCCCCCGCCACCGCGGGCGGGGCGGAGCTCCACCAACCCTCCCGAGACGCCGTCGGCGCTGCCTCGGAGCGCGATCGGCTTGGGGAGCGAGACCGAGAGGGAGGAAGGAGTCCCCGCGTCGACGGTGAAGGTCGCGTCGCACGGTTGCTCCCCGGCGAGGACGCAGCCACCCGCTGCGGCCTCCGCGCCCGCCGGCGGGACGGCGCGCAAGGAGTAACGTCCCGGCGTGAGCCAGAGCTCGTAGCGGCCTCGCTCCACTTCCCTGCCGGGGCCGGAGCTGAAGCGCGAGGTGGCCTCGTCGCCGGAGGGGACCGAGGTCGCCGTGACGATCGCGCGGGAGATCGAGCCCCCGCCTGCGTCCGTCACGGCGACGATCACCCGCTCCAGGGCGAGGGCTCCCGGGTTGACCGCAACCGGGCCGAGGTCGAGATCGTCGTCGCCCGCGAGCTTCACCGTGAGCGTCTGCCCCGGGAGGGTGGGGAGGACGGCGTCCAGGGGGCCGATCCGGACCTCGATGTCTTCACCTGCGGGCGGCGCGAAGCGAAGGGTGGACTCGGCAGGGCCGGAGCAGGCGCCACCCGGCCTCGACCGCAGCTCGAGGCGGGAAGAGAGGGGCGTGCCGGTCGCGGGATCATGGACGCGGACGAAGGCGCCGCAGGCCTGGCGGGGATCCCGCTCGGGATCGACCACCAACCGAAGCCGCAAGGTGCGTTCCGCCGGCCACTCGATCAAAGAGAGCTCCCGGTGCTCGCATCTGGCCAGCTGCACCTTCTTGAACAGCGGCGGCGGTCCGGCCGGATCCGGGTGGAAGGCGAGGGTCCACGCGCCCGCCGGGAGGTCCATCGCGAACCTGCCCTTCACGAAGCCTTCGAAGCGGGACTCGAGGCCGGTGAGCGCCGACGGCTCGCCCTTCGCGACGAGCAGCGCGCCCCCGTCTCCTTCGAGGGTGCCGCTCACGGACGAGCGGCAGAGCGAGAAGGCGAGGGGCCCGTCCGCCGGTGGAAACGAGGCGGGGCCGAGGGGCGACGAGGCGGGCGGGAGCACCTGCCACGCGATGGTGCCGGCGGGTTTGCCCAGCTCGTGGCAGGTCCCTGCGAAGCAGGCCAGCCCCTCGTCGCAATCGGTGGGGTAGGTACAGTCCGCGCCGGGCCCGCCGCCGCACGCGGAGACGAGCAGCAGCGCGGCAACGAAAGGCAGCGGCCACCTCAAGGCAGGCACTCCTGCACGCTCTCCACGAAGACGGTCCAGCTCGTGTGGGTCACCGCCTTCCCCGGGGCTGGGGCGCGGTTCGCCGGATCGCGGGTGGCGTCGGGGTCGAACCCGTCCGAGACCACCGCCTCCACCACCAGCACCTGGTCCTCGTACTGACTGAAGAACAGATCCAAGGCGTCGCCCGCTGGAGCGCGGATGCCGTCCTGGAAGCCGGCATTGATCCCGTGCGCGCGCACCGGATCGGTACTCCCCCGATGGTAGTTCACGAACCAGCGGACCTCGATCGCGTCCTCCTCGTCCATGTCCTGGATCGCCAGGAGCTCGAGGCGCTGCCTGCCGCAGCCGCGCTGGGTGCGGATGACGGAGTGCTCGGGCGATCGCCCCAGGATCCGGGGGGGATCGTCGAGGCCGCTCTCCTCGTCGCCGGGGACGAGGGGCTGCGGGACGAGGCACGCGGGGAGCAGCAGCCCGGCTGCGAGGAGGAGGAATCTCGCTTTCACGACTCCGCCTCCTCGCCCCGCTCGGCCTCCAGGTGCCGGAAGATCGTGCGGGGATCGACGCCCAGCTCCCGCGCGGTCTTCGCGCGGTTTCCGCCGTTCCGCTCCAGCACCTCGTTGATGTACCGGCGCTGGAACTCGTCCTTGGCCTGCTGGAGGGACATCACCGGATCGAGCTTCTCCGGGTGCAGCTCCAGATCCTGGGCGGAGATCAACGGCCCGTCCGTGAGCACCACCGCCTTCTTCACCCGGTTCTCGAGCTCGCGGACGTTCCCCGGCCACGCATAGCGCCGCATCGCCCCCAGCGCGTCCGGGGTGAAGCCCCGCACGTTGGATTCGAACTCCTTGGAGAACCCCGCCAGGAACCATCGGGCGAGCACCTCGACGTCGCTTCCCCGCTCTCGCAGCGGCGGCAGATGCAGGCTCACCACGTTGAGGCGGTAGTAGAGATCCTCGCGGAAGGTCCCCTTGGCGATGGCCTCCTCCACGTCCTGGTTGGTGGCGGCGATCACCCGGATGTCGATCGGCTCCGAGCGGGTGTCGCCCACCTTCACCACCGCCCGCTCCTGCAGCGCCCGCAGGATCTTCACCTGCAGGTGCGGGGGCATCTCTCCGATCTCGTCGAGGAAGAGGGTCCCTCCGTGGGCCGACTGGAACCGCCCCACGCGCGTCTGGGTGGCGCCGGTGAAGGCCCCTCGCACGTGCCCGAAGAGATCGCTCTCCAGGAGGTTCTCGGGAATCGCGCCGCAGTTGATCGCCACGAAGGGGCCGTCGCGCCTGGCGCTGCGCCGGTGGATCTCCCGCGCGATCACCTCCTTGCCCGTGCCGGTGTCGCCCGTCACCAGCACCGAGACGTCCGCGAGGGCCACCTTGTCGATCCGCCGGTAGATCTCCTTCATCGCGTCGCAGGCCCCGAGGACCTCGCCGTAGCGTCCCTGCGCGAGCTGCTGGCGGAGCTCGTGGTTGTCCCGGCGCAGCTCGTTCATGAGCATGGCGTTGCGGACGAGGAGCGACGCCTGGGCGGCGAAGATGGTGAGCAGGTCGAGGCTGCGCTCCTCGAAGAGGTGCGCCACCCGATCGTTGCCGACGTAGAGGAGGCCGAAGAGCTCGCCCTGATCGACGAGCGGCGCGCACATCACGCTGGAGAGGCGCAGGTTGACCACGCTCTCGGCGGCGCCGAACTCCTGGTCGTTCAGCGCGTCGGAGACGATGAGGGCCTTCCGGCTCTGCAGCACCTTGGTGACGATCGAATCCGACACCCGATCCAGGGCGCTCTCCAGATCGGACCGGCCGACGTTTCGGGCCACCTTCACCCGCAGCTCGCCGCCCTCGAGCAGGAGGAGGAGCCCCTTGTCGGCCCGGGTGTTCGCGATCACGCCGTCCATGAGCTCGACGAGGAGGGAGTCGATGGGATGATCGCCGAGGAGCTTCTCCGAGAAAGAATGGAGCGCGCGCAGGCTGTCGAGCGACTCGTCGGAGATCCCTCCGCCCGGCGGCGGCGGGGCGCCCTTCGTGAACGCGAGCGACACCGGGCCCAGCGAGATCGACCCGCCCGCCGCGAGCGTCGCCTCGGTGCGCCTGCGGCCCTCGTGTTGGAAGGCGGCGTCGACCGCGGTGGCGTGCAGCGCGTCCCCCTGGACACGTACATGGAGGGCCGCCTGTGGGACGGCGTCGTGCGGCACCACCACGTCGTTGTCCGGCGACCGGCCCACGGTGGTGATCCGCTTCACGAGCGGCACCTCGCGGCTCGATCCGTCGGGAAGCTCGATGCGCAGATATGCCACGCCGATCTCCTTCTAGAAGCGAAAGGCCACGCCCACCGTGGCGCCGTCGGCGCCCGCTGACACCAGCGGCACCGGGACGAGGGCGGTCTCCTCCTCGCCGCGTGCGGCCGGCGGCGCGGAAGGGGACGGCGCGTTCTTCTGACGGGGCCTCGTGACCTCGGGCTCGAAGCGGGACCATGCGTCGACCACGCCGTAGCCCCACGCGAAATAGAAGATCGCAGCGGAAGCCCACTTGACCGTGTCGAGGTTCCGCGAGAGCTCGAGATCCTGCCGGGCGATCCTGCCGTCGGTGGTCATGCTCTGGATGGCCAGGAAGCTCGCCGCGCTGGTGAGGGCGGCGGTCGCCTGGATCGAGGCGAGGGTCCACCCCGCGCTGCGATCCCCGTTCTGGAACTGGCCGGCGCCCAAGGGGAGGAACACCAGCGCCAGGTGCCGGCGCTCCAGCACCTCCGGCTCGACCGAGGCCTCCTGCGCGGCGCGGGCCCGCTCCTCCAGGAAGCGCGCCCTGGCCTCCTCTTCCGCCCGGCGCGCCTCCTTCGCGAGCCGGCGCTGCTCGCGGATGGGGGCGAGGCGCTCCTCGTTGTCTCGGCGGACGGCGTAGAAGAACTCGACCGCCGCAGGCGTGGTGAAGAAGGGATCGAGGCGGTAGTCGGGCTCGATGGAGAGGATCTGCAGGAAGTAGCGCTCTGCCTTCTCGCGGCGATCGGGGGCGTCGCCGTAGAGGGCGGAGAGGGCCGCGATCCGGTTGGCGTCGATGAGCTGCTCGTCGCTGGAGAGGACGTTGCGCCGGAGCAGATCCTCGGCGAGGGCGCCTGCCTGCTCGTAGTCGCCCCACTCGAAGGTGTCGCGGGCCCGCCGCAGATCGTCGTCGGCGCCGGCTCGGGACGCAGCGGGGACGAGCACGACGAGGGCGAGGAGCCAGGCGCGGATCAAGGTGCGCTCCCGCCCTCCGGCTGCTCCGCTCCGAACTCGAGGCGTTTGGAGCGCGCCCGCTGGCCGGCCCGGACCACGACGTCGGAGGGGAGGCGCTTGCGCGTCCCGTCGTCCCGCGAGGCGAGCAGCTCGAACCGCACCGTCTTCACGTACCTCTCCCGTCCCGAGTCGTCCCTCGAGAAGCCGACTGCGACACCACCGCGGCGGTTCACGTCGGCCACCGTACCCTTGAAGGTCCCGTCGAGCCAGACCTCTGCGTCCGGAAGGTCGCAGTCGATCTCGAACCAGCCGCTCTCCCGCGGGACGAGGGCGATGCTCCGCTGCAGCGCGTCCTCGCCAGCCTCCAGCTCGAGGACCTCCTCGTAGGGCTCGCAGCAGCCGGCGTGGGAGAGGGTGATCGTGTGGGGGCCGACCGGGAGCTCTCCCCGCCAGGCAGGCGCCACCGTGGCCTGCACCTGACCGTCGATCGAGAGGGACGCGCCCTGCGGCACCCACCGGAGCTGCACCAGGCGGCGGGCCGCAGGGGCGGGGGCGGCCGCCTGCCTCGGCGGCTTCTCCTGGCGCCGGGGAGCCTCGGCCTGGGGGGAAGGAGGGACGGCCTGGTCCCCGACGGGAGCAGGGGGCGCGGCGACGTCCTCGGGCGCCACGGCGTCCTCGGGCGCGGCGTCTCCTGCCGCCTGCGCCGGATCGGCCCGGACGTCGGCTGGCGGGACGGGATCCGGCGTCGCCTCCGCCACCTCTGGCGCCGCATCGATCGCCCACCAGGTCCCGATGGCGATGGCGAGCGCCCCGGCGGCGCCGGCGGCGCGCAGCCCTCTGCGGCGGCGGCGCATCCGCTCCAGGAGCGCATGGACGCGCGGCTCCGCCGGGGCCAGGGCCAGGACCCGGTCGAAGTAGGCGAGGGCGCGCGCGGGTCGCCTCGCCGCCAGCGCCTCCTGCCCCCGCGCCAACAGGTTCTCCACGAGCCGCGATCGCAGCGCGTCCCGGTAGCCGGCCGGATCCCCGAAGTACGAGCGGAGCTCCTCCTCGGTCGGATCGATCCCGCCGAGGTCGAGAACCGGGCGCAGGGCCTCGCGCAGCTCGCGCATCCCGGGGAACCGCGCGGCCGGATCGCGCCGCAGGCAGCGATCGATCACCGCGGCGAGTTCGTCGGAGCAGGTCGGCTCGAGCTGGCGGGGATCCGGGTAACGCCCCTCGAGGATCGATCGCAGGGTCTGGGTGGTGTTGGCGCCCTCGAACGCCATCCGACCCGTCACCATCCAGTAGAGGATCGTGCCCAGCGAGAAGACGTCCGCGGCCGGCCCGGACTCCCTTCCCTCGATCACCTCGGGGGGCATGTGCAGCGGCGAGCCGACCATGGCGCCGGTCATGGTCATCCGCTCGTCGCTGCCGATCATCCGGGCGATCCCGAAGTCCATCAACTTCAGGGCGCCGCCGTCGCCGACCATCACGTTTTCGGGCTTGAGATCGCGGTGGACCACGCCGGCCTCGTGGGCGTGCTCGAGGGCCTCCGCCAGGAGCGACGCCACCAGCGCGCCGATCTCCGGGAGGCCGAAGGTCACCTCTTCCCCGAACGAGCGCAGGGTCCGGCCCTTCACGAACTCGGTGACGATGAAGCTCTGGACGGCCTCGTCCCCCGAGAAGTCGTAGATCTCCACGATCCCGGGGTGTCGCAGCCTGGCCACGGCCCGGGCCTCGCGGGAGAAGCGGCGGCGGCTCTCCTCCTTCCCGGCGAGGTGCGGGTGCAGCACCTTGACCGCTACCTCGCGATCCAGCGACACGTCGAGGCCCTTGTAGACCACGGCCATGCCGCCGCTGCCGACCTCCTCGAGGAGTCGGTATCGATCGAGCTGCCGACCGATCACCCTTCGTCTCCGAAGACGATCCCCAGGTTGCGGGCGTCGCGGACCAGCTCCCCGTCCACGTCCACGAGGCGGGTCTTCGACGCCCGGCCCAGGGGTACCGGGACCACGTCGTTGCCGTGGAGGGCGACCATGTGGTCGCCGAGGCCCTGATCGATCAGCTCGACGGCCCTGCAGCCGAAGCGGGAGCCGAGGATTCGATCGTAGGCGGTGGGCGTCCCGCCCCGGGCCAGGTGGCCCAGGACGGTGACGCGGATCTCGTGCTCGGTGATCCGCTCCGAGAGCAGGTCCGCCGCGACCTTTCCGGCGCCGCCCAGGCGCACGACCCCGCGGCCGCGGATCGCCTCGGCGGCCTCGGCCACCGAGACCTCTCCGCCCCTGGGGTGGGCGCCCTCCGCGACCACCACGATGGCGAAGCTCCTGCCCGCTTCCTTCCGGCGACGGATCATGCGGACCAGCGCGCCGACCTCGTAGGGGATCTCGGGGATGAGCACCGCGTCCGCGCCGCCGGCGATCGCGGCGTGCAGCGCGAGGTGCCCGGCGTTGCGGCCCATCACCTCCAGCAGCATCACCCGATCGTGCGACTCGGCGGTGGTGTGGAGCTTGCCCACCGCGTCGGTCGCCGTGCTCCGCGCGGTGTCGAAGCCGAAGGTGACGTCGGTCTCGGAGAGATCGTTGTCGATCGTCTTGGGGCAGCCGACGACCCGCATCCCCTTGGCGGCGAGGCCGTGCGCGATCTGCAGCGTGCCGTCTCCGCCGATGCAGACCAGCCACTCGACGCCCAGGCGGCGAAGGCGGTCCACCGCGGCGTCGGAGACGTCCTCGTTGGTCCAGGCGTCGCCACGCCGCACCGGGTAGGAGAAGGGGTTCGCCTTGTTGGAGGTGCCGAGGATGGTGCCGCCGCGATCGAGGATCCCGCGCACCGCGGCGAGGTCCAGGGGGATCGGCGGGACGTCCTCCACCACGCCGTGGAAGCCGTCCTCGAAGCCCAGGACCTTCCAGCCGCGGCCGAGGCTGCTCCTCACCACGGCGCGGATCACCGCGTTGAGCCCAGGGCAGTCGCCCCCCCCGGTGAGCAGGCCGATCGTCTTCTTCGCCATTGCGGGCGCCCCTTCCAAGCCGTCGAAGAGGGCGCATTGTAGGAGCGGCGCTCACCTGCCGGCAACGACAACCGGCCTCCGGGCGATCCGGGGCTCGCAGCGCGCCCCGCGGGCGCGCCGGCGATCACTCCATCCGGTAGCAGACACAGGCGTTCTGATCGCAGATGCCGTCGCAACCGCCGCAGTCCACCGGGCACAGGCACTGGCAGGTGTTCGGATCCACGGTGCGGGAGCCGCTGCACGTCACCGTCTCCGGGTGGCAGACCAGGGAGCAGCTCGCCTCGTCGAAGGCGAAGCCGGGCGCCGGCGTCGCCTGGGGCGGCGAGCACTCGCAGCTGCAGGAGTCGGTGGCGCACCGCTGGTTGGGGCCGCAGGACCCTCCGCAGTCCGGCGCACAGGCCGGCTGGCAGGCGAGTCGATCGCAGTACTGGTTCGCCTCGAGGCCGCCGCAGTCCCTGGGGCACGTCCAGGAGCAGGTCGTCCTGTCGCAGACGACGTTCTCTCCGGGCTTGGGCTGGCCGTTGCACTGGTCGTCGCAGGACCAGGCGCAGGACCCGTGGTCGCATTGGAAGCCGGGACCCGGAGGCGTGCCCGGGCAGCTCGGACAGACGAAGTCGCAGCTGGCCCTGTCGCAGACCCTCCCCGGCGGCGCCTGCCCGCCGCAGTCCGCCGGACAGACGAAGCTGCACGAGACGGGATCGCAGCGGTGGTTGGGTCCGGGGGCGTTGCCGCCGCAGTCCCAGGGGCAGACGCACTCCAGGGTGGCCGGATCGCAGACGAGGGGATCCGGGCACGCATCGCACGCCTCGGGGAACGCGTTCGGCGTCAGGTCGATCCAATAGCGGTAGCTGAGCGCGATGTTGTGGGCCACCTCGTCGTTCGCCGGCCGGCAGTCGCCGAAGAAGGTGATCCGGTTCGAGGCGCCGTCGTAGTCGAAGCCGTGGCTCCTGCTGCGTGGCACGTCGGCTGGGTCGCAGCCGGGGCCCTCGGGGCTCACGAGGGCGGCCGGATCCATCGCCACCTTGAACGAGGCGGAGATGGGCGCGCGGGAGACGTCGTAGGGCGAGGTGCCGCCGATCACCGAGTTCAGGATCGCGTCGATGGTGGCGTTGATCGTCTGCAGGTTCAGCAGATCGCCGATCGGGCCGTTCAGCCCGTTGATCACGTCGCGGTAGCGGTTGCGCTTGTCGATGGAGTTCTGGTTGTTCGAAGTGCAGTCCCCGTTGCCGGGGTAGCAGGTGAGGATCCCCGAGAGGAACGCCCGCTGGTCGCCGGGGCGCTTGTTGTCCCAGTCTTCGAAGAAGGGGATCCAGTCCGCGGGCGTGTCGAACGACTGCTCCGGCTCGTCGGAGATGAAGACGATCACCAGGGTGGCGTCCGGGCGGATGCGATCGTCGCGGGCGTCCTCCACCGGGGTGAAGTACCCCTGCGGATACTGGTTCATGTAGGCAGCGTTGCAGCCGATGCCGCCGCGGATCGCGCAGAGCACGGGGAAGAAGCCGCGCTCGGTGCCGCTGCCGTTGATGCCCGGCTTGGCGTCGATCCGGAACTGGTTCGGATCGCGGGTGAAGTTGGTGAGGCGCTTGTTGTGGCCGGTGTTGCCCGAGGTGAGCGCCAGACCTCCCTGATCGAAGTCGGTCGTGATCGTCGCGATCCGCCAGTCGAAGGCGGCGTTGAAGAGCTGCGTCGCCATCGCGTCCGCGGCGTTCGACAGCGCCGTCTGCTTGTCGGACATGGAGCCCGAGTTGTCGATCACGAAGAGGAAGTCGACCTTCGCCCAGGGCTGCGACTGGAACCTGTCGCAGGCGACGTTGGTGGTGTCGCCCGACTGGGCGAGGGCAGAGCCGTTGGCGACGTCGTCGAGCTGGATCACGACGTCGCCGCTCCAGCTGGACGCCTGCACCAGCGACGCCACCACCACGGCGCGCCTCGGATCCCGCACCACGTACTCGACCTGGAGCTTGAAGGGGCCGGTGACGCCCGCCGTGCCTGGGAGCAATCCGGTTGCGCCGGGGACCAGCGCCTTCACCAGGTTGTTCGCCTGGGTGCGCAGGTCTTCGCCCCCCGCCACGTCGTAGAGGGCGCGCACGGCCGGATAGCCGTCCCACGTGGTGAAGGTCTGGATGATGGGCGAGGAGAGGCCGCCGAACGCGGCGCGATCGGCCGCCTCCTCCGCGGTCGCGTCGCCGGCCGCCGGCTTCACCACCGCGAACCCGGCCATCGGCGTGGCGCCGGGCGCGTAAATCATCCTGCCGGCGTTCTTGAGGGCGGCGGTCTTCACCTGGGTGACCTCGGACCACGAGGGGCGGGTGGCCAGGCGCAGGTCGGCGGCGTTGTCGGCGCGGAACACCACCGGCTGGAGGGATTGGGTCGAGCACGCCGCCACCATGGCGGGATCGTTCGCGTCCGACACGCCCGGGTCGGTCTCGTTGGGATCGACCTTTCCGTCGTTGTTTCCGTCCTCGACGCCGTCCATCACCCCGTCGCCGTCCGTGTCGGGGTTCAGCGGGTTCGTCGTCGTCGACGGATCCGCGTCGGGGACGAAGCGGGCGCCGCACTTCACCGGCTCCGGGGTCTCCGTGTAGCCGAGCTCGACGCCGTCGGTGAGGCCGTCGCCGTCGGTGTCTTTGAGCCGGGGATCGGTCTCGCCCGTGTCGACGACGCCGTTGCGGTTCCGGTCCTCCACGCCGTCCGGGACTCCGTCGCAGTCGGTGTCCTTGGAGAGGGGATCGGTGCCGGTCTGGACCTCGATCCCGTCCGGGATCCCGTCGCCGTCCGTGTCGGGATTGTGCGGGTTCGTCCCCAGGCCGAGCTCTCGATCGTCGGTGAGGCCGTCCCCGTCGCTGTCGAGATCGGGGATCAGGGGATCGGTCTCTCCAAAATCGACCACCTGGTTCTGGTTCCGATCCTCGTCGCCGTCGGGGATGCCGTCGCCGTCGGTGTCCGCCTTCGTGGGATCGGTCTCGCGGCGAACGGGCTCCCACGCGCCGTTCTGGTTGGAGTCCTCGATCCCGTCGTTGATCCCGTCGCCGTCGGTGTCGGCGAGGAGGGGATCGGTCGTGGTGGCCGGATCCTCGTCGGGGACAAAGCGGCCCGCGCACTTTGCGGCCTCGGGGGTGGAGGTGTAGCCCAGCTCGACGCCGTCCGAGAGGAGGTCGCCGTCGGTGTCCCAGAGCCGCGGATCGGTCTCGCCGGGATCGACCCGGCCGTTCCGGTTCACGTCCTCGACGCCGTCGGGGACGCCATCGCAGTCGGTGTCCTTCGAGAGAGGGTCGGTTCCGGTCCGGACCTCCATCCCGTCGGGGAGCCCGTCGCCGTCCGAGTCGGCCTCGAAAGGATCGGTGCCGAGGAGGATCTCTTCGGCGTCGGGGATGCCGTCCGCGTCCGCGTCGGCCCAGGGGTTGTCCGCCACGAGAGGATCGGTCTCGCCCGGATCGGCGACGTGGTTCCAGTTCAGATCCTCGTCGCCGTCCCAGAGACCGTCGCCGTCGGTGTCGGCGCGGGTCGGGTCGGTCTCGCCGAGCTCCGGCTCCCAGATCCCGTTGAAGTTGAAGTCCTCCACGCCATCCGGGATCCCGTCGCCGTCGCTGTCGCGCAGCCGCGGATCGGTCTCGCCGGGATCGACGCGGCCGTTGTGGTTGGCGTCTTCGATGCCGTCGGGGATGCCGTCGCGGTCGCTGTCCACCGAGTCGGGATCGGTCTCGCCGGGGTCGACGCGGCCGTTCTTGTTCGCGTCCTCCAGGCCGTCGGGGATCCCGTCTCCGTCGGAGTCGGGGTTCGTGGGGTCGGTCGTGGTGGAGGGATCGGCGTCGCCGACGAAGCTCTTGCAGGTGGGGTCCGGGCTCGATGTGCGGCCGACCTCGACGCCGTCGGGGATGCCGTCACCGTCACTGTCGGCCTGGTGCGGATCCGTCTTCCCTCCGCCCGGGTAGACGGTGCCGTACTCCTCCGCGTCGCTCAGGCCGTCGCAGTCGAAGTCGCGGTTCCACCCCTCGGGATCCGCGGGGTCGGGAGGGATACGCGGGGTCTCGGTGCCACCCGTGCCGCCGGCGCCGCCCGCACCCCCGCTGCCCGCGCCGCCGCCGCTCCCGGCGACACCGCCGCCGGAGCCGCCGGTCTGCTGCCCGTCGCCGCCGGGGGGCGACCCCGAGTCACCACAGGCGACGAGCGCCCAGGCGAGCGCCACCACCAACAACGACATCGACCAACCGGTACGGACCATGGCTGCCCTCCCGCGGGCCTCTCATTCGAGGCCCAGGAGCCCCGACGCCAGGGTCTTATCGCAAATCCCCAAAAGCTCAAGGATTCGCGAACAACGGTTTTCACTCTGCGTGTGGGTGGAGGTGGCAGCCCCGCACACGTTTCAGGCGCGGACCTCGGGGGCTGGCGGCCGCTCCTCGCTGCCGGAGGCGTGCGCTTCGGAGAAGGGCGACCGCTCCAGGGTGGCGGTGAGCACCTCGTCCAGGTTCGAGACGAAGTGGAAGTCCAGATCCGCCCGGGCCTGGTCGGGCACGTCCACCACGTCCTTGCGGTTGCGCTCGGGGAGCACCACCCGCTTGATCCCGGCGCGGTGGGCGGCGAGGACCTTCTCCTTGATCCCGCCCACCGGCAGCACCTGCCCGCGGAGCGTGATCTCGCCGGTCATGGCGGTGTCGCCGCGGGCGTGGATTCCGGTGAGCAGGGACACCAGGGCGGTGACGATGGTGACGCCCGCAGAGGGGCCGTCCTTCGGGATCGCGCCGGCGGGGAAGTGGACGTGCAGGTCCTGCTTCTCCAGGAAGTTGGCGTCGAGCCCGAGGGGCTGGCTCTTGCTGCGCACGTAGGAGAGCGCCGCCTGGGCCGACTCCTTCATGACGTCGCCGAGCTGGCCGGTGAGGGTGAGGCTGCCCTTGCCCGGCATCTTCGTGGCCTCGATGAAGAGGATGTCGCCTCCCGTCGGCGTCCACGCCAGGCCGGTGGCGACGCCGGAGACCTCGGTGCGCTCCGCGACCTCGTTGTAGAACTTCTCCGGCCCGAGGATCTCGACGACGTCCTGCTCGTCGATCACCCGCTTCTCGGTGCGGCCGCTGGCGACCTCCACCGCGACCGCGCGGCAGATGTCGGCGATGCGCCGCTCCAGGTTTCGGACGCCGGCCTCGCGGGTGTAGGCCACGATCACCTTGGCGAGCGCCTTGTCGGTCAGCTCCATCATGTCCGAGGAGATGCCGTGCTCGCGGAGCTGCTTGCCGATGAGGTGGCCGCGGGCGATGTGCTCCTTCTCGTCGAAGGTGTAGCCGGGCAGCTCGATGATCTCCATGCGGTCCCGCAGGGGGGGAGGGATGGGCTCGAGCTGGTTGGCCGTGGCGATGAAGAGGATCTTGGAGAGATCGTAGGGCACGTCCACGTAGTGATCGCTGAACGTGTTGTTCTGCTCGGGATCCAGGACCTCGAGGAGGGCGGCGCTGGGATCGCCACGGAAGTCGGCGCCCAGCTTGTCGATCTCGTCGAGCATCATCACCGGGTTGACCGTACCGGCCTTCTTCATCGACTGGATGATCCGGCCGGGCATCGCGCCCACGTACGTCCGCCGGTGGCCGCGGATCTCCGCCTCGTCACGCACGCCGCCGAGGGAGAGCCGCACGAACTTGCGGCCGATGGAGCGCGCGATCGACTGGCCCAGGGACGTCTTGCCGACGCCGGGGGGCCCGACGAGGCAGAGGATCGGCCCGCGCATGTCGTTCTTCAGCTTGCGCACCGCCAGGTACTCGAGGATGCGCTTCTTCACCTTCTGGATGTCGTAGTGGTCGGTGTCGAGGACCTTGCGGGCGTTCTCGATGTCGAGGTTGTCCTCGGTCTTCTTGGCCCAGGGGATGTCCGCCAGCCACTCGAGGTAGGTGCGGGCCACCGTGTACTCGGAGCTCGCCGCCGGGATGGTCTTGAGGCGGCTCATCTCCTTGTTGGCGACCTTCTCCACGTCGGGAGGCAGACCCGCCTTCTTGATCCGCTCGGCGAGCTCGTCGAGATCCTCCTCCTCCTCGTCGGTGAGATCCCCGAGCTCCTCCTTGATCGCCTTGAGCTGCTGGCGCAGGTAGTACTCGCGCTGGGTCTTGGACATCTCGCCCTTGACCTGGCTGTCGATCTTGCTCGAGAGCTTGAGGACCTCCCGCTTCCGGTTGAGGAGCTCGAGCACGAGCTTCATCCGGGCCTTGAGATCCACCGTCTCGAGGACCTGCTGCTTCTCCTCGATCGACACGTCCACGTTCGCCGCGATGAGATCGGCGAGGTGGCCCGGGTGGGTGATCGACTCCACCAGCTCGCCCGCCGCCGCCGGCAGCTCGGGCATCAGCTCGATCACCTCGCGGGCGAGCTTCTTCAGGTTGATGGCGAGGGCCTCCACCTCGACGTCCTCGCCGGTGGGGGTCTCCTCCACGGGCTCCACCCGCGCCTTGAGGTAGGGCGCCTCCTGGATCAGCTCCACGATGCGGAACCGCGAGATGCCCTGGACGACGAGGGAGTAGTTGTCCTCCCCCATCTTCAGCAGCTTCACGATCCGCGCGACGGTGCCGACCGAGTGGAGGTCGCCCGCCGCGGGATCCTCCTCCTCGGCGCGGCGCTGGGTGACGACGCCGATCACTTGGTCGTCGCGGACCGCGTCCTTGATCAGGGCGATGGTCTTCTGCCGACCCACCGCCAGGGGGAGGACGCCGCCGGGAAAGAAGACGGAGTTCCGGAGCGGGAGGATGGGGAGGACCTGCGGCAGGTCCTCGAGGGTCGCGGGTGGCACGCCCGCGATGTTGGAAGGGTTCTTCTTCGCCTCGTCCGACATGAGATCTCTCTCTCGCAAGGGTCGGCCCGCCCCCGGGCGCGGCACGTGGTGGTTTCGCCGAGGAACGGCGCCGGATCCAGGCATTAGCCCAGCTGCGCCCCAACTTGGCAACGGATTGCGACTTGGCAACCGAGAAGGGGCGGATCCGACCTGGCCTTCGTTGCCCGCCGTGGGGAGCGCGTGGTACGGATCGTGTCGAATCCCCGCTTTTCCGCAACCGTCCCGGGCCTTCCCAAACTCGGGTCCCGGGTCCCATCTGCCGAGAGGGTGCCATGTCGAGAGCCGAGGCAACGATGACACAGCCGGATACAGCGCCGTTCCCTCTCCCCGCCAACGTGATGCGGGTCCTCCTGGATCGGGCGGCCAAGAACCCGGACAAGACCGCGGCACACTTCAAGCGCGACGGAGCCTGGCGCACCTACACATGGAAGGAGCAGGTGGAGCGGTCGCGACGGATCTCCAACGGCCTGCTGGCGTTGGGGGTGAAGCCGGGGGATCGGGTGGCGATCCTCAGCTCGACCCGGGTGGAGCACCCGATCGCCGACGCCGGGATCCTGGGGGTGGGCGGCATCACCGTCCCGATGTACCAGTCCATTCTCGCGCACGAGGTGGAGTACATCCTCCGCGACAGCGGCGCGTCCCACGTCTTCGTCGAGGACGAGCTCCAGCTCGCCAAGGTCCGTGAGGCCCGCGCCTCGCTGCCCGGGCTCGGGAAGGCGATCCTCTTCCAGGGGAACGTGCCCGAAGCCGACGCCTCCTGGACGATGACCTTCGACGCGCTCTCCCGGTCGGGCGACGAGTACGGGGCGGCGAACCCCGGCGAGGTCGACGCGCGCATCGCGGCCCTGGAGCCGGAGCAGACCGCGTCCCTGCTCTACACCTCGGGCACCACCGGCAACCCCAAGGGCGTGATGCTCACCCACCGCAACTGGTGCTACGAGGCGGCGGCGGTGGAGCGCATCGGGGTGATCCAGCCTGGCGACTCGATCCTGTTCTTCCTGCCCCTGGCCCACTCCTTCGCGAAGGTCGTGCAGGTCGCGGCCTGGCATACCGGCGCGGAGACGGCGTTCACCGATCCGAACGAGATCGTCCAGAGCGCCGGCGAGATCCGCCCGTCGCTCATCCCTTCGGCTCCCCGGGTCTTCGAGAAGGTCTACAGCACGGTGGTGTCGAACGGCTCCTCGAGCCCCGGGCTGAAGGGCCTGCTCTTCCGGTGGTCCATGTCGCTCTTCGACGAGTACGTCGAGGCGCGGCAGGCCGGGCGCAGCTACGGCGGCCTGGGGTGGACCGTGGCGAAGAAGCTCGTCTTCTCGAAGGTGGCGCATACGCTACGCCACGAGAGGCTGGGCGGGCGCATCCGCCTCTTCGTCTCCGGCAGCGCGCCGCTGTCTCCCAAGATCGCCTGGTTCTTCGATCTGCTGGACCTGCCGGTGCTCGAGGGCTACGGCCTCACCGAGACCTCCGCAGGGACGTCCGTCAACCGCCTGGGCAAGAACAAGATCGGCACGGTGGGCCTGCCGATGCCCGGCACCGAGTTCAAGATCGCGCCCGACGGCGAGATCCTGATCCGGGGCGGCGGCGTGATGAAGGGCTACTACAATCGCCCGCAGGAGACCGCCGAGGTGCTGGAGCCCGACGGCTGGTTCCACTCCGGCGACATCGGCAGCCTCGACGCCGACGGCTACCTGCGGATCACCGACCGGAAGAAGGACATCATCGTCACCGCGGGCGGCAAGAACGTGGCGCCCCAGAACATCGAGAACGCGCTGAAGACCGAGCAGATCGTGAGCCAGGCGCTGGTCTACGGCGACAAGCGCAAGTACCTCACCGCGCTGATCACGGTGCAGGAGGAGAACGCGCGGAAGATCCTCGAGGCGAAGGGCATCCGCGTGTCGAGCTACGAGGAGATGACGAAGCGCCCGGAGATCCACGCCGAGGTCGAGGCGGCGGTGACGAGGCTCAACGCCAACCTCGCCCGGTACGAGTCCATCAAGAAGTTCGCGATCCCGCCGAGGGACTTCACGGTGGAGACGGGCGAGTTGACCCCGACGCTCAAGGTCAAGCGCAAGGTGACGACGGAGCACTACCGCTCAGTCCTCGACTCCCTCTACGACGAGAAGTTCGACTGACGCCACGGCGGCACGCGGCGGGGATCCGCACCCCGCCGCGAGCCCCGGCCTACGCGCGGCCGTCGCGCCTCAGCCTCTCCATGAGCTCCCCGAAGACCTCCCGATCCCGGGCGAGCTCTTCTCCCAAGGCGCCGAGGCCCTGGAGCTTCCTGAGCCGGAGCCCCGCATAGGCGGCCATGACGCCCGCGATCAGGAAGCTGAGCGCGCCGGCGATCAGGAAGGCCCAGGCCCCGCCCACCCAGCTCGACAGCCCGATGGCGAGGGCCACGGCGAACATCGTCAGGCCGGTCTGCACGAAGGGCAGGGAAGACAGGCCCACCACCGCGTCGGAGGCGGCGCGCCGCGCGTGGCTCCGCGCCTCGAGCCTGGCGAGGCCGGCATGTCCCGCCGCGAGCCGCCGGAGCGCCTCCCTGAGCCGGCCGACCTCGCCTGCGAAGGTGCCCTGCGGCAACGGTTTGGGGGGGACCGTCCCCGAGGTTCGGAAGGTCGAACTCGACATCTGTCACTCCTCCGTTCGAAGCTGCTCGGTGGAGAATTGGATCGCGAGCCGCGGTGGGCAAACGGTCCGAGTCTGAGACTGGACGCTACGCCTTGACCATCCGAGGGTGCCCGCGTAGCATCCGCCGCCTTTGGTTTCGCGCCTCCTCCCCGGAGGCAGCTCAGGAGAGGAGAACAATCAGATGACGTGGTTGAAGCGACATGGAGCCAGCATGGCCCTGGCGGCCATTCTGGCGGTGATTGGCGGTGCGGCGGTCGGCTGTTCCACCGACGACGGCAACGATGGCACCGGCGGTAGCGGTGGTACCGCAGGCGCTGGTGGTGACGGCGGCACCGGAGGTACGGGTGGCGACGAGCTCTGCGGCAGCAAGACCTGCGATATCGGCGAGAAGTGCAACCGCGGCAAGAACCCCCCTCGCTGCGAGTGCACCTCCAGCCCGGATTCGTGTACCGAGGCGGACCCGGCTCTCTTTTGTACGGCCACCAAGGTCTGCAAGAAGCTGAACCCGGACGAGTGGGACGAGTGCGACTCGCCGGGTGAGTTCACGCCGAACGGCGACCTCTGGTGTGCCCCCGGCTTCGGCGAGGACGGTGAGACCTCCTACTGGCTGAGGGTCTGCACCGACAGCAGCTCGTGCTCCGACGGCCTCTCGTTCTGCGACAAGGTCACCTGGGGCTCGGATGGCGAGCACGGCCTGTGCTACTACAACCACTGCGGCGACGAGCGGAAGCGGCAGGACGGCACGCTGAAGAACGGCGGCAACTGGAGCTCCTGCGACTCCGAGGTCGGGTTCCCCGATGACGCCTCCGCGGGCAGCGGCCAGTGCGTCCCCGTCGACGGCCCGACCTCCGAGGTGTTCCTCTGCCTCCCCGCCGGCCAGACGCCGGTCGACGGCCCCTGCCGCTTCGACACCGACGCTCGCGCCGACGAGGCCTGCGCCGCCATGACGATCTGCCTCACGAAGAACCTCCCGGCGAACGCTTGCGAGACCGCCGACGACTGCGATCCCCTCCAGGTCTGCACCGACAACAAGTGCGCCGACAAGGCCTGCGCCACCGACGACGACTGCGGCGGCACCGGCTATTGCTTCGACGACGGCCAGGAAAAGATCTGCATGCCGTTCGGTACCTGCTCGGAGCTCTGCAACGCCGGCATGGGCGACGCCCCGACCTGCACCTCCACCGACGACGTCTGCATCGGCGCGCTCACCAACCGCCCGGACTTCGAGAACGCCCGCGGCTACTGCAGCGACCCCGGCTGCGACATGCTCGACCCGAACTCCTGCGAAGACGAGGACGGCCAGGCCCGCATGTGCATCATGGCGTCCCCTGTGAAGGGTCACCCCTTCATGGGCCTCTGCATCAACCAGCCCGACACGGTCCTCGAGAAGGGCACGGCCTGCGAGGGCGCGGACGTCTGTGAGCAGGGCACGCTCTGCATCGGGTCGCAGGCGACCGGCAAGTACTTCTGCCGCGGCCTCTGCGAGTGCCCCGAGGCCGATTGGGATACCTCGGGCCTGTGCAAGACCGCGGCGGACCAGTGCGCCACCACGGAGACCTGCGCCTACTTCGGCGGGGCTCCCACGCTCGGCGCCTGCATCCCCAAGTAAGCCGATCGGCTAGACCGTAGCAGCAGGCGAGGCCCCGTCGTTCACTCGGCGGGGCCTCGTTGCGTTCGGGGATCGAGTTCGGAAGATCGAATGCCCGCGGTGAGCGGGGCCGGCGAAGATGGTGTCGAGCGGTCGCACCTGGGGTCGAGCGCCTGCTCGCTTGGCTCTCGGCGAGCAAGGAGGGATCCACATGATCAGGTTCGTGGTGGCCTGTTTCACTGCCGTTCTCCTCGCGGGCTGCAGCGGCGGAGGATCGGCAGGGGGAGGCGGCGCAGGAGGCGGCGGATCCGGAGGCTCGGGCGGATCCGGCGGATCGGGAGGCGACGAATCGTGCGGCGGGGAGTTCTGCAGCGCTGGTGAGCGGTGCAACCGCAGCAGGAACGAGCCGCGCTGCGAATGCACCGTGAACCCTGATTCGTGCGCCGAGGTCTCCCCGCGATTCTACTGCGGACCGAGCCAGCGCTGCCGGACCTTCGGCTGGGATGATTCTTGCGGCACGCCGGGCGAGTTCTCCCCGGATGGCAAACTCTATTGCGCGGACGGCTTCGGCGAGGACGGCTCGACCGCCTATTGGCTCGAGGTCTGCACCGACAGCACTTCCTGCGGGGACCGCCTGTCGTTCTGCGACAAGGCTTCATGGAGTGCCGGTGAAGGACGCGGCGTGTGCTACTACAACCACTGCGGCGACGAGCGGAAGCGGCAGGACGGATCGCTGAAGAACGGCGGCAACTGGAGCGCCTGCGACTCCGAGGTCGGGTTCCCCGAGGATGCCTCCGCCGGCAGCGGCCAGTGCATTCCCGTGGACGGCCCGAACGCCGGGGTGTTCCTCTGCCTCCCTGCCGGCCAGACGCCTGTCGACGGCCCCTGCCGCTTCGACACCGACGCTCGCGCGGACGAGGCCTGTGCCGCCTTGACGATCTGCCTCACGAAGCCGCTCCAGGCCACCGCCTGCGAGACCGCCGGTGACTGCGATCCCCTCCAGGTCTGCACGGACAACAAGTGCGCCGACAAGACCTGCACGACCGACGACGGCTGTGGCGGCACTGGCTACTGCTTCGACGACGGCGAGGCCAAGATCTGCATGCCGTTCGGTACCTGCTCGGAACTCTGCAACGTCGGCATGGGCGACGGCCCGAGCTGCACCTCCGCCGACGAGGTCTGCATCGGCGCGCTCACCAACCGCCCGGACTTCGACCACGCACGCGGCTACTGCAGTGAGCCCGGCTGCGACATGCTCGATCCGGACTCCTGCCCCGACGAGGACGGCCAGGCTCGCATGTGCGTGATCGGTTACGCCGTAAAGGATCACCCCTTCTTGGGCATCTGCACTCGGCAGCCCGACACGGTCCTCGAGAAGGGAGCTGCCTGCGAAGGTGGGGACACCTGCGAGCAGGGCACGCTCTGCATCGGGTCGCGGGAGACTGGCAAGTACTTCTGCCGGGCCTTCTGCGAGTGCCCCGGAGCCGATTGGGATCCCTCCACACGCATGTGCAAGACCGCGGCGGACCAGTGCGCCACCACGGAGGGCTGCGCCTACTTCGGCGGGGCCCCGACGCTTGGCGCCTGCATCCCCAAGTAAGCCGATCGGCGTAGACCGTAGCAGCAGGCGAGGCCCCGTCGTTCACTCAGCGGGGCTTCGTCGCGTTCGGGGATCGGGTTCGGAAGATCGAATGCCCGCGGAGAGCGCGGCCTGCGAGGATGGTGTCGAGCGGTCGCACCCAGGGTCAAGCGCCTGCTCGCTTTTGAATTTGCGATTCGCTTCGCAGGGAAGGATCCACATGATCAGGTTTGCGATCGCATTCCTTGCCGCTGCGCTCATCACGGGGTGCAGCTCCGGCGGGTCGCCGGGCGGGATTGGCGAGGGTGCCGGAGGATCCGGCGGGTCGGGTGGCTTCGGGGGGCAGGGGGGCAGCGGTGGCTCCGGAGGGCAGGGGGGAAGTGGAGGCTCCGGGGGCTCGGGAGGCGACGAATCCTGCGGCACGGACTCCTGCAGCGCTGGTGAGCGCTGCAATCGGAGCGGGGCAGAGCCGCGGTGCGAGTGCACCCGGAATCCCAGCTCCTGCGCGGAGGAGTCTGGTCGGCATTATTGCAATTCGAGCCTCCGGTGCGCGCTCGCCAAACATGGGGCATTCTGCGACACGCCGGGCGAGTACACCCCTGACGGCAAGCTCTTTTGCATCGGCAGCTTCGACGAGGGCTACTGGCTGGAGCTCTGCGCCCGGAGCAGCGAGTGCTCCGACGGCGTGTCGTTTTGCGACAAGGTGACCTGGGGTTCAGATGGTGAGCTCGGCATCTGCTCCCTAAACGTCTGCGGCGACGAGCGACAGAGGCAGGACGGCACGCTGAAGAACGGCGGCGACTGGGGTGCCTGCGATCCCGAGGTCCGGTTCCCCGAGGATGCGTCCGCCGGAAGCGGCTGGTGCATGCCCTTCGACAGCCAGGATGGCGCGGTGTTCCTCTGCATCGCAGGCGGCAAGACGCAGCGAGGCGAGCCCTGTCGCCTGGACACGAACCCCCGGGCCGACGAAGCCTGTGCCGTGATGACCCATTGTGTATCGGCGCCGCTGGCGACCGCCGCCTGCGCGACGGACGGTGAGTGCGATCCGCTTCAGGTCTGCACCGGAGGAAGGTGCGCCGAAAAGACCTGCGCCGCCGACACCGACTGCGGCGATACCGGCTATTGCTACGACGACGGCGAGGGCCAGGTCTGCCGGCCGTTCGGCACCTGCACCGAGATCTGCAACGCGGGCACGGGCGACTCCCCGAGCTGCTCGTCCCCCGACGAGATCTGCGTCGGCGCGCTCACCGAACGTCCAGACTTCGCCAACGCCCGCGGCTATTGCGGCGCGCCGGGCTGCGACATGCTCGGCGGCCCGGACGAGTGCCCCGAGGTGGGCGGGATCCCTCGGCTCTGCCTTCCCGGGGATCCGGTGAAGGACCACCCCTTCATGGGCGTCTGCGCCGCTCGACCCGACGTCGTGAAGACCAAGGGCGCGTCTTGCGTCGCCGAGGACGCCTGCGAGCAGGGCTCCGTCTGCGTGGAGTCGCCGCAGACGGAGGCGCGCTTCTGCCGGGCCTTTTGCGAGTGCCCCGAGGCCGACTGGGATTCCGCGACGGGACATTGCAGGACCGCTGCGGAGCAGTGCGCCGACACCGAGGTCTGCGCCCGCTCCGGCGGGCTCCCCTTCCTGGGCGCCTGCCTCCCCAGGTAGTTCGATCGGGCCCCCACGAGGCGGACCGATGAACCGGGGGCGCTGCCTCCCGGTGGTCCGATGCCCATCTGTGGCGACATGGCAGGGGGCGTCGCATCCGGTCGGCTCGGCGCGAGGGCGCTCGGCTTCGCGGCCGCCGCGCTGATCGCCTGCGCGCTTCCGGCTCCTGCGCGGGCGCTGCCGCCGGTGTACGTCCAGCTCGCTGGCGGCCTGGTGTTCTTCCCGGGGGACAGCCCGTTCGACACCGGCGCCGCGTTCGGCCTGACGGTGGGGTGGCGCGCGATGCCGACCCTCGCCCTGGAGGCGGGGTACCTGGGCGCCGTCTTCACGGAGGAGGAGCCCTCCGCGGTCGCAGCGATCGAGCATGGCGGCTACGCCGCCGTCGTGGCGTCTCCATTCGAGTTCGTGGTCTCGCCCTACGCGCTGGCGGGGGTCGAGGTGAGCCACCGGCGGGCGGCAGGCGAGGAGAAGCCCGCCGCGATTCGGCCGGGGACCTTCGTCCGCCTCCCCCTCGGGGTCGGCGTCGACGGCAGGCTCGGACTGTTCACGATCGGGGTGCGGGGGATCTACGACCTCTCGCTGCGGGAGGGCAGGGAGGGAGGCTCCGGCCGCGCCGGCGATCGCGTGGTGGTGACCTTGCGCCTCGGCGCCGAGTTCTGATGGCGCAGCGGAAGGATCAGGCCGAGATGATCCCCTTGCGCAGGCCCTCCGTCACCGCCTCTACCCGGTTCGTCACGTCGAGCTTCTCGTAGATGTGTTCGAGGTGGGTGCGGATGGTGGACCGGGACAGCGAGAGGACGTCCGCCACCTCCGGGTTGGTGAGGCCCTTGGCGATGAGCTGCAGGATCTCCGACTCCCGGGGCGAGAGGCTCCTCCCTCCTTCGTCGAGCGCCGCCGGCGCAGGGGCGCGGAAGTGGTCGAGGAGCTTGCGGGCCAGCGACGGCTGGATCACGGTGCCCCCTGCCCGGACCTCGGCGATCGCTTCGACGATCTTGTCGGCGGGGGCGCCCTTGAGCAGGTAGCCGGAGGCGCCAGCGCGGATGGCGCCGACCACCTGCTCCTCCTCTTCGAAGACGGTGAAGACCAGCACCTCGGTAGCCGGCCAGCGGCGCTTGGAGGCCTCGATCACCTCGATGCCGGAGATCCCCGGCAGGCCGAGGTCGCACAAGATCACGTCGCAGGGCGTGGACTCGAGGAGCTCGAGGGCCTCCTCGCCACTGCGGGCGCTCCCCACGATCCGCAGCGCCGGCGCTGCGCCGAGGAGCTGGAGCAGCGGCTCCAGGATGCGGACCTGATCTTCGACGACCACGACGCGGATGGGCTCGCCCACGACTCCTCCCCGGTTCGATGCGGGCGACCAGCGTACCTTCGTGTTCTACGCGAATACAACTTCGAGTTCGGCGCCCCTGCCGGGACTGCTCCGCACCTCGAGCGTCGCGCCGAAGGATCGGGTCCGCTCCCGCATCCCCCGCAGGCCGTAGTGCCCCCGCTTGTCGATCGAGGGATCGAAGCCGCATCCGTCGTCGCGGACGCGCAGGCCGGGGGCGGGGAGGAGCTCCACCTCGACGAGCCCGGGCTTCGCGTGCTTGAGCGAGTTGGAGATCGCCTCCTGCGCGACGCGGAAGAGAGAGAGCTGCACCTGGGGATCGAGGCGTCCCCTGGGGAAGCCCCGGTCCGCGAACTCGATCCTCGCGCCGGATCGCCTGGCGGCGGCCTCGCAGAACGCGCGGGTCGCCTCCGCCAGATCGAAGTCCCCGCGCATCACCTCGAGGCTGCGGCGCAGCTCGAAGAGCGCCTCCTCCGCTCCCCGGCGCACGGCGATCGCGCCCCGGGTCGCCGCGCCGTCGGTCGCCCCCGCGACGAGCAGCTCCGCCTCCATCGACAGCCCCGTGAGCGCCGCCCCCACGCCATCGTGCATCTCCCTGGCGAGGCGCGCCCGCTCGCGGACGACAGCGAGCTCCCCTTGCGCGCGCTCGAGCGCGATCGCCTGGGCGTGGCGCTCGGCCTCGCGACGCGACGCCTCGACCACCAGGTAGGCCAGGGCGACGTCGAGGGCGCTTTGGCCTGCGATGGCTAGGAGATCGTAGAGGCGCCCCGCCGACGTCCCGAGGAGCCTGTCGATCTGGGCGAGCGCGGGCAGGATCAACAGGGCCGGGGCCGCAGCGATGGGCCTGGGAAACAACCACACCGACGCCCCCGTGAGGGCCACCTGCAAGGCCAGCAGCGGCGAGCGCAGGCCGCCCGTCACGGCGATGAGCCAGGTGGCCACCGCGGCGTCGAGGCAGAGCGCGAATGCAGCCGCGATCCGCGCCGCGCTCCGCCCTCGGTCTTCCCGCGCCCTCGCCAGCACGAGGCCGCAGCCAGCGGCATAGAGGGCCATCCCGGAGAGGAGCAGCGGGAAGGCACGACCGTCGATCCCCAACGCCCCCGCCCAGCCGGGGACGAAGAGGACGGCGAGTCCCACGAGGAGCGCGGCGAGCCGTACGCGCACCAAGGCCCGCGCCCTGGCGAGGAAGCTCTCCCGCCGCCACGCCTCGAGCCGCTCGTCCTCTCGCGTCGAAGGAGGGAGCGCGTGCGCCTCGGCGCGGCCCGGAGCGGCGGTCGCAGGAGTTGCCATGGGTGCGAGGATCCTATCACAGCCGGCGGTGTGGTCGCGTGGCTGCGGAGGGCGCGCCCAAGGAGGCATCGCGCCTCTCGCCGGATCGGGTAGGATGCGCGCCGAGATGGGCGTGGGTGCGAAGAAGCGGGCGCTGGTGATCGGCGCGGGCGGCCTCGGGTGCGCGGTGCTCCCGCTGCTGGCCAGGGCCGGGCTCGAGACCGTGGTGCTGGACGACGATACGGTCTCGCTCAGCAACCTCCAGCGGCAGCTCCTCTTCGCCACGGCGGATCTCGGGCGCCCCAAGGCGGACGCGGCCGCGGAGCGGGTGCGGGCCCTGGTCCCCGGCGCGTCGGTCGAGGCGCGGCTGGAGAGGCTGACGCCGGAGCACGCCTTCGACCTGCTCGAGGGCATCGACGTCGTCGTCGACGGCAGCGACAACTTCCCCACCCGGTTCCTGGTGAACGACGCGTGCGTGCTCACCGGGACGCCGCTCGTCCACGGGGCGATCCTCCGGTTCACGGGGCAGGTGATGTCCGTCCGGCCAAGTGAAACGGCTTGTTACAGGTGTCTCTTCGAGGAGCCGCCCCCAGCCGGCGTGGTGCCAAGCTGCGCGGAGGCGGGGGTGCTGGGCGCGCTCTGCGGGATCGTCGGCGCGTGGATGGCGTGGTCGGCGACCTCCCTCCTCTCGGGCGCGGACGCGGGGAACGACCTCATCGTCCACGACGCGCTCGCCGGCACCACCCGCGTGGTGGGGCTCGGCAGGGATCCGGCGTGCGCGGTCTGCGGCAACACTCCCTCGATCCGCTCGCTGCTGACCGAGCGTTACGTGGAGGCGCAGGCATGCGTGGCGTGAGCGAGCCGGCCCGCGTCGTGGACGTCCGCGCGCACGTCTGTCCGATGACGTGGGTCCGGGTGAAGCTCGGCCTGGAGGCGATCCGCGAAGGGGAGATCCTGGAGGTGTGGATGCGCGGCGACGAGCCACTGCGCAACCTTCCCCGCTCCGCGGCGGGCGAGGGGCATGAGGTGGTGCTCTGCGAGCCCTCGGAGAGCGATCACCGGCTCCTCATCCGAAAGGGCGGCTGATGCTGGACGACCTGAGGATCGAGCGGTACGCCCGCCACATCCTCCTGCGCGAGGTGGGCGGCGTGGGGCAGGAGCGGATCCTGTCGTCGACGGTGGAGGTCGAGGGGCTCGGCGAGGCGGGCTGCTGGGCGGCGACCTACCTCGCGCTCGCGGGGGTCGGGCGGCTGCTGCTCGTCGATCCCCGCCCGGTGCCCGCCGGCGGGCTCGGGCCGCTCCTTCCTTTCTCCGAGGAAGGACGTCCCCGCGATCGGGCCGCGGCCGCTTCCATCGGCGCGCTGAACCCGGACGTCGTCACGTCGGTCGGCGCTCCAGTTCCGGGGGAGATGAGGGAGATCGCCGAGACGGTGCGCCTCGGCGGGGATGGCATCCAGGGCGTCTACCTGGTGGCGACACGAGGTGAACGCGCGGTCGGCGGGTGGATCGACGGCCACGAATGCGTGGCGTGCGTCGAGGCGGCGCTCGAGGCCGAGGATGCGAGCGGGACGGCCCCTCCGGCGGCTGCTCTCGCGGGATCGACTGCGGCGAGCGAGATCCTGGCGGCGATCCTTCAGCAGGCGCCGCGGCGGCGGGGGCTGTGGCTCCACCGCTTGGGCGAGCCCGAGGCGATCGGCGCCTGCCCCCACGGCGACGCAGCGTGACGGACCGGGCGATCCCCTCCGGCCTGCCGGGCGAGATGAGCGCCGGTGGTGGGGCGAGGGGGATCGACGTGCTTCGCCCAGGCACACCCGGCGCGACGATCGCCGGCTACCCGGCGTCGGCGATCGCCGACGCGGCGCGCCACTTCGAGGCCTGCCATCCCAGGGAGGGCTGCGGCGCCATCGTCCGAATGCCCGATGGCGGGATGGAGTTCCGCCCCATCCCCAACGTCGCCCAGGGACCGGACTCCTTCGAGCTCGATCCCGTGGGGCAGTTGGATCTGTGGGCCGCCCAGGACCGGGGTGAGCATGTGATCGTCGCGATCGCCCACTCCCACTGCGAGGTCTCCGCGGCGCTCTCGGAGCGGGACAGGGAGGGAGCGCGCCTCTGGCCCGGGGGGCCTCTCGCGGCGGGGCCCCTCGACTGGCTGGTGGTCGAGGTGCGCACCCGGGGTGGACGTCCAAAAGCCCAGGAAGTACGGGTGTTTCCATGGGCAGAGGGCGCGCTGGTCGACGCCGCGGCCACCGGCTGTCTCAGCGCTTCGCCCGATCGGTAGCTTCGATTTGCACCCTGCGTGGAAATCGGCTAGAATCGCAAATATTTCAAGCATATGGGGCGAATAGGGCCCTATGTGGACGGCGGCTCGTCGGATCGGTCTCGAGACGGGGAACCGCACGATAGCGGACGTTTCGGAGGATCCATGGAGACGCAGCAGGGCTTCACCCTCTGGTTGACCGGGATGAGCGGGGCGGGAAAGAGCGCCCTGGCGTCCTATCTGGTCGGGAGGCTGCCGCTGGTGGGACGGCGCGTCGAGCTCCTCGACGCGAGCGAGCTGGGCGACCTCGCGCCCGACGCGCCCCACACCGGCCGGGAGGAGCGGGACAGGACGGTGCGGCTGCTCGGCTGGGTGGCGAAGCTCCTCACCCGCAACGGGACCATCCCGGTGGTGGCGGCGATCAGCCCGCACCGCGAGGTCCGCGACGACCAGCGCCGGCAGATCGGTCGCTTCTTCGAGGTGATGGTCGAGTGCCCGTTCGAGATCCTGATGGAGCGGGACACCAACGGGATCTACCGCCGCGCGTTGGCAGGCGAGATCGAAGACGTGGTCGGCGTCCAGACGCCCTACGAGCCGCCCCAGCAGCCCGAGGCCGTGGTCGACATGGCGAGGGGCGACGTGGAGGCGGCCGCGGCGGAGATCTTCGAGAAGCTCGCCTCCCACGGCTACCTCACCCGCCAGGAGCGCGACGTGCTGGTCAACGGCAGCGCCCAGTCCGACGCGCCCGCGAAGACCAAGGCGTCCAAGCCGGGCAAGGGCAGGTCTGCCACGACCGCGCCAGTGACGAAGGGCAAGGCCGATCCCGCGAAGAAGGCGAAGCCGGCCGCCAAGGGATCGAAGACGCTCGTATCGGCGGCGGCCGCGTCGAAGGCGAAGAGCCCCGCCAAGGCGGCGCAGCCCTCGGGGAAGTCCGCCACCAAGGCGGCGTCCGCGAAGGCGAAGGTCCCCTCCAAGGCCGCCCCGAAGGCGAAGGCTCCGGGCAAGGCCGCGAAGGTCGCGCCCAAGGCGAAGGCCCCCGCCAAGGTCGCGAAGCCGGCGCCGAAGAAGGCCGTCTCTGCGAAGGCCTCGTCTGCGAAGGCCTCGTCTGCGAAGGCCTCGTCTGCGAAGGCGAAGGCGAAGGCGCCCGCGAGGATGGCGGCCGGCAAGGTGCGCGCGGCTCGCTGAGGGGGACGCAGCCCCGAATGGCGGAACGCGCCGCCATGGCCACTTGGCCAGGAGTGCCGGCAGCAGGCGGCGCTCCTTCCGCCGCCAGGTGGGACCGCCGCGGTGGCACCCGTCGACTGGCCCCCCGAGGCGCCACGCCTCCACGCTCGTGGTACAAGGCGAGCCCATGGAAGCGACCGAAGTGGATGCGATCTGCGCCGCGAGCGCAGACAGGTTCGAAGAGGCCCGCCGCATCGTCCGCGAGCAGGGGAGCGCGCTGGTGGCGTTCTCCGGCGGCGTGGACTCTGCGCTCGTACTCAAGATCGCGCTGGACGAGCTCGGCCCCAAGGCGGTGGCCCTCACCGCGGTCTCTCCTTCGGTGGCGCCGCGGGAGCGGATCGCGGCCGAGCGGATCGCCGCGGAGCTGGGCGCCGAGCACGTCTTCGCCGGCTCCTCCGAGATCGACGATCCCAACTACGCCGCCAACCCGATCGACCGCTGCTATTTCTGCAAGAGCGAGCTCTACGATCTCTGCCGCAAGGTGGCAGACGAGCGCGGCATCCACGCGGTGCTCGACGGCTTCAACGCCGACGACGCGGGCGATCATCGCCCCGGCAGGCGCGCGGGCGACGAGCATCGGGTGGTCTCGCCGCTGCTCCTCGCCGGCCTCGGCAAGGACGAGATCCGCGCGTGGTCCCATCGCCTCGGCCTCCCGACCTGGGACAAGCCGCAGCTCGCGTGTCTCGCTTCGCGGATCCCCCACGGGACGCGGGTGACGGAGGACCGGCTGGTGCAGGTGGCGCGGGCCGAGGAGGCGCTGCAGGACCTCGGCTTCCGCATCTTCCGGGTGCGCTACCACGGCGACGTGGCGCGCCTCGAGATCGGAGAGTCCGAGCTGCCGCGCCTGCTCGGCGACGAGGCGCTGCGCCGCACGGCCCTCACCCAGGTGAAGGCCGCGGGGTTCCGCTTCGTGGCGCTGGATCTGGAACCGTTCCGCTCGGGTCGGCTCAACGAGGGGACGGTGCCGCCGCGCCCCACGCCGCTCCCGGTCCTATCGTGACGTCAGCCTGCATGCCCTCCGAGCCCACGAACATGGAACGCCCCGCTTCGCGCCTCGTCCGCGCGATCGCCGGCCTCGCCGCCTCGCTGATCCTCGCCTCGCCTGGCGGGGCGTCGGCGTGGGAGCGCCTCGACCACCGGGGCCAGCCGTCGGTGACGCTCTCGCCGGGCTACGAGCAGCTGATCCGCCCGGGACGCTCCGGCGAGAAGACCTCCTCCAGCCCCGGAGCCTACGCCGAGCTGGCCTACGGGCTCCCCGGCGGCGACGATGGAGGCGAGGGCCTCCTCGGCCTTCGCTGGGGCGGCGGCGCCGGAGGCGAGTCCCGGCTCGTGGCGCCGTTCCTCGCCTACCGCGTCTATGCCGGCGACGAGGAGTGGAAGACCTTCTTCGACCTGGGTGCCTTCGCGCGGATCCAGCCGGTGTGGGCGGTGGGCGCGAGGCTGGGCGCGGGTGTGCAGTACGACTTCACGCAGAGCTTCGGCGTCTTCTTCTCGACCGGAGGCGCAGCAGGGCTGGGCGACGGCTTCCAGGTGGGCTTCGACGCCGGCCTAGGCCTGCAGCTCCGCTTCGGCGCGCCGGGGCAGTAGGTCGCAGTACGAGCGGCTACGAGGATCGGAACGGATCTTCGCCGTGGCGGTACTGGATGTCCCATAGGTGCAGCCCGCGCCCAGGCGCCCGCACGCCCCGCCACCGCTCGCCTTCGCCGGACAGGAGCCGCTCCACCGTGCCCCGCTCGAGCCTGCCCAGCCCGGCGGTGACGGCGACGCCCACGATGTTGCGGATCTGGTGGCGGATGAAGCCTGGCGCGGCGAAGCCCAGCTCGTAGACGACACCGCCTCCCTCCCATGGCTGCGCGTGCAGCTCCGCCCTGGCGAGCAGCCGCTTGCGCTCTCCCTCCGCCCGGGGGTGGACGAGGTTCGTGAAGTCGTGGCGGCCTGTCAGGGCCGCGAGCACACCACGTACGACCTCCTCGTCCAGCGCGAGGACCGGCCCTTCGAGGTCCGGGAAGCCGCGCGGATCGGGCAGCACCCACGCCTCCCGCCGAAGCTCCTCGGTGGGCTCGGCGACCGTCGCCACGCGGTACCGATAGACCTTGCCGACCGCCGAGAAGCGGGCGTGGAAGGACCACGGGGGCAGCGCCGCGCCGAGGATCCGCAGCTCTGGCGGCAGGTGAGGGGCGAGTCGGTCCGCGAGATCCTCGGGGAGGTCGACCGCGGTGCGGAAGGTGACCACCTGCCGGCGCGCGTGGACGCCGGCGTCCGTGCGTCCGCCCCCTTCGATCCGCGCCTTGCAACCGAGTGCTGCGAGCGCGTCCTCCAGCGCCCCCTGCACGGTGGGGAGCTGCGGCTGTCGCTGGAATCCGCTGAACGCGCCGCCGTCGTAGGCGACGAGGAGCGCATGGCATCGCTTGTGTCCCATCGGACTGAAAGTAGACCGGCGTGCTATCATCCGCTTCGAAAAACCACGTCAGACGCATGCCCGCCGAGCCGCCGAACCGATCGCACCCCGGACCCGCAGGGGAGTTCCTCTTCAAGCAGGGGGACCTCGTGTTCGGGCCCGTGCCCGCCTCCTACCTGATGGAGAAGCTGGCGTCGGGCGAGCTCCCGCCCGACACCCTGGTGGCCCGCGAGGGCGCCGCCTTCGCTCCCATGGGCGAGGTGACGGTGTTCATGGAGCACGCCGCCCTCGCCGGCGCCAGGCGCCGGGTGGAGGCCCAGGCCCGCGCCGACGCGAAGGCGAGGAGGACGCGCCGCACCCTGAAGCTGGCGGCGGTGACGGCGATCGCGATCGTGACCGCGGGAGGTGCGGTGGCAGGCGTCACCGCGGCGATCCGCTCCGGCCTCTTCGAGAGGGACCACGAGGCGCTCGCCGAGCTGCGAATCCTCGCGTCGCCACCCCTCGTGGCGATCGCGCCCGGCGGGGGCGACGACGAGCTCGAGTACCTGGGCGACGAACTAGCTCCCGGCACGGCGCCGGCGCAGAGGCAAGCGACCTCCAAGGCGCCCGCGGCGCGGAGTCGGCCCGCGGGCGAGGGGGGCTACGACTCCTCCTCGATCCAGGCCGTCGTCGCCGCGAACCAGCAGCGCCTCTTCCCCTGCATCCGCGCGGAGGCCGCGAAGGATCCGACGTTCCGTGGCGAGCTGCCGTTCTCGTTCACGGTGGGCAACGCGGGCCGCGTGGTGAAGCTCTGGATCGATCGGCGCGGATACGAGACCGGATCCCTCCACGCGTGCATGGAGGCGCAGCTCGCGAAGTGGAGCTTCCCCGTCTTCGCCGGCGAGCGCCCTTCGGTCTCGCTCTCGTTCCGCGTCGGCGGCGGCTGACGGATTCGCCTTCGGCGTCGCGGGGCCTGCTGGTACATTGCCGTCCTCTTTCGAACGTGCAGCGAGGACGCGATGCAGGCAGCGACGAAGACGAGGGGCCCCGAGGCGATCGACTCCATTCCGGCGGAGAGCTTCCGCGCCCAGGTGGTGGAGAGCTCGCGCCGGTTCAAGGCGTCGTGGCTCGACCTCGCCAGGCACCTGGTCCGCGTGCGAGGCGAGGGGCTGTGGCAGGAGTGGGGCTTCGCCACGTTCGAGGCGTACTGCTCCAAGGAGCTGCGCATCAAGAAGGCGACCGCGCAGAAGCTGGTGATGAGCTACGGCTTCCTCGAGAAGCACGAGCCCCGCGCCCTCGAGGACGAGTCCGTGGCGCGCAACGTCCCCGCGGTCGAGGTGATCGAGGTGCTGTCGCGGGCCGCCGAGCGGGGGCAGCTCGACGAGGCGGCGTACCGAGACGTGCGCGAGTCCCTGTGGGAGCGACCCATCGAGCCCTCGCAGCTCAAGCGCGAGCTGGCCAAGCGCTTCCCGGAGCCCGAGGCCGAGGAGGCGCCCGTCGATCTCGAGCTGCGGCGGTTCGCGGCCCAGGCGCGGAAGCTGGCGCGGGAGCTGGCAGGCTCCAAGCGGGTGCCCCGGGCGGTGGCCGAGCGGGCGGCCGCCCTCGCGGAGGACGTCGAAGGTCTCTGCGGGTAGGGACGAGGGGCGTCCCGATGTTCCGATCCGAACAAGACCACTGGGCCGGATGCGGAGCGCGGGGCGGGCCTATATTGAATCGTGCCCCCCCGCGTCTCCCGATGCGGCGGCGAATACCGGCCGTCCACGGCCTGTAGTAGGATCTCGAAGGGAATCTCCCTCGGTCGAAGGCGGGGGGATCCGGAGGAAGACGTGAGCAGGAACCGCGAGCACCACCACGGCAATCTCTCCTGCTCGTTCTGCGGAAAGTCGCAGCGCGAGGTCCGCAAGCTGATCGCGGGCCCGACGGTCTACATCTGCGACGAGTGCATCCGCCTCTGCAACGACATCATCGCCGAGGAGAGCGAGCGCGAGGACACGCGCCCGCAGGTGGCGCTGCCCACGCCGGCGGAGATCAAGACCTTCCTCGACGAGTACGTGATCGGCCAGGACGTCGCGAAGAAGGTCCTCTCCGTCGCGGTCTACAACCACTACAAGCGCATCCATGCTCGCAAGGCGGGCAAGGCACGCCCCGGTCACCCCGCCGACGAGGTGGAGCTCCAGAAGAGCAACATCCTCCTCATCGGCCCCACGGGCTCCGGGAAGACGCTCCTGGCGCAGTCGCTGGCGCGCTTCCTCAACGTCCCGTTCACCATCGCCGACGCCACCAGCCTCACCGAGGCGGGCTACGTGGGCGAGGACGTCGAGAACATCATCCAGAACCTGCTCCACAACGCCGATTACGACGTGGAGAAGGCCTCGCGCGGCATCGTCTACATCGACGAGATCGACAAGATCGCGCGCAAGGGGGACGGTCCGTCGATGACCCGCGACGTGGGCGGCGAAGGCGTGCAGCAGGCCCTCCTCAAGATCATCGAGGGCACCCGCGCCAACGTGACCCCCCGTGGCGGCAAGAAGTACAACCAGCAGGAGTACATCCAGGTCGACACGTCGAACATCCTCTTCATCGTCGGAGGGGCGTTCACCGGCCTCGAGCACAACATCCGCCATCGCATCGGCGTGAAGGGCCTCGGCTTCGGTGCCGAGGTGGGCAAGCGCGCGGAGGAGCACTCGCTGGGCGAGGTCCTCAGCCACACCACGCCGGAGGATCTGGTCAGGTTCGGCCTGATCCCCGAGTTCGTGGGCCGCCTGCCGATCGTCGCAACGCTCTGGGATCTCTCCGAGGACGACCTGGTGACGATCCTCACCCAGCCGAAGAACGCGCTGGTGAAGCAGTACCAGAAGCTCTTCGATCTCGAGAAGGTGAAGCTCTCGTTCTCCCGCGAGTCGCTGCGCGCCATCGCGAAGGAGGCCATGCGCCGCCACGCCGGGGCCCGCGGCCTTCGCAGCATCATGGAGAACGCGATGCTCGACATCATGTACGAGGTCCCGTACCGGGAGGGCGTGAAGGAGTGCAAGATCACCGACGGCGTGATCCTGCGGGGCGAGGCCCCGATCCTCTCCTTCGAGCGCGAGAAGAAGTCCGCCTGATCGCCACAAGGATTTCACATCACACCTGGTTGCGGCGTCCGGGTCTGGTTGGGTACAACGAAGGCTCTACCGACCGTTGCGCAGCGTGCCCGCGCAAGAAGGCCAGGGTGAATGGAGTCAGCGCCTCCCCACGCACCCAGCATCCTCGTCGTCGATGACGATCCCGCCGTGCGGGAGGTGCTGACCGCGCTCCTCGCCGAGGAGGGCTACCGCGCCTTCGCGGTGGCGACGGCGGACGAGGCGCTGGTCGCCTTTTCGCACACCGAGCCCGATCTCGCCGTCTGCGACATGAAGATGCCGGGTCGGGACGGCCTGTGGCTGCTCGACCGCCTGCGGCGGGAGCACCCCGACACCGCCGTGATCATGCTCACCGGCTTCGGGGACACCGAGAGCGCCGTCGAGTGCCTGCGCCGCGGCGCTGCCGACTACCTGCTGAAGCCGCCCAAGCTCACCGATCTCATCCGCGCCATCGAGCGGGCGCTGGGGCGCAGGCGGATCGATCTGGCGCGGCGGCGCTACCAGCTCAAGCTGGAGCAGCGGGTGGAGGAGAAGACGATCGAGCTCTCCACCGCCCTGCGCGCGGTGGAGGACGCCTACACCCATACGCTCGACGCGCTGGTGGCGGCCCTCGACGCCCGGGAGCACGAGACGTCGGACCACTCGCAGCGGGTGGTCCGCTTCACCAGGGCGATCGCCGAGCAGATGGGGATCTCCGGCGTGGAGCTCGGCGTGATGTGCCGCGGAGCGCTCCTCCACGACATCGGCAAGATCGGCGTGCCGGACGCGATCCTCCTCAAGCCGGGGCCGCTCAACACCCTCGAGTGGGAGGAGATGCGCCGGCATCCGGACATCGGGTTCCAGATCCTGCGGGGGATCCGCTTCCTCGAGGAGCCGTCGCAGATCGTCCTGGCACACCAGGAGCGCTTCGACGGCAAGGGCTACCCCCGGGCGCTGCGCGGGCACGAGATCCCGCTGGGCGCGCGGATCTTCGCGATCGCCGACACCCTCGACGCGATCACGTCGGATCGGCCGTACCGCAAGGGCACGAGCTGGGCGAGCGCGCGGGCGGAGATCCTGCGCTGCGCGGGGACGCAGTTCGATCCCGAGGTGGTGCGGGCGTTCGCCGCGATCCCCGAGGAGCGGTGGATCGAGCTGCGCCGCCGCAAGGTGACGCTGGCGGAGCTGGGCGACGACGACGGATCGTCCGAGCGCCTTGTCGCCCACGGTGGCGGCTGATCGTCGCTCTCGACACGGCGTTTCAGGCACGCGGCAGTTTCTCGAGCGACCCTACTTCTTCGCGGCGCGCCGTGTGCGCGTGGCCGCGGTGCGCCGCGTAGCCCGAGGGCGGGCCCTGGCGGCCTCGCGTTCCCCGGCCTTCGGCTCGGCGGCGCCCTCGCTGCTGCGCGCCTCGAGGCTCCGCTGCAGCGCATCCACCAGGCTGATTACGCGGGAAGGCAGGGGCGCTTCCGGCACCGCCACGATCTCCTCGCCCTCGATCTTCTTGCGCAGCATCTCCTTCAGCCTCGCGCGAGCCTCGTCGGGGTACTTGCGAGGCTCGAAGGGCGCGCTCATTGCGTCGACGAGCTGCAGCGCCATCTTCCGCTCCAGCTCGCTCGCCTCCGCCGGCGCCTCGAGCGGGCCCACCCGCTCCCAGGGGACGACCTCCTCGTCGCGGTTCAGGCCGGTGAGCAGCAGCTTGCCGCCCTCGGCCCGCACCGCCACCAGCGACTCCTTGGTACGCAGGGTCATCCTCGCGATGCCCGCCTTCCCCTCCTTCTCGAGGACCTCGGCGAGGAGGTGGTAGGCCTTCAGCGCGTCGGGCTCTGGGACCAGATAGTCGGTGCCACCCTGGTAGACGGGATCGATGTCGGCGAGGTCGACGAACGACTCGATCTCGATCGCGCGGCTCGGCCGCACGGCGAACTTCTCCAGCTCCTCGTCCGTCACCACCACGTGCTCGCCCTTGGCGACCTCGTAGCCCTTCACGATGTGATCCCACTCGACCTCTTCGCCGTCGAGCGAGCAGACGCGCTGCTGCTTGATCCGCGCGCCGTCGGCGTCGTGGAGCATGTGGAAGCGGACGTCCTGGGCCTTGGTCGATCGGTAGAGCTGGATGGGGACCCGCACCAGACCGAAGACGATCGAGCCCTTCCAAGTCGGCCGCGCCATGCCATTTCTCCCCTTCTCGACCCTCGCCGAGACGTCGCGATCAAGATCGATCCTCGCGGGCGCGATCGCACCAGGGGCGGGGCGCGGACGGGGTGCCGATCGCGCCCATGCGCATCGTCCAGGCATGGCACCCGGACGCAAGCGATCGGCCGCCTCCTCGCCGCGCCGACGCGGGGCGGGCGAGCGACCTTCTGCCCGGGCGCTGGTGGAGCGGGTGTGGCCGCCCATGCTCGCGGAGCTCTCGACCGCGGGCGAGATCCGCGGCGCCGGCTGGGTGTACGAGCTGAAGTACGACGGGTTCCGGGCGCTCGCCGGGGTCTCGGGCGCCGACGTGATCCTGCAGAGCCGCAACGCACTCGATCTCTCTTCGAAGTTTCCCGCCGTGGCGGAGGCGCTGCGGGAGCTCGGCTGGAGCGACGTGGTCCTCGACGGCGAGATCATCGCGAGTGATCGAAGTGGGCGGCAGGTCTTCGAGTGGCTCGCCGCGGGGCGAGGGAACATCCGCTACGTCGCCTTCGACTTGCTGTGGCGGGACGGCCGCGATCTGCGGGGGGAGCCGCTCTCGGCGAGGCGCACGGCGCTCGAGGCGCTCCTCGCTCCGGTGCACGGCCCGATCTCCATCGCCGAGCGTCTGGAGGGCGATCCCGCGGCGGCGTTGGACGAGGTGCGGCGCCGCCGCGCGGAGGGGCTCATCGCCAAGCGCACCGACGGCGTGTACCTCGGGAGGCGCAGCGCGCAGTGGCGCAAGCTCAAGGTGCGGCCTTCCCAGGACGTGGCGATCGTGGGCTTCACGCCGATCGGCTCCGGGGGACCTGCCATCGGCGCGCTCCTGGTCGCGGTGCGGGAGCGCGATCGCTTCGTCTACGCCGGCAAGGTGGGCACCGGCTACGACGAGCGGGGCCGGGAGGAGCTGTATGCGCGGCTGTCGCGAGATCGCGTAGAGAGCGCGCCGGTGGAGGGTCCGCCCCGCTTGCGCGGCGTGACCTGGGTGCGGCCGACGCTGGTGGCGGAGGTCGAGTACACGGAGTGGACGGAGGCGGGACGCCTGCGGCAGCCGTCCTTCAAGGGGATCCGGATCGACCGCGCGCCGGGGGACGTGAGGCGGGAGGAGCCGCGCGGAGGCGGGCTCGCGCGTGGGGGAGCGGGGCAGGAGGAGCCGAAGCCAGTGCGCGGGGAGGTGCGCGCACCCGAACGAAAGGCGGCCCGCCGTTCGGCGGTCGGCGCGGGCGGCGACGGGCGGGCGCGCGCGAGGGCAGGTGAAGGTGGGACCTCGTCGCGTCGGGCACGGGCGCCGGCCGTCGTCGCGGAGCGGATCGAGCTCACTCACCCGGACCGCGTCGTGTTTCCGGCGGCGGGCTACACCAAGGCCGACGTCTTCGAGTACATGGGCCGCGTCGCGCCGCTGCTGGTGGACGCTCTGGAGGGACGGCCCCTCTCCCTGCAGCAATGGCCCCAAGGGATCCTCGCGCCGGGGTTCTTCCGCCAGGACGTGGACGTCGCGCCGGCCTGGGTCACCCGCGTCGCCATCGAGCACGAAGACGGCGAGCGCGTCGCCCACCATCCGATCGTCGACAAGCCGGAGACGGTGCTGTGGCTCGCCAACCAGTCGGCTTTTTCGCTGCACATGTGGAGCAGCCGGCTGCCACGCCTCGATCGGCCGACGTGGATCGTCTTCGACCTGGATCCCGGTGGCGGAACGTGGGCGCACTTGATCGATCTCGCGCACACGCTGCGCGGCTTCCTGGAAGAGCTGGGCCTGGAGAGCTTCCCCAAGACGTCGGGGAAGCGCGGGATGCACTTGATCGTCCCCATTCGGCCCGGGCCGAGCCACGAGGAGGCGACCCGCTTTGCGGTGGAGATCACCATGGCGCTGGCCCACGTGAAGCCCGAGGTGGCGACGGTGGAGCGCATGAAGGCCAAGCGCGGCGGTCGCCTCTACCTCGACGCCCTGCAGAACGGGTACGGCAAGACGATCATCGCGCCGTACTCGCTGCGGGACACGCCGCAGGCCACCGTGTCGGCGCCGCTCGACTGGTCGGAGGTGACGGTCGCCCTCGATCCGACGGCGTTCACGCTGGAGACCATGCCCGCGCGCGTGGACGAGGTGGGGGATCTCTTCGCCGGGGTGCGCGCCTGCAATCAGGCGCTCCCGAAACTCGCCTGAGGGTGTCCGCTCTTGCGCCGCCCGTTCGTTCCCACGAGGCATCATCTACGATTGCGAGGGCGCAAATGAAGAATCCAATACTGGTCGTCCTCCTCGGCGCGGCCTGCTTGTCGTCGCCCCTCGCCGCCTTTGCGGACGACGACGAGGAAAAACCGAGTGCTGGCCGGGTCACCATCGTGTTGGACGTGCTCTCGGCCGTCGCTGTCGGACTGGAGGATCCAGCGTTCGGCCCTGCGTCTGCTGCCCGCATCCGATTCGAAAAGGCGGTCTCCTCGTCGGTGGCGCTCTGGGCCGCGCCCCAGTTCCGATTGATGGCAATCACTGCGAGAACCGACGAGTCCATCGACGCAGTGGAGTTGGCAGTGGGCGCGCGCCATTTCGCTGGAGGCTTGGCGCCGGAGGGTTACTTCCTGGGCGGCTTCGCCAGCGTGGGGAGAGGCTCATTCCGCGTCCGCGAGCGCACTCAGGACGAAATCACTGATGATGGAAAGGGATTCACATGGTCCCTAGGCGGCAACATCGGCAAAGAATGGATCACCCGAGGCGGACTCAGCCTTGGCCTCCGCCTCGACATCGGTATTTCTCCTCTCTCGCTTCAGGAGCCGAGCACGGGTTTGTTCTTCGGGCTCGGTACCTCACTTGGCGGCGTCCTGTAGGCGAACCGCAGCGGCAAAAAGGGCGCCAGCGTGCGCATTGCGAGCAGCGCTCCCAGCCATCGATCGCGCCTGGCACCACGTCTCTCCAGGAAGGGCGGTCGGGCTTCTTTGCCGGCCTCGGCTATATCCATCGGCGGCGCTTGGTGATCAGCGCGCGAAGCGCAGCGGCGAGAATGGCGCGAGGTCCTCGGGATCATGGCCGTCGACGACGGCCTTCGCGAGCAGCCGCGCGGTCTCCGGCGTGAGGAGGATGCCGTTGCGGTGGTGCCCGCTGGCGAGGAAGAGGCCGGGAAGGGAGCCGGCGCCGATCAGAGGCAGGCCGTCCTTCGGGCAGGGACGCAGGCCCGACCAGGTGGCGGTGACCTCGGCGTGGGCGAGGCCTGGCAGCGTCTCGGCGGCGTTGCCCAGGATGCGGGCGAGCCCGCCGGCGGTCACACGCTTCTCGAAGCCCGCCTCCTCCATCGTCGATCCCGCGATCACCGTGCCGTCGGCGCGGGGGACGAGGTAGCCGCGAGACGTGAACACGACCCTCGATAGGGAGGGGCCGGCGCCGCGCAGGGACGCCATCTGCCCGCGCACGGGCCGGACCGCGTCGTTCGGGAGGCCGCAGCCCTCCACCTTCGAGGTCCACGCGCCGGCGGCCACGATCACGGCGCCTGCCAAGATGCGACCGTCCTCCACCTCGACGCCAGCCGCGCGGCCGTCCGCAGTGAGAATTCCTTTCACCTGCGCCCTGCGAAAGGCCGCGCCAGCCGACTGCGCCGCGAGCGGCAGGGCTTCCGCAAGCTTCCGAGGCTCGACCACCGCCTCGTCCGGGAAGTGGAGGGCGCGCTCGATCGAAGGGGAGAGGGCGGGCTCGAGCCGGCGGACCTCGTCGCCGGTGAGCGTCTCGATCAGCAGGCCCGCCCGACGCTGCCACGCGTGCCGCGCCTCGAGCGGGCCGGCGTCCTCGCCCGCTGCGCAGGTTCGCATCAGACCGCAGCGCCGCCAGCCCACGTCCACGCCCGAGAGCTCGCGCAGCTCGGAAGCGAAGGCGGGGTAGGCGTCCCGTGAGGCGAGGGCGAGGCGGAAGAGCGGATCGTCCTGCTCGCCCTCCATCTGAGGCCCGAGGATCCCGCCCGCCGCGCTGGACGCCTCGGCGCCCGGGATCGCCTTCTCGAGGACGACCACGCGCTGCCCCGCCTGAGCGAGGCGGAGCGCGATCGCGCTCCCCATCACGCCGCCGCCGATCACCACGCCGTCGTAGGTCATGGGCCGTCTGTAGAGCCGCTCGCCCGCCCGTGTCAATGTGGCGGATCAGGTTCGGGTTCTAGTTGGCGAACCGGTCACAATCGGTGCTCGCCCACCTGTAGGGTGGTGGTGGATCGGACAAGGGGGTCGTTCATGCGCGGGTGGATCGTTCCTTGGGTCGTGGCCGCGGCGTCGATCGCTATAGCGGGTGTGCTCCGCCTTCGCCCGACCCCACCGGGGAGGACGACGAGTCGGGCTGCTCCTTCCTTCGCGTGTTCATCGACTCGCCGGCGGAAGACGAGATCGTCGAGACGTGGAGCACGCAGGTCTCCGGGCGCGTCGAGGGCGATCACCATCTCGTCGGCCTCCACTACGAAGTCGACGGGCATGGGCTCGGGATGCCCGCGATCGCGGGCCCATTCTCGTTCACCGTCTGGACGGATCGGCGCCCCGAGGTGCGGGTCGCCGTCCAGGCCCGAAGTGAAGATTGCGTGGTGAGGGCCGAGCGGGTGCTCCACTTCGACACCAGCCGATGGGTCGAGTTGATGCAGGACGGCGCCGTGTTGGAGATGAACGTGGCCGCTCCCGGCGCCCCCACGGGCAGGAGCTGGGCCCGAGTGCCGATCCAGGCCGCGGAGCACCCGTTCTACGTGGCGGAGTGGACGGTGGGATCGCCATGCAGCCAGGCGGGACCCTGGTGAGGTGACGTTCGAGGATTGAACGAGGCGGCCCCCTGCACGTTCGAGCCGCGATGCGAATCGATGATCGGGCGAAGCACCGGTGTTGCATGATCTGACGCAGCTTTGCACCGGAGGGCACCTCGAATGGAGACGATGAGCATCCCCTCGATCGACCGATCCGCGGTGCGCGGATCGAACGTGCGCGACGGCGCGATCCACAACACCGAGCCGGCGACGGGAACGCCGTTCCCGCCCCTGCCGATCGCTGGTCCGGAGGAAGTACGGGCGGTCGTGGCCCGGGCTCGCGCCGCGCAGGCGAGGTGGGCTGCTCTCTCGTGGGACGAGCGCAAGTCGAAGCTCCTCTCGTTCCGAAGGCGGCTCGTGGAGCGCGCGGACGACGTGGCGACGCTGCTGGGCCGCGAGAACGGAAAGGCGCGGTTCGAGGCCCTCACCCACGAGATCTTCCCGATCGCCGATCTCACCGGCTACTTCGCCAAGCGGGCTAAGCGGATGCTGCGAGACGAGCGCATCCCCTTGCACCTCTTCGGCGCGATCAAGCGGAGCCACCTGCGCTTCGAACCTCGCGGGGTGATCGGCGTCATCAGCCCCTGGAACTTCCCGTTCTCCATCCCGATGGGCGACGTGGTGATGGCGCTCGCGGCGCGCAACGCGGTGGTTGTGAAGCCTTCGGAGTGGACCCCGAGGATCCTGCTCCTGGCCAAGGAGCTGGTGGCCGAGGCCGGGATCGATCCGGACCTCTTCGGCGTCTTGCCCGGAGGAGGGGAGACCGGCGCCGCCCTCGTGGAGTCGGACGTCGACATGGTGATCTTCACCGGCTCCGTGGCGACGGGACGCCGCGTGGGCGAGGCGTGCGGGAGGAGGCTCATCCCCTACGTGGCGGAGCTGGGCGGCAAGGACGCCGCGATTGTCCTCCCCGACGCGCCCATCGAGGCGACGGCGAAGCAGGTCGTCTGGGGCGCGTTCGCCAACTCGGGGCAGGTTTGCGCGTCGGTCGAGCGGGTGCTCGTCCACGAGTCGGTCCGCGAGCCGTTCGTCGCGAAGGTGGTGGAGCTCACCCAGGCGCTGCGGCAGGGAGATCCCGTCGCGGACGCCGAGCACGTGGACGTGGGCGCGATGGTCGTGCCGTCGCAGCTCGAGATCGTGCGGCGGCAGGTCGAGGACGCCCGCGCGAAGGGCGCGCGGATCCTCACCGGGGGAGCGGGCGGCGCCGCCGGCGGGTCGTCGGACGGTTCATCGAACGCCGGTGGTTCGCCGGACGGTGGCGACGGGGCCGGCGCCGGACGGTTCTTCCTACCCACCGTGCTCGTGGACGTCACCAAGGACATGGAGGTGTGGCGAGACGAGACCTTCGGCCCATGCCTGCCCATCCGCACGTTCCGCGACGAGGACGAGGCGATCCGCGAGGCCAACGACACCGGCTTCGGGCTCTCGGCCTACGTCTTTTCGGCTGACCTGCGGCGGGCGGAGCGGGTGGCCGAGAAGCTCGAGGCCGGCACCGTCATGATCAACGATGTCCTCTACACACACGCCCTCCCGGAGACGCCGTGGGGCGGGGTGAAGCAATCGGGCATCGGCAGGGTGCATGGCAGGCGCGGGCTCGAGGAGCTCTGCGAGATCCGCCACATCAACCGGCCGAGGCTCCGCCTGCCGCCGCTGTGGACGTTCCCGTACCGCGAGGATCGCTACCGCGCGTTCCGCTGGGCGATGCGCCGGCTCTTCGGGTAGGCCGCCCCACCTCACGAACGCTGTGAGCCTGCGCGGCGGATCTGGCGGGCGTGGGCGCACGGACCAGGCGGCGTGTAAGTACGCGGATCAGGCTGTGCGGCGGCATGCGGACCCGGCGGCGCGTCGGCGCGCGGAGCATGCCGTACTGCGGGACTTGGACGCCCGGTGCGCAGCAGGTCAGAACGAGACGAACCAGCCGACGTAGGCCTGGCTGAAGGGGAGGGCGCCCGAGGGCCCGAGGTACTCGGTGTCGGATCCCTTCTCCTTGTCGATCCCGAGCAGGGCGGCGTCCGCGCCGATCACGAGGCCCAGCGGCAACTCGAGCCGGGCACCCACGTCCGCGAAGGCCATGGTCCGGGTGAGGTCGACGTCTTCGCCACAGGCGCAGGGGTCGCCTCGACGAGGCGCATAGATCATTCGAGGCCCGGCCCGGATCGCGAGGGGCCCGAGGCCCCATTGAGCGCCCACCTTCGCGCCCACCGGCACCGAGGGGCGCATGCCCGTGGTCGTCGAGTCGATCGCCAACACGAACCAAGGGATCCCGACGTCGAGGAAGTACCCGCCAGGTACCTGCAGCTCCGCTTCGACGCTGCCCCACCCGGCCTGCATCCCGAAGCCGAAGCCCGTAAGGGCGTGCGCCGCCGCCGGCGTCGCCAGCAGGCTCGCGCACAGGGTCAACCGGGCCAACCACCTCTTCGCGATCATCCATGCCCTCCGGATTGCCAAGTGCGGAACAGTTTACCACGCGAGCCGCACAGCCTCCGAAGGACCTTCTCGATGCCGCATCTACGTGAGGTGCCTCGGAGCGAAGCGCGTCGCCGCCTGGGAGGAACGGGCCGGTTCTCTTCGATGCCGCACCTACGCCGAGTGGTACAGCCACCCGACGCGCAATAGCCACGTATGCGGCGGCACCCCGAGCCAGCCGGGGAGCCCCGGCCCCGAGGCAAACCAGTCGATCATCTCGGCGGCCGGCTTGCCGAGACGCATCGCATGGACGCGCGCATTGTCGAGGACGTAGCGGATCGCGTTGCGCACCTCGCGCGGCGTCCGCAGCACGTGGGCGTGGAAGCGATCCTCGAGCACCTTCCCCTTGCGCTTCATCAGGCGGTTCAGCCCCTGCGCCACGCGGATCGACAGGCCCTGCATGCCCCTCGAGAGCGCCCGCGCGTCCTTCGCCTCGACGATGAGGTGGAGGTGGTTCCCCTGCACCGAGTGGTGCGTGAGCCGCATGCCGAAGCGCTCCGCACCGCGCGACAACGCCCGCTCGATCACCCTGTACGCCCGCCGCGATCGCAGGTTCCACACCTCCCGCCGCACGCGCATCGTCACGTGCACCGGATGGCGCCCCGTCAGCCGCTCGCGCGTCCGATGCTGCACGCCGGCCCTGCCGTTCTTGGGCTTACGACCGGCCCCCGTCCGGCGCCCGCCCCACCTCGGTGGCTGCTCGCCCTCCCCATTCCCTGCATCTCGCCGTTCCATCTCTCCCCCCCGCATGACGCCACCAAGCGTACCAACCGACCCCGACAGTTCGTTCGGCCATGCCAAACGGAAGCCGGCGAGGGGACATGTGCTCAATCAAGCGGCCTGCGGTCGTCGCTCGGCTAACGGAGGACGGCGATATCGGTCGTTTCGCCGGCGAATCGCGCCTCGCCGACGGCGACACGACGGTTGATTGGGCACATGCCCTCCGTGAGGGACGCCGAGGGCTCGGCTCGCGCGACAGATCGATCGAAGGCCGCCCTTCCGACCTTTCCGCGATGCCAAGCGGGCATGTGCCCTACCAAGTAGCGAAATGGGCCAGGGGGGGCGCTCGCCTCGTTGGGAAAACCGCCAACCTGGCGATTATCCGGCTCCGCAAGCAGGGCCGCCGCTACTTGATCAGGCACATGTCCCCCTTGCTGGGCGTCGCGAGAGCCGGCGGGATCGGCGGACGCGCCCGGCCTCGGAGGTTGGCGCGGCGCGTCGCCGGGGCGGTGGCGTTGGCGGTGGTCACGAACCGCTCGCGGCAAGGGCGATCCGTCCGTGCGTGGGCACGGCAGCAGTCGTGGTGCGAGGACCGCAGTCGCCACCGCGGCGGGGTGCCGCGGCGCTTGACGGTCCACCCCCCGGAGCGTTAGCTACCCGCCCAAACCCATCCCAAGGGGAAGCTTCGTGGCAGACGTTTACGATGTGGCGGTCCTGGGCAGCGGCCCGGGCGGTTATGCGGCGGCGATCCATGCGGGGCAGGCGGGGCTGAAGACGGTCCTCGTCGAGAAGCAGAAGAGGCTCGGCGGCACCTGCACGCTGGTCGGCTGTATCCCGACGAAGGCGATGCTCCACTCGGCGGACCTCGTCGAGGAGATCCGGACGGCGGCGGAGCACGGCATCAAGCTCTCCGGCGATCCCAGCGTCCACATGGCCGGCGTGCTCGCCCGCAAGAACAAGATCGTCGAGCAGAGCACCAACGGCGTCAGCTTCCTCATGAAGAAGAACAAGGTCGACGTGGTGACCGGGTTCGGGAAGCTCGCCGGCAAGGGCAAGCTCGAGGTCACCGGCGACGGCGGCGCCAAGCAGACGATCCAGTACAAGAAGCTGATCGTCGCCACCGGCTCGGTCGTCCGCGAGTTCCCCGGCCTGGAGTCGGACGGCAAGGTCGTGCTGAACAGCGACCAGATCCTCGACCTCGACAGGGTGCCGAAGAGCCTGATCGTCGTCGGCGCGGGTGCGGTGGGCATGGAGTTCGCGTCGGTCTTCGCCGCGTTCGGCAGCAAGGTCACGATCGTCGAGTTGATGCCGCACCTCCTCCCGGTGGAGGACGAGGAGATCAGCAAGGAGGTCGAGCGTGCCTACAAGAAGCGCAAGATCGACTTCCGCCTCGAGACGAAGGTGGAGAAGCTCGAGCGCCTGAAGAACGGCGTGAAGGCCACGCTCGCCAGCAAGGACGGCAAGACCGAGGTGATCGAGGCCGAGATGCTGCTCTCCGCCATCGGCCGCAAGCCCGTGACGGAGGGGATCGGCCTGGAGACCGTGGGCGTCAAGACGGAGCGCGGCTTCATCCCCGTCGACGGCATGATGCGCACGACCGCCCAGGACGTGTACGCCATCGGCGACGTGGTGCCGACGCAGATGCTGGCGCACCTCGCGACCCACGAGGCGCTGCTCGCGGTGGACCACATCGCCGGCAGGAACCCCCAGCCGATCCGCTACGATCGCTGCCCCGGCGCGACGTACTGCTCGCCCGAGGTGGCCTCGGTGGGCCTCACCGAGAAGGCGGCCCGCGAGAAGGGCTACGACGTGAAGGTGGGCAAGTTCCCCTTCAGCGCGAACGGCAAGGCCCGCATCCTCGGCCAGACGTCGGGCATGGTGAAGATCGTCTCCGAGGCGAAGTACGACGAGGTGCTGGGCGTGCACATCATCGGCCCCCACGCGACCGACCTCATCTCGGAGGCCTGCGCCGCGCTGCGGCTGGAGAGCACCACGGAGGATCTGGCGCGGACGATCCACCCGCACCCGACGCTCTCGGAGATCATGGGCGAGGCCGCGCACGTCACGCTCGGCCATCCGCTGCACATCTAGTCCGTACGAACCGGACCTCGGGGGGCTCCAAGCGAGCCCTTCGGTCTTCGGGAAAACGCAGGCGTCGGCCTCCCGCGAATCGCCCCGGCGCAGGAGGCCCCGGCCGTCGGAAGGAAGCGGTCAGGGCAGGGCCACTCGCCAAGAAGCCGGTGCCGCGGTAGTAGAAGCCTTCGGCGAGCTGGTTCCGGGGCGGACGAGCCAGACCGCGCTGAAAAGTCGACGCCGACTGCCGCCCGGTCGGTCCGACGTGGCCACTTCCCGGGGGAAAAGGCAGGCCGAGGTTCGAGGGCCGTGATGCGAGGGATTTCGTGAGCGAGAAGTTGATCGGCCTCGGAATGCCTTCGGCGCAGGCGCCGAAGGCGAAGGCGAGAGCCAAGAAGCCCGAGTGGCTGAAGGTGCGCCTCCCCACGGGGGCCACCTACGAGAAAGTGAAGGCCACCCTCCACGACCTGAAGCTCCATACGGTCTGCGAGGAGTCGCGCTGCCCCAACGTCGCCGAGTGCTGGGGTGGCGGCACGGCCACCGTGATGGTGATGGGCGACACCTGCACCCGCGGCTGCCGCTTCTGCAACATCGCCAGCGAGAAGCGGCCGGCGCCGCTGGACCCGGACGAGCCGCACAACCTCGCCGTCGCGGTCTCGAAGCTGGGGCTGAAGTACCTGGTCGTCACGTCGGTGGACCGCGACGATCTCCCGGACCAGGGCTCGTCGCACTTCGCCTCCTGCATCACCGAGCTGCTCGCCCTCTCGCCGGAGACGATCCTCGAGGTGCTGATCCCGGACTTCACCGGACGTACGGAGTTCCTGGACAAGATCGGCGTCGCGAACCCTGCGGTGATCGCCCACAACGTGGAGACGGTGGAGCGCCTCACGCCGACGGTGCGCGATCGGCGCGCCGGCTACCGGCAGTCGCTCGCGGTGCTCGACTACGTGAAGAAGACGTACCCGCACATCCACACCAAGTCGTCGATCATGCTGGGCCTTGGTGAGACCCACGACGAGCTGGTGCAGGCGTTCCGCGATCTACGCGACGTCGGCGTGTCGGTGCTGACGCTCGGGCAGTACCTCCAGCCGTCGCCCTGGCACCTCGAGGTGAAGGAGTTCGTGACGCCGGAGCGGTTCGCCGAGCTGCAGAAGATCGCGGAGTCGATGGGCTTCCTCTACGTCGCTTCGGGCCCGCTGGTGCGCTCGTCGTACAAGGCGGCAGAGTTCTTCGTGAAGGGCCTGATCGAGCGCGAGCGCGCCGAGAAGGCGAAGGTCACGAGCTTCGGGACGCTGGCCAGGCCTTAGGCCTCGCCAGCGCGCCTTTTCTCATGCACGCTGGCGCGCTGGATTGGTAGATACTTCCGCGAACGAACCTCGCGGCAGGCTCAGCGGGAGACGGCCCCTCGCCGCCTCTGCGGGGCCGCGCCCTGGGAAACACGGACCATGCCCGTCTTGAACCTCCTTCAGGCAGTCAACGACGCCCTGCGCACCGAGATGCGGCGGGACGATCGGGTGGTCGTCCTCGGTGAGGACGTCGGCAAGTTCGGCGGCGTATTCCGCGCCACCGCCGGCCTCTACGAGGAGTTCGGCGAGAACCGGGTGATCGACACGCCGCTGGCCGAGGGCGGGATCGTCGGCGCGGCGATCGGCATGGCGCTCTACGGCATGCGACCGGTGCCGGAGGTCCAGTTCGCGGACTTCATCTACCCGGCGTACGACCAGATCGTGAGCGAGCTGGCGAAGTTCCGCTACCGCTCGGGCGGCCAGTATCCCTGCCCGATGGTGATCCGCACGCCCTACGGCGGCGGCATCAAGGGCGGCCTCTACCACTCGCAGTCGCCGGAGTCGGCGTTCATCCACCACGCGGGCCTGAAGGTGGTGGTGCCGTCGAACCCCTACGACGCCAAGGGCCTTCTCCTCTCGGCGCTGCGCCAGGAGGATCCGGTGCTCTTCATGGAGCCCAAGCGGATCTACCGCGCGGCGAAGGGCGAGGTGCCCGAGGAGGACTACACCATCCCCCTCGAGGAGGCGGCGCTCCTGCGGGAGGGCGACGACGTCACCGTGATCGCCTGGGGCGCGATGCTGCACGAGGCGATGGCCGCGGTGGACGAGGCGGAAAAGGCGGGCATCCGCTGCGACCTCCTCGACCTGCGCACGCTCTGGCCCCTGGACATCGACGCCGTGGTGGCCTCGGCGCAGAAGACGGGGCGAGTGGTGGTGGTCCACGAGGCCGCCCGGACCTGCGGCCTCGGCGCCGAGATCAGCGCGCTGATCCAGGAGCGCGCGTTCGTTCATCTGGAGGCCCCGGTCAAGCGCGTCACCGGCTGGGACACTCCGTTTCCCTATACGCTCGACGACGCGTATCTTCCCCGCGCACCGCGGATCCTCCAGGGGATCCGGGACACGGTGGCGTTCGTCGCTTAGCCCCCGGCGCGACTGCGCCACACGAGGATTCTACAGATGGCAAGGTTCGAGTTCCGCCTCCCCGACATCGGCGAGGGCGTGGTCGAGGGCGAGATCGTCAAGTGGCTCGTCGAGGTGGGCGACGTCATCACCGAGGACCAGGCGCTGGTCGAGGTGATGACCGACAAGGCCACGGTGACCATCCCCTCGCCGAAGGCCGGCAAGGTGATCCAGCGCGAGGGCAACGAGGGCGACATCGCCAAGGTGCACGCGATCCTCGTGGTCCTGGAGACGGAGGCCGGCGCCGCCGAGGCGCAGCCCGCGCCAGCGCCCGCTCCTGCCGCAGCGGCCGCGGCGATGGCCGCCACCCCCGTCGCCCCCGCCGCCTCCGCCGCACCCTCGGCGCCGCAGCCCGCGATGGCGTCCGATCGCCGGGTCCTGGCCACCCCCGTCACCCGCCGCATGGCGCGGGAGCACGGCGTCGATCTCGCCGCCATCGCAGGGACCGGCCCCCAGGGCCGCGTCACCAAGAACGACCTGCTCGGCTTCGTGAACGGCGCCAACGTGGTGGCCCGGACGCCCGCGCTCCACGCTCCGGCACCCATCGTCTCGGCCGCCGCCGACCAGCGCATCCCGGTGCGGGGCCTGCGCCGCAAGATCGCCGAGAACCTGGTGCGCTCGAAGCAGATGGCGCCTCACTACCACTTCGTGGAAGAGGTGGACGCCACCGAGCTGGTGGCGCTGCGCGACCGCCTCAACGCAAAGCTCGCCAAGAGCGGCGAGAAGCTCAGCTTCCTCCCGTTCCTGGTGAAGGCGGCGATCAGCGGGCTCAAGAAGAACCCCCGCTGCAACGCGGTGATGGACGAGGCCGCGAACGAGCTCGTCCTCCGTGGCGAGTACAACGTCGGCATCGCCGTGGCGACGGACGACGGCCTGGTCGTCCCGGTGATCCGCAACGCCGACAGGCTCTCGCTGCTGGAGATCGCCAAGGAGATCGTGCGGCTCTCCGACGCGGCGCGGTCGCGCAAGCTCGCCCAGTCGGACGTGGGCGGCGGCACCTTCACCATCACGTCCCTGGGTCAGACGGGCGGCCTCTTCGCCACCCCGATCATCAACCACCCCGAGGTGGCGATCATGGGCGTGCATCGCATGCGCAAGCGGCCCGTGGTGAACGACGAGGGGGAGATCGTGGTGCGCGACATGATGTACCTGTCGTGGGCCTTCGATCACCGCAACGTCGACGGCGCAGAGGGCGCGAGGTTCGCGTACGACGTGATCGATCGCGTGGTCGATCCGGACGCGCTGATGCTCGAGATGGTCTGACGCACCGGAGAGCTTGCGATGGCGAAGAAGGCGACGAAGACCCGCTCGGCGACGAAGACCGCGCCCGCTCGGAAGACCGCGCGGCCAGCGATCGCAGCGAAGGTGGCGGCCCGTGCGTCGGGCGCTCCGGCCCAGGCTGCCGGGCAGGCCGCGGCGAAGGCGAAGACCGCCTCCCTGACGTCCAGGCAGGCCGCGGCGAAGTCGAAGGCCGCCTCCCGGACCTCTCGGCAGGCCGCGGGGCAGACGCCGGGACGGTCGAAGGCGAAGGCCGCTCCCCGGACGACGCCGAAGGCGCCGCGTTCGGGCGCCGGTCGGCACGAGATCTCGAAGGCCGACGCCCTGCGGCTCTACCGCGACATGCTGCGCATCCGCACGGTGGACGAGCGGATGATGACCCTGCAGCGGCAGGGTCGCATCGGCTTCTACGGAGCCTGCACCGGGCAGGAGGCGGCCTACCTCGGCGCGGCCATCGCCCTCGAGCCGACGGACTGGATCTTCCCGGCGCTCCGGGAATCGTCCGCGATGCTGATGCGCGGCTTCCCGCTCGTGCCGTACCTCGCCCAGGTCTTCGGCAACTCGCTGGACGAGACCAAGGGGCGGCAGATGCCGTCGCATCCGGCCTCGCGCAGCGTGAACCAGGTCTCCTGGGGCAGCTGCATCGGCACGCAGCTCCCCCAGGCGGTGGGCGCCGCGTGGGCGGCGAAGCTGCGGGGCGATCGCACCGTGGTCCTCGCGTGCATGGGGGACGGCGCCACGTCGTCCGCCGACTTCCACACGGCCATGAACTTCGCGGGCGTCTTCAAGGTGCCCGTGGTGTTCCTCTGCCAGAACAACCACTGGGCGATCTCGGTGAGCTCGAAGGGGCAGACCGCCTCGGAGACCTACGCCATGAAGGCCCAGGCTTACGGCTTCCCCGGCGTGAAGGTGGACGGCAACGACGCCCGCGCGGTGTACGCCGCGGCGGCGGAGGCCATCGAGCGCGCGCGCGCCGGCGGCGGCCCCACCCTGATCGAGTGCGAAACGTACCGGATGGGCGCGCACTCGTCGTCGGACGACCCCACCCGGTACCGCGATCAGGCCGAGGTGGACGCCTGGGCGAAGCGGGATCCCATCGACCGCCTCTTCCGGGAGCTGTGCGCCGACGGTTCGTGGAGCGCCAGCGACGACGAGGCGCTCCGCGCCGAGCTGCTGACGGAGGTGAACGCCGCCATCGCCGAGGCGGAGGCCGGGCCGGATCCCGAGGTGGAGACGCTCTTCGACGATGTCTTCGCCGAGCTGCCCTGGCATCTGCGCGAGCAGCGCGCCGAATGCATCGATTCGCTCGCCAGGGAGAAGGCCGGCGCGTAGAGAAGGGCATGGAACGAAAGCTCGTCGTCCGGCGCCTGGGCCGCGTGGAGTACGCGGACGGTCTCGCCCTCATGCAGTCGCTCGCCGAGGCGCGCGACGCGGGACGAATCCACGACACGCTGCTCCTCCTGGAGCATCCGCCGGTTCTCACCAAGGGCCGGGCCGCCAAGGCGACGAACATCCTCCTCTCCGAGGAGGAGCTCGCGGCGCGGGGCGTGGAGCTCTTCGAGACCAACCGCGGCGGCGACGTCACCTACCACGGGCCGGGGCAGCTCGTGGGCTACCCGATCTTCGACCTGAAGCCCGAGCGGCAGGACGTGCGCCGCTACGTGCGCGACGTGGAGGAGTCGATCATCCGCACCCTCGCCGAGTACGGGATCCAGGCGGGCAGGGCGCCGAAGTGGACGGGCGTGTGGGTGGGGGCAGAGGACGATCCGGCGGCGGTGAAGGTCTGTGCCATCGGGGTTCACATCAAGCGATGGGTCACCACCCACGGCTTCGCCCTCAACGTCATGCCGGACCTCTCGCACTTCGGGATGATCGTGCCCTGCGGGATCGCGGAGCGCGGCGTGGCGAGCATGTCGTCGCTCCTCGGGAGGCTGGTGGATCCGAACGCCGTCGAGGAGGTGGTCGCCCGCCAGTTCGGCGAGGTCTTCGGCTGGCCGGTGGAGGACCGCGGCTTCGATCTGGAGACGATCTCCGTGGCGGTGCTCCGCCCCGGTCCGGAGGGCACCGAGGCCCTCGTCCTGCGCCGCACGGCCGAGCGCGGAGGCTTTCGGCAGATCGTCACCGGCAGGATCGAGGCCGGCGAGGCGCCAGCCGAGGCGGCGGCCCGCGAGCTTCGGGAGGAGACGGGGCTCGCCCTTCCGCTCGTCGATCTCTCGTACGTGCACGCCTTCGGCTGGGGTGACGAGCCTCGGATCGTGCGCGAGCATGCCTTCGCGGCGTTCGCTCCTGCGGGCGCCGAGGTGCGGATCGCGGCGTCCGAGCACGAGGAGGCGGCCTGGCTCCCCCTGGAAGAGGCGATCGCCGCGATGCCCTATCGGGGCCTGCGGAGGGGGCTCGAGCTCGCTGCCGGGCGCCGTGGCGTTCCCCCCGGCGCCACACCCCATGGTTTGACACTCCAGGAGCGGACCGTTATCTCTCGATGAGGGTTCGAGTGGGGTCCGACGGGTTGGAAGTGCACGATTCGAGCAGGGAAGCGTCCTCCGAGGAGAACGGCGCCACGCTGAGCACCGGCGACCTCGCGCGCCGCACGGGGACGACCCTGCGGACGGTCCGCTTCTACGAGGAGGCCGGGCTCCTCGAGCCTTCCCACGTCGCCAAGGGCGGCCGCCGCCTCTACACCGAGGGAGACCTCGAGCGGCTCACCCTCATCGCAGACCTGCGCGAGCTCGCCCTCTCCCTCGAGGAGATCAAGGAGCTGCTCCGGATCCGCGAGGGATGCGCCACCGCACCGGAGCTGGCGGAGAAGTTCGGCTCGGCCCTCAACCAGCAGCTGGAGCGCACGCAGCAGCGGCTGAGCGCGCTGATGCGGCTGCAGGGCGAGTTCTCCGCGGCGCTCGCCGCCCTCACGCCTTGCCGATCGTGCAGCGCTCCGATCGCGCACCACGCCTGCGGCGCCTGCGGCGTCGTCTCGAAGTCGGAGACGCCGCGGATCATGAAGGTGGTTGTGGGATCCCCCGAGCACGCCCCCTGCGCGGCGCCGTCCGGCGCCCGGGACGCGGAGTAGCGTCCTCCCCTCCTGCAGCTGCGGCCATGTCGGCTGCAAGCCCTGCGTCGGCCTCCCTCCCCGGGCAGCTCCGCGGGAGGCGCCGGCACCTCGGCCTCGTGAAGTCCCCATGCGCGGGCCCATTCGGTGACTGCCCGCCAGCGCGGCGATGCGCAGGCTTTGGCGTAGGGCCGGCTCGCGCGTGGGCGTCGGCGACGGGGCTTCAAGGGGGAGCCGCGCGAGCCGGCCCAATCTCGGAGGGCACATGCAGGTCGCGCAGGGGGGGCTGGCGTACACCCTCATCCATCCCGATGAGCTCCGCAGGCGGCTGGCCCACGGCGAGCGCTTCTCCGTGGTGGACGCACGCAGCGAGGGTGCGTGGCGGGCGAGCGGCGAGACGATGGTCGGCGCGATCCGCCTCCCTCGCGACCGCCTCTTCGCGAGAAAGAGCGAGATCCCGCGAGGGCGGGCGTTGCTCCTCCTCGCGGACCTCCCCACGCAGGAGGAGCTGGCTTTCGACCTGCTGCGCGACGGATTCACCGACGTGTTCCTGATCGAAGGCGGCTTCGACGCCTACGTGAGGGCAGGGGGACCCACCGAGCCCAACCGCTGACGCGCCCGCAGCGCCTGCGAATCAATCGCTCCGCGCGAGGCGGAGGCGATCGATTCACGCTCGCTGCGCTCAGGGCTCTTCGTTGCGTTCGCTCGCCTTCGGCTCAGAGGAAGCGGCAAGGCACCCGCTCGCCGGCGCCGATCTCGGACCGATCGGCCGGCAGGATCGCCAGCGCCCGCTGTCCGACCAGCGACCGCGTCAGCCCGCTCGACTGGTGGGGAGAGGCGATGAACGCGTCGCCCTCCACGTTGCCCCTCATGAAGAGCGTGAGCCCGGCAGGCTTTCGCTGCGAGGAAGCGAGCGGGAGCGGCACCTCCTGCCGTCCGTGCCCCGTGAGCCCCGCCATCAGTCGCAGCGCGGGGCGCACGAAGATCTCGAAGGTGACGCCCGCCGAGGCGGGATTTCCCGGGAGCAGGAACACCGGCGTCCCGCCGGGGAGGCGGTAGAAGCCGAAGGGCTTCCCCGGCCTGATCGCGATCCGCCAGAAGACCTGCTCGGCCCCGAGGGCGAGGAGCGCGCCCTTGACGAGATCGCGCTCGCCCACCGACGCGCCCCCGCAAGTGACGATCGCGTCACAGCCGCCGGCCCCGCCCAGCAGCGCCTCCGCCTCGCCGGGGCGATCCCGCGCGATGCCGAGGCGCCGGGGGAGCGCCCCCGCCTCGCGCGCCGCGGCCGAGAGCGCCACGCCGTTGCTCTCGTGAACGCCCCCTTCACGCCAGGCTTCACCTGGCGCGATCAGCTCGTCGCCGGTCGAGAGGATCCCCACCACCGGTCGCGCGTGGACCGATACCCGCGTCGCTCCCAGCGCGGCGAGGCGGCCCAGCTCCGGGGCGCGGAGCTCCGATCCGGCGGGGAGGGCGACCTCACCGCGGCGCCCGTCCTCGCCTGCCGGGCGGACGAAGGCTCCCGGCTCCGCTGCGATCCCGAGGTGCACCCGATCGCCCTCGCGCCGCGCGTCTTCCTGCCGCACGACGCAGTCGGCGCCCGGGGGCAGGGGAGCTCCGGTGAAGATCCGTACGGCCTCGCCGGGGCGCAGCCGCTCGCCAGGCCGGGATCCGGCCGAGCGTTCGCCGGCGATCCGAAGGGCGGTGCCGGTCCGGGGAGCGTCGGCAGCGGCCAGGGCCCAGCCGTCCATGGCGCTGTTGTCGTAGGCGGGGAGATCGCGGGGCAGCCGGACGTCGGACGCCAGGGCTCGGCCGTGCGCGTCTTCCAGCTCGACCTCCTCGGCGGCCAGGGGCGACAGGGCCCGGCCGATCCAGGCGACCGCCTCCTCCCATCCGAGAAGCTCCTCCACTTCGCCGCCTTTCGCTTCCCGTGCACGGGGTTTCATGCGCATGTACCGGCTGATGCCAAACGACGAGAAGATTCTAGCCTCGATGAAGCGCGCCGGTGGGGGGCTCCTCACCGCCCGCGAGATCGCGGACGGCGCAGGGTTCCATCCGGGGGAGTACAAGGCGGTGCAGCAGCGGCTGCGCGAGCTCACCCGCGCGGGGAAGCTGGAGCGGGAGGGGCGCCGCTTTCGCCTGGCGACGGTGGTGCAGCGGATCGTCGTGAACGAGCGGCCCAAGGGCCGCCGCCGTCGCGACGAGGAGCCCCCTCCGGCGGCGCGGAGCGCAGGGGAGAAGACGCGGACGCCCTGGAAGGGCGCGCCCACCCTCGAGGCGGAGGTCTCCGTGGGGAAGGGCGCGCGGGGGCGCGGGTTTCCGCCGAAGCCCGCGGGGAAGCGGCATGACGACCGGGGGCGCCGCACCGTCCGCGAGCCTGCCGGCGCCGGCACACGCCTGCGCCACGACGAGGTGATCGGCACGCTCACGCTGCGGCCGGAAGGGTATGGCTTCGTCCTGCGCAAACAGGGCCTGCCTGGCGAGGACGTCTTCCTCCCGCCCCACGAGCTCGTCGACGCGATGGACGGCGACCTGGTGCGGGTCCGGATCGTCCGCGGCAAATTCGGCCGCGACGCCGGGGTCCTGGAGGAGATCATCTCCCACCGCCGCCGCAACTTCCTCGGGACCTACGAGACGAGGGGCCGCGCCACCTTCGTCGTGCCGGTGGATCCCACGCTGCCCCGCTCGGTGGCGGTGAAGCCGGCGAAGGGCGCGCGGGTCGGGCAGGTGGTGAAGGTCGCCATCACTGGGTACGCCGACGAGGGCGGCGGCCTGCGGGGCGAGGTCGTCCGGGTGGTGGGCGAGCCAGGGGATCCCATCATCGAGGTCCTCGAGGTCGCCTACTCCAACGGCTTCGCGGAGGAGTTCCCCGCGGACGTGAGGGAGGAAGCGGAGGCCATCCCGGACCACGTGACCGAGGCGGAGGCAGCCGGGCGGCGGGACCTGAGGCCGCTGCACCTCGTGACGATCGACGGCGAGGACGCCCGGGACTTCGACGACGCCGTGTGCGTGGAGAGGCTGCCCCGCGGTGGGTACCGGCTGGTGGTGGCGATCGCCGACGTGTCCCACTACGTGCGGCCCGGCACCAGGCTCGACGAGGAGGCGGTCTCCCGGGGCACGTCGGTCTACTTCCCGAACCACGTGCTGCCGATGCTGCCGGAGCACCTCTCGAACGGGATCTGCTCCCTGAACCCGGGGGTCGATCGTCTCTGCATGGTCTGCGACCTCGCGCTCGACGCGGAGGGGCGCCCGGTCGAGGCCCAGATCTACGAAGCCGTGATGCGCTCGCACGCGCGGTGCACCTACGAGCAGGTGGCGGAGCTCCTAGGGGGGAAGACCCCCGCCGCGCTGAAGGGCCTCGAGGAGGATCTCCTCCTCGCGGGTGAACTCGCCGGGAAGCTGCGGCGCCAGCGCACCCTCCGGGGCGCGCTGGACTTCGATCTCCCCGAGGCCAAGGCGGTGCTCGACGAGCACATGCTGCCCATCGCGATCGTGCGCCGGGAGCGCAACGACGCCCACCGGCTGATCGAGGAGTTCATGCTGGCCGCCAACGAGGCGGTGGCCAGGCACTTCTCCGACCGGGATCTCCCCACGGTCTACCGCGTCCACGACGAGCCGGATCCCGAGAAGCTGGAGCGCTTCGCGAGCCTCGCGCGCTCCGTCGGCTTCTCGTTCGACGTGGAGGAGGGGATGCCGCCGAAGCGCCTGGCGGCGGTGCTGCGGGAGATCGAGGGGACGCCGCAGCAGCGGGCCCTCAACACGCTCCTGCTGCGCTCGATGATGCAGGCGATCTACCAGCCCGAGAACATCGGGCACTACGGCCTCGCCGCCGAGCACTACCTGCACTTCACGTCGCCGATCCGTCGCTACCCGGACCTCCTCGTGCACCGCCTGCTCAAGGAGCTGTGGGGCCGCGCCGGCCGCAGCCCCAAGGGACGCGATCGCGATCGCCTCGAGGAGCAGCTCGCCGACCTCGCCGCGCAGGCGTCGGAGCGGGAGCGCGCCGCCACGGAGGCGGAAAGGGAGATCGACCAGTACTTCAAGTGCCTCTTCGTGCAGGACAAGATCGGAGAGGTCTACGACGCCACGGTGATCGCGCTGACCGACTTCGGCTTCTTCGCCGAGCTCGACGAGATCCCGGTGGAGGGCCTGGTGCGCGCCGAAGCGCTCGGCACCAACTGGGAGCTGGACGAGGAGCGCCACCGGCTCGTCTTCCCGGCGACCGGCCGAGCCTTCGCCGTCGGTGATCGGGTGCGCGTCGAGATCGCCGCGGTGGATCTCGCCAAGCGCCAGGTGAGCTTCGCCATGGTCGTTCCCGTGACGGAGGCGCCGGGGGAACGGCCCTTCGGATCGTCCCTCACCGCCGCGATCGACCGGATCCGCGCCGACGAGGGGCCGCGCCGAGCGCACGGAGGAAAACGCCCGGCCACCGGTCAGCGAGACGGGCGCGACAAGCCCGGCGCGGGACGGACACAGCCAAAGGCGCCGAAGGGCAAGGCGAAGGGCGATGGCCCCCGCAAATCCCGCCCCGGAAAGGCGGAGCGGGCCCGGAAGAAGTGAGCCGCCGAGCCGGTCACCGCTCCGTGTCCGGCGCGATCGGCTCCTCGACCTCCGCGGGCCCCCAGAGTTCGCGGGACGCCTCCTCCGGGATCCCCCGCTCCAACGCGGGCGTGCTGCTCTTCTTGCGCGTCAGCTCGCTCCATCCCGGCTCCGATGCCCCCGTGGATCCGGTGACGGAGGAGATCTTCCGCTCCTGCTGCGATCGCTGCTTCGCCATGTCGTCGCCTCGTCCGATCAAGATGGGATCGGGCGCGCCGAAGCGTCAGCTGCGAAGCTCCACGACCGTCACCGCGTCGCCGCCCTCGTGCCTCTCGCCCGGGCGGGAGGTCGCCACGTACGGCGATGCGTCGAGCGCCTCGCGCACCGCCTTCTTGAGCGCCCCGGTCCCGTGCCCATGGAGGATCGAGACGATCGACGGCCCCTCGGAGTAGGCGCGATCGAGGGCGAGCTCGATCTCGCGGACGGCCTCGTCGGCTCGCAGGCCGCGCACGTCGCAGCGGGCCTCCGGCCCGACGATCGCAGCGGGCGCCACCGTCTCCGGCGGGCGCTTGCGGCCGCGCTCCGGGGCCTTGGGCGGCTTGCCGGCGACGGGGACGAGATCGTCGAGGCGCACGCGGGTCTTCATCGCGCCCACCGCCACCAGGGCCTCGTTGGCGCCGAGCTCGACCACCTCCGCGTCCCTGCCGAGGCTCGCCACCCGCACCCTCGCGCCGGGACGGATCGACGTCGGCGGCAGGGAGATCCGCTCCTCGGCGGCGCTCGCGTGGGCCTTCGCGCGCTGCACGGCGCGGGCCTGGGCCGCCGCCTTCTCCTGCAGGACCTTCTGCGCCTCGACCGCAGCGGAGACCGCCGGCTTCGCGGTGAGCGACGCCAGGATCTCCCCCACCTTCCGGCGCTCCTCCTCGAGCTCCGCGCGCAGCTCCTCGCGCACCTTGACCTCCGCCTCCCGTCTGGCGGTCTCGGCCGCGGCGCGGGCCTCCTCGAGGGCCGACCGCAGCCGCGCGTCCTCAAGCCGCTCCTCCTCGAGCCGAAGCCGCTCGGCCTCGGCCTTACGCCGCTCGGCGTCGAGCGCGTCGAGGGCGACGGTGAGCGCGCTGCCGCCGTGGAGCGCGCGGCGCGCCCGCTCGAGCACCGGTTGAGGCAGGCCCACGCGCGCCGCGATCTCGATGGCGCTCGACAGGCCGACCGCCCCCAGCTCGAGCCGGAAGGTGGGCGCGAGGGTGCGGGGATCGAGCCCCACCCTGGCGTTGGCGAAGCGGGGATCGCCGAGCCCCAGCGCCTTGAGCTCCTCGAGGTGCGTGGTCACCAGCACCTGCGCGCCCTTGTCGACCAGCTCCCCGAGGACGGCGGACGCCAGCGCCGCGCCCTCGCGGGGATCGGTGTCCGCCGCGATCTCGTCCACGAGTACGAGGCTCCCCGGCCGCGCCTTCGCCAGGATCTCGCGGAGGGTGGTGAGGTGGGCCGAGAAGGTGGACAGATCGCGGGAGAGGTCCTGCTCGTCGCCGATCGCGCTGGACACCGAGTCGAAGAGCGGCAGGCGGGAGCCGGCCTCGGCGGGGATGGGGAGACCCGCCCGCGCCATCAGCGCGCAGAGGCCCACCGTGGTGATGGTGACGGTCTTGCCGCCGGCGTTAGGTCCCGACACGACGAGGGCCCGCTGATCGGGATCCAGCGCGATGTCGTTGGCGATCACCCGCTTGCCCTGGAGCGCGAGCAGCGGGTGGCGCGCCTGCCGTAGCGCCAGCGGCGCGCGGCCGTCGTCCAGCGTCGGCGCCACGGCGTCCAGATCGTCGGCGAGCCGCCCGCAGGCCTCGATGCGATCGAGCGCTCCCAGGATCTCCACCGCCTCGGCGAGCTCCCCGGCGCGATCGGCGAGGTCGCCGCTGAGCTCCTGGAGGATCCGCCGCTCCTCCTCCGCCGCCATCGACTCCGCGATGGAGAGATCGTTGCCGAGGCCGACGATCGCCTGGGGCTCGACGAAGAGGGTCTGCCCGGAGTTGGAGGCGTTGTGGACGATGCCCGGCACCTTGGACCGGAAGGACGCGTTCACCGGGACCACGTAGCGGTCGTTGCGGATCGAGAGGTACTCGTCGCGCAGCGTCGAGGCGAAGACCTGATCGGCCATCAGCTCCTCGAGCCGCCCCTTGATCTGGTTGTGGAGCCCGCGGGTCCGGTCTCGCAACGATCCCAGCATCGCGCTGGCGCTGTCCTTCAAGCGCCCGGACGGCTCGAACGCCGACTCGATCCGCGACGCGAGGGCCGACGCCTCGGGGAGGGCGCCCGCCATCGCCGCGAGGAGCGGCGCCTCGAGCCGCCGCTCGTGGAGGAAGGAGCGCGCCCGGCTCGCCGCGCGGATCAGGCGCGCGCAAGCGACGAGCTGGCCCGGCTCCAGGATCGCGCCCTTCACCGCGAGCGAGAGGAGATCGCGCACGTCCTCGGCGCCGCCCAGGGGGAGGGAGAGCTCCTTGCGCAGGAGCTCGCGGCTCTCCGCGATCCGGGCGAAAGACGCCTCGATCTCGGCGCGCCCGGGGAGGAACGGGAGCTCATGGGCCAGCGCACGTCCACGGGCGCTCTGGGTGCGGGCGGCCAACGCCTCGACGATGCTCGGCCAGCCGAGATCGCGCAGGGTGGACGGGGCAGCGTTGAACTCGGCCATGTGGGCGCTTCTCCTGATTTTCCACGCTCACGCGTCCAACGCGGAGGGGGGTTCTCTTGGTGCCGATCGACGGGCGACCTATCATGCGCGAAGCCATGACCAAACACGCGACCGTTCCGTCCCTCTTTCTTGCCGTCCTCCTCTCCGCGCCCGCAGCGCACGCCGAGCCCGCCCGTGACGGCGTGCCTTCGCTCCTCGACTGGGGCCGGTACCTGCGCGGAGACGGCGAGCCCGACGTCGCCGAGGTCGGCTTCGAAGCGGCGATCGAGCGGGCGCCCACCTGGCCGCTTCCCTTCCTGGAGCGGGCCGAGCTCGCGGTCGCGAGGCGGGAGAGCGTGGCCGAGGCCCGCGCCGATCTCCAGAGGCTGGAGCCGGCCAACGCCCGCATGCCTCGCCTCCACCGCCTCCTCGGGGAGCTCGCCGAGCTCTCGGGCGACGACGAGGCGGCCGCGCGATCCTTGGGGACGGCGCTCGCGCTCCTCCCCGACCAGCCCCAGGTCCGCGCCCGCTACGCGGCCGTCCTGGCGAGGCTGTCGCGCCACGACCAGGCGGCCACGGAGTACGCCAGGGTGATGGAGGATCTCCCCGGCGATCACGGCCTGCGCGGCCGCTATGCCGACTCCCTCGAGGGTGCCGGCAGGTACGCCGAGGCGCGCAGGCAGCACGATCTCCTCGTCAAGCAGCAGCCTGGGAAGGAGGCGCCGCTGCGGCAGCTCGCGCGGTTCCTCGAGCGCCGCGGGGATCGCAAGGGCGCCGCCGCGGTCAACGCCAAGGCCGACGGGGTGAGCGGCAAACAGCGCAACCTGCGCCCGCTGCCTCCCTCGAAGTTCTGACCGGCCGGAGCTACCTCGGCACCACCATGGACCACGTGGCGCCCGAGGGCTCGCGAGGGACGAAGCCGACGCGCCCGCCGTGGGCCTCCACCACGTCCTTGCAGAGGCCCAGGGCCACCCCGGCGCGGAGCCGCCGGGCGTCGAGGGCCTGACGCTCCCAGTCGAAGGCCTGGGCACATTGCTCGAGGCCCGGTCGCGTCCCGGCGTCCTCCACCGCGACGTAGAGCTCCGAGGCCCGCACCTCGCCCGTAAGCCGGATCTCCTTGCCCGGGGGCGTGCGCCTCGCTGCCGCCTCGACGAGCGCCCGCACCGCGCGACGCATCTTCTCCCCGTCCACCCGCATCGTGGGCATCCCGTCGGGAACGCCCCACGCGAGACCGACCTCACGCTCCAGCACGGCGGGCCGCGCCTCCTCGAAGGCGAGACGCAGCAGCTCCTCCATCGGCCTCTCGGACTTCTCGAGGGTGAGCTGGCCCGAGCGCGAGCGCAGGAGGTCGATCACGTCGTCCACCTGGCGCAGGCCCCGGTCCGCGTTCTTGGCGATCACCTGGGCGGCGCGCTTGACCCTCGGATCCAGCGGCGCGCCTCTGCCGGCGAGGATCATCCCAGCGTAGGAGCGGATGTTCGCCAGCGGGGAACGGAGGTCGTGGCTCGCGATCCCCAGCAGCTCACCGAGCTCCTGGTCGCCGCCCGCCGCCTCCAGGAGGCGATCGAGCGTCTCCGATTCTGCGATGCCGGCATGCTCGTCCATCGCCCGGTCGTCCCCTTCGGAATATGGGTTCCCTTCGGCTTCAACCTGGGGGGTGGGTATGCGGGAGGAAACCCCCGGGCGGGCCCGCAGGCGGTGCACCCCCGTCCCTGGCCGGCGAGCACGCGAGCGAGCTGCCGCGTGCCCGGAAGCGCGACGTGAGGCATGATGGCGGGGATCCTCGCGAACGGAGCCCACCCGATGGCCGATGCCTCGCCCAAGCAGATCCTCGAAGAGACGATCCCCTCCCGGCTGGATTCACGCCCGGGGCTCGCGGAGGAGATCGACGCCGTGGTCGTCTTCCGGATCTCCGGACCAGCCGGCGGCGACTGGACCCTGGACTGTGCCTCCGGCCGGAAGCAGGTGCGCGCCGGTGCCGACCCTTCGCCCCGGATGACGATCTCCGCGACGGACTCGGACTTCGTGCAGGTCGCCACCGGGAAGCTCGACCCGACCATGGCGGCGATGTCCGGCAAGCTGAAGCTCTCGCCGATGGACATGGGGCTGGGTCTCAAGCTGGTCAAGCTGCTCTCCTGACGGATCCTCCGGCGCGCCAGTGCTCGCGTGACGACCCGCTTGACGTGTTGTAGGGTTCTCCGACCGCAATCGGGAAACGGGAGCCCTGCCATGCATCGCGTGTTCGTCGTCGCCTGCGCCATCCTCCTCGGAGCCGGCGCCTGCTCCTCTGGTGAGTCCCCGGAGGCGGGTGGGCCCCAGTCCCCCAAGTGCGAGATCGACCTGTCGCCGTTCACGTCGCCGGACGGCGCCGGCGGGAACCCGTCCGTCCGCGCGATCGCCTCTTCCGCCGATCTCGTGGGCGGGCCTGCGGCCCGTGGACAGGTGGGCGACTGGATCCTCGAGAACGACCGCATCCGCGTCGTCGTCCAGGGCCCCCGCGACGACGTCGGCGCCAGCCCGTTCGGCGGGTCGATCATCGACGTCGACGTGGTCCGGCCCGGCGGCGCCGGCAAGGACGTCCTCGGCGGGATCGCGCCGTTCCACAGCTTCGGCAGGACGATCCGACCGGGCGGCGCGAACGACTTCGAGGTGGTCGCGTCGGGGGCAAATGGCGCGGCGGTCCTGGCCATCTCCGCGCGGGACGTCCCGGCGCGGGGCGTCGCGCTCGCCCGCGCGATCGACGAGGGCCTGCCGGGTGGGCCGCTGGCGGTCGATCCCGAGGTCGCACCCGGCGTGGACGTCACGCACTACTACATCCTCACGGCCGGGGCCCAGCGCGTCCGCAGCGTCACCGCGTTCTGCAACGGATCCGGCGCCTCCAAGGTCCTCGCTGTGGGCGACGTGGTCTCGCCCGGCGCCGCCGACGAGCGCTTCGAGCCCACGGAGCGGGGCTGGGCGAAGGCCGATGGCAACTTCGACTCTCCGTGGGTCGCCTACCAGGGGCGCGACAGCGCGTTCGCGCTGGTCCCCGGCAGCGGCGCCGGGCCGAACGTCGTGGTGAGCCGCGGTGGGATCGATGTCACGGTCCAGGGCACCGACTCCCTGATCCCGTACACGAGGAACGTCGACGCGGCGATGCCGCCTGCTGGCGCGGTGGTCGTCCCCGGCGGCGGGAGCGCGTCGTATGAGCGATCGCTGGTCGTCGGGGCGTCGGTGGGCGACGTGGCCCAGGCGATCTTCGCCATCGGCGGCCAGGAACTGGGCCGCGTCTCGGGCACGGTGACGGGAGGCTTCGACGGCGGCGCCGGCGCGCGGATCCTGGTGACCCGCGACGGCGCGACGGTGACGGTGCTCACCGCCGACGCGGGCAGGGCCTTCGACGCGCTGCTCCCCGCCGGTCGGTACGCGTTCTCCGCGAGCCTGCCGGGGATGATCGGCGACGAGGTGCAGGTCGACGTCACCGCCGGCGGATCGGCGACGGCCACGCTCGAGCTCCCGATGGCGGGGCGCCTCGAGGTCCGCCTCGACGAGTTCGACCCGCGCTTCAGCGACGCCACGCCGGCGCCGGGCCGCGCGGTGGTCCGCTGCTTCGCGGAGACCTGCGACAGCCGCCCCGATCCCGCCCGGGAGCGACTCTACCGCGACGTGGAGGCGCTGCCGGTGGATGCCGACGACGTGGTCTGGGTGGGCAATTCTCCCGGCACCGGCTCGCTCTTCGTGGACCTGCTCCCAGGCGACTACGAGGTGATCTTCTCCAACGGCCCCGAGTACGAGGTGTCGCCGATCACCTTCGCGAACAATGGGCGCGGCAACCCCAGGACGATCGTCGCCGGCGTCGAGACGAAGGTGGTGACGCGACTCGCCAGGGTGGTGAACACCGCCGGCTGGATCTCGGCCGACCTGCGGGTGCGGAGCCAGGGCACCAGGGTCGGAGACAGGGACCGGCTCGCTGGGCTGCTGGCGGAGGGCGTGGAGGTCGTCGTCTCTGCCGATCCGGACGTGGTGACCGACTACGTGGCTGCCGCCAACCAGACGGAGTCGAAGGGCCGGATCGCCGTCATGGGCGGTGCGGCCGTCGCGCCGCCGTCCTTCTCGGGGATCTCGGCTTTCCCGCTTCCCCCCGATCCGGCGCGCCCCGGCAACGGCGCGCTCTCCTGGGGAGGACCCGACCACTCGGTGCTGGAGCCGGGCGCGATCTTCGACGCGGCCGGCGAGCGGGGCGCGCTCGTCCTCCTCGGCGGCGCCCGCGCCCCCAGCGGGCTGTTCACGGCGCTGCGCCTGGACACCAAGACGCTCGTCACCCACGCGACGGCGGAGAGCCTGGGGATCACGCCGCCCGCCGGAGCGGACGCCTCGGACTCCAGGCTCTTCTCCGAGAAGTTCGACGCCCTCGAGATCATGGGTGGCGGCGACGTCTCCAACTTCAACGCCCTCCTGAACGACTGGATCACCTTCCTCGGCCGCGGCCTCGTCGTGACCGGCACGGCCTCGTCCGGGTCGACGGGCAGGCTGACGCCGACGGCCGGCGCGCCGCGGACCTGGGTGCGGATGTCGAACGACTCGCCGGATGCCTTCGACGCCAATGCCTTTACCAAGGCGATCCGCTCCCAGCAGGTGATCGCAGGCTTCGGCCCCTTCCTCCACGTGACCGCGAAGTCCGGTTCGGCGACGGCCGAGGTCGGAGGGACGATCGAGTCGACGGGCGGTGAGGTCGAGATCGAGGTGGTCGCGCAGTCCCCCACCTGGATGAAGTACAACCGTCTCGAGGTCTACTCGTACCGGCCCGAGGCTGCCGCGGCGGACGGCACGCCCAACGTCGAACTCCCTCCCGACGCCGTGGCGGTGGATGCGGACGGTCACCCGGCGAGGCGCACTCTCTCGATGGCCGGCCCCGTCTACAACGTCAACGTGGACTTCGTCGACGACCAGGGGGAGGTCGTGACCCGCGTCCGCAACGAGGTCCAGCACACCTTCCGGTTCAAGCCCGAGCGCGACACCTTCTACATCGTCGTCGCGCGTACGGCGACGACGCGGAAGGACGGCCTCGAGTCCGGGGAGGCTGCGCCTGCCTCGATGGCGCCGGTGGTGTTCGGCATGCCGGGCAAGGAGGTCCACCCAGCCACCTTCACCAATCCGATCTTCGTCGACGCGGACGGCGGGGGATGGAGCCCCCCCGGCCTCGACTAGGAGCCAGGCTGGCAGCCGAGGGCAACCCGGTTGCCGGCTGGCCTCGACCCGTGCCAGAAGAGGAATCGTGGCAGCCAAGACCTTGAACAACGAGCGCCTGGTGATCCTGGCGGCGGCGATCGCCCTCGGGATCTTCCTGGTCTTCACCGAGCTGATGCCGTCCGCCGAGAGGCGGGCGCCGACGAACTTCGCCTCCGGGAAGACGGTGCCCGTGCGGATCACCCTGGTGACGGCGGACGCCTTCGATCTCGCCTGCGCTGCGGACGCGCCGGTGGGCGCCGCTCGGTGCGCGTTCACGAAGGACGGCAAGCCGTCGCCCGCCGCCACGGAGGGCACGGGCCTGCTCGCTCCCTACATGACGGTGGACAACACCCTCCTGCTGATCCCCGACCTGTGGCTCGAGCCCGCGCTCGCGAAGCGCCTGGCCGACGAGAACCCCGACGGCAAGCCGCGGGACTCCTTGAAGCGCTTCAGCGCCGCGTGCCAGCTCGCGGTGGACCAGAAGGTGAAGGGCTTCTTCGTGCGGTGGTCGCCGACCAGCGACTGGGCGCCGCGCGACGAGGCGTGGTCCGGCAGGATCTCCGGCTGCAAGATCGAGTAGCGAGCGTCTACACCCAGAGCGCCCGAGGCACGCACCGCCACCCCTCCGGCTCGACCCCGGAGGCGAGGGGGCGGATCATGGGGACGTCTTCCGCCGCGCGGATCGTGCCGAGTCCCGGAGGCAGGGGAAACGACTCGCTCTCCCACACGTGGACGCTCGCGAGGCCCACGCCGGCGGCGACGCTCCCCGCCGCCCGGAGCAGCGCCGCGCCGGCGTCGGCTTGGGGTGCGTGGGCCAGGAGCACGCAGAGCCGATCGTTCTTGAAGTCGGCCGCCCAGATCGCGGCGGCCTCGCCCAGGATCGCCCCGGCAGCCGACGGGCGCTCGCGGCCGAGGAGCGTCGCGTAGGCGCGCTCCCGCTCGAGGTGCCAGTCGAGCTGGCCCGCGGTGGGCCACACCAGGAAGGGGTCGGCCGGCCTCGGGATCGCCGCGAGCGCGCCTCGGATCCCATCCTCGGGGACGAGGTGCACGCCCGGAATGAAGCCGCCGTCGGCTGCCGGGATCGCCCGCTCCAGCCACGGTACCTCCGTGAAGCCCGCCAGCCGGTAGAGGGTCGGGCCGACCTCCGAGAAGAGGATCGCAGCCAGGGCCCGCTCGTCGTCGGCGGCGAGGCGCTCGGCGAGTCGCTCGATCATCGCCCGCGCGTGCCCCCGGCCGCGCAAGGCTGGCTCGGTGTAGACGCTGGCGATCCCGTACGCCCAGCCCTCGACGCCGGCAGCCGTCGAGGCCGACATGCGAAAGGTCTCGCAGGAGGCGAGGGGCAGGCCGCCGCCGTCGACGAGCAGCCACGTCGTCATCGCCTCCCGGGCCCAAGCGTGGCCCCGCAGCCAATCCTCCCTCCTGGCGAACTGCGCGGGATCGAGGCGCTGACCCCAGGCGGCGTGGGTGAGCGCGTCCCTCTCGCGCTTCAGGGCGTCGGTCGCCCTGACGAGTGTGCTTTCCATGCCCACAATCTAACGAATCGTCTCCCGTCGCGTCTTCGCAGGGTGTAGTCTTGGCCTTCCCCCAGCGCAGGCGAACCGATGCCCAGAGAGCGCCGTCGCCATCTCAACATGATCCGCGACTTCGAGGTCGCCGATCTCGTCACGCTCGCCAACGGTTTCTCGGGCATGGCAGCGGTGCTCCTCGCGATGCGGTACGTCGCCGAGGCAGATCGCGCCGCGATGTGGGTGGCGTTTGCGCTCCTGCCCCTCGCGTTCATCTTCGACTCTCTGGACGGCTACATCGCCCGGCGGCTGGGGCGACAGTCGATCCTCGGTCAGGAGCTCGACTCCCTGGCGGACCTGGTGTCCTTCGGCGTCGCGCCGGCGGCGCTGGCCTTCGCCCTCGGGATGGACGGGGGCTGGGACGGCGCGGTCCTCGTCTACTTCGTGGGCTGCGGGATCGGCAGGCTGGCGCGGTTCAACACCACCGCCGCGGAGCTCTCCGGGCCCCAGGGGAAGGTGTCGCACTTCGAGGGGACGCCCATCCCGTCGAGCCTGGCCCTCGTGGTGATGCTCGCGGCCCTCTTCGGGACGGGGAACGTCGGCGACTCGCTGCCACTGCGGGAGCTGACCATCGGGCCCTGGCGCCTCCACCCCCTGGTCCTGCTCTGGGCGCTGAGCGGCAGCGCGATGATCAGCAAGACCCTGCGGATCCCGAAGCCCTGAGAGGACGCGGCGCCGGGGGCGCGGGATCGCGGTGCTGTCACCTTTCCAACACTCGTCACTCAGACGCAGCCGACCGCTCTGAAACACGACTCCGATGGAGTTCCATCATGCACCTGCCCGAGACTGTCGCTCCCCGTAGGAACCGGATCCGCGCCCTCCTCTTCGCGGCGGGGATCGCCGCCGCCGCCGCCTTCGCCTGTGGCGACCCCTCCGACTCCGGGTCCGGCGGGAACGGACCCTGCACCCCCGCCTGCACGGGCAAGGTCTGTGGCACCGATGGCTGCGGGGGTGTCTGCGGCACCTGCCCCGCCGGCGAGTCCTGCGACGCGGGGCAGTGCGTCGCCTGCCAGCCCCAGTGCACGGGGAAGGAGTGCGGCGACGACGGGTGCGGCGGCGTCTGTGGCTCGTGCGACGACGGCGTCGCCTGCGTCGACGGCACCTGCTCGTGTACGCCCCAATGCGACGGCAGGGCGTGCGGCGACGACGGCTGCGGCGGCCTGTGCGGCGAGTGCGCGGGAGAAGAGGTCTGTCGGGACGGCGCCTGCGGACCGTCTTGCGTCCCGCAGTGCGACGGCAAGGTCTGCGGCGACGACGGGTGCGGCGGCGTCTGTGGCGAGTGCACGGACACCGAGACCTGTGTCGCGGGCGAGTGCGCCTGTCAGCCGGACTGCGACGGAAAGCTCTGCGGCGACAACGGCTGCGGAGGCACATGCGGGACCTGCGACGCGGGGCTTACCTGCCAGGACGGCGCGTGCGAGTGCGTGCCGGCCTGCGACGGTAGGACCTGTGGCGACGATGGATGCGGCGGCACCTGCGGCGAATGCGACGCTGGAAAGGTGTGCAACGACTTCCTCGGCCAATGCGTGACCTCGTGCACGCCGAACTGCGACGGCAAGACCTGCGGGTCCGACGGCTGCGGGGGCAGCTGCGGCCGATGTGCGGGCGGCATGCAGTGCCGCGACGGGCAGTGCGAGTGCGCCCCGGCCTGCTCGGGCAAGCAGTGCGGACCCGACGGTTGCGGGGGCGTCTGCGGCACCTGCTCCGGCGGCCTCACTTGCAACCAGCTCGGCAACTGCGCCTGCGTGCCCCAGTGCGACGGCAGGGTCTGCGGCGACGACGGCTGCGGCGGCGTCTGTGGGACCTGCGGCCCGAACCAGGCGTGCAACTCCGCGGGCGCATGCGAGACGACGGCGCCGACCCTGAGCGGCGACGTCTGGCCGATCATCCAGTCCAGGTGCACCTCCTGCCACGGATCGGCGGGGGATGGCGGGTTCACCATGGGCTTCACCGCCGCCTCGTTCCGCTCGGCGACGGTGGGCGTGGGCGCTGCGCAATGCGGCGGGGAGACCCGGATCATCGCCGGCAACTCCGCCTCCAGCCACCTCGTCAGGAAGGTGAAGGGCACGGCGGCGTGCGGGGCGCGGATGCCCGCTTCCGGAACCCCCCTGACGACGGTCGAGATCCAGAAGATCGAGGGTTGGATCGACGACGGCGCCCGATCGAACTAACATCGGGGCCGAGAGGACTTCCCATGTGGCTGGCGACGTTGTGGGCGATAGCCGCGGTCGCGGCGTCCGCGCCCGCAGAACCGAAGCCGGTGGCGGCCGATCCGCCGGTCGGGGCGTCCGCGCCGGCAGAACCGAGGCTGGTCGCAGCGGATCCGCCGGCTGCTGTGCGGATCGAGTGGAGCGGGCGCGGCCGGGTTGCCTACCAGGTCTCGCACAAGCTCCACGAGGTCCACGGCGTCACCGAGGAGGCCACGGCCCGCGCGACCACCAACGGCGACGTCCTCGAGGTGGTGGCGCGGGCCCGGGTGGACTCGTTCCGCTCCGGCAACGGCAACCGCGACCGCCACGCGCTCGAGGCGATCGAGGCGGAGCGGTTCCCCATCGTCGAGATCCGCGGCAAGGCCATGGGCGTCTCGCTTCCCCTCGCCTCGCCTGAGCTCCGGGTGAAGCTCGAGGCCCAGGTGGATTTCCACGGCGTCGCGCTGGCGCGGGAGATCCCGGTGGTGCTGAAGGCCTCGGGATCGGACGGGCTGGAGGCGACCTTCGAGTTCCCGGTGAGCCTCGAGGCCCACGGGGTGGAGCGGCCGAGCCTCTTCACGGTGAAGGTCGCGGACGACATGCGGATCCGGGGAACGATCACGCTCGAGCGGGTCGTCGCGGCCGCGCCGTCGGCTGCCCAGTGACGCGTCGCCCGACGGTCCCCTGAGGCACGTGGGGGCGCTTCCCCGGCGATGCGCAGCCTCGGCGTCCGCGCGAGGCTGGACGAGAGGCGGCAGGGCAGGGTAGGGGCTGGCCATGGCGAAGAAGCCCTACAACCCGAAGGATCGCTTCTACAAGCAGGCGAAGCAGGAGGGCCTGCGCGCCCGCTCCGCCTTCAAGCTGCAGGAGATCGATCAGCGGCTGCACCTCTACCGCAAGGGGATGTCGATCCTCGACCTCGGCGCCGCGCCCGGCGGCTGGCTCCAGATCCTGGCGCAGGCGGTGGGGCCGTCGGGGCGCGTGGTCGGGATCGATCTGCAGCCGATCCAGGGCATGGGGCCGACGGTCCAGACGGCGGTGCTGGACATCTACGCGCCGGATCTGGACGCGCAGCTCGCCCAGCTCCACGACGGGCCGTTCGACGCGATCACCTCGGACATGGCGCCGAAGACCACCGGGATCAAGATGACCGACGAGGCCCGCTCGATCGCCCTCGCCGAGCAGGCGCTCGCGCTCTGCGAGAGGCTGCTGCGGCCAGGCGGGTCGTTCGTCGCGAAGGTCTTCGAGGGCGGCGGCTTCGACGAGTACCTGCGCCAGGTCAAGGCTGCCTTCGGGCAGGTGAAGCTGGTGCGGCCGGAGGCGACGCGAGGGCGTTCGGTGGAGATCTACGTCGTGGGCCTGGCTTTCCGCGCCGCCAGGGGGCGGGAAGGCGAGCCGCCGCCGGCGGATTGAACATTTGGGCGCGTTCCGCGTCACAGGGACATCGGGCGACGGACGCCCGACCCCGGAGTCGCACATGCGAGCGCACGAATCGAACCTCCTCCTCCTCCTCGGCCTGCTCGCGGCGATCGGCTCGCCCGTCGCCGCGTTCGCCGTGACGGACGACGGCGACCATGCCGAGGAGATCGAGACCGACGACCTGCCGCCCTGGGCCGAGCTGGACGCCGGCGGCGAGGCGCCGCCTCAGGCGCACGTGCAGATGCTGCGCGACTACGGCTCCGACATCCCGGACCCGGAGGACGTGATGGCGGGTCGCCGCCCTCGGCCCACGGCTGGCGATCGCGTCGATCCGGTCCCCGCGGAGCCGCCCGCCCGGGTCGAGTTCGAGGACTTCCGATCGGAGCTGTCGCCCCATGGGCGCTGGGTGGACACGCCGGAGTACGGCACGGTCTTCGTCCCCTACCGGCAGACGCAGGTGACGGGCTGGCGTCCCTACCTCTACGGCCAGTGGGCGTGGACGGCATACGGCTGGACCTGGGTGTCCGACGAGCCCTTCGGCTGGGCCACCTACCATTACGGCCGCTGGGCCCACCGGCCTGCGCTGGGCTGGGTCTGGGTGCCCGGCTACACCTGGGGCCCCGCCTGGGTGGCGTGGCGGTATGGCGAGGGCGCGATCGGGTGGGCGCCGCTCTATCCCGGCTACGTCACCTGGACCACCTCGTATCCGTACCACACGGATCACTGGATCTTCGTGGGCCCCTCGTTCTTCTACGGGCATCCGATCCACCGGCACTGGTACCGGGATCGCAGCGCCCACTGGTACGGCCGCTCCCACTGGAGCCGGAACTGGCGCGGATCGCGCGGGCACGTCTACGTCGGGCCGACGCGCCGGCACGTGGAGCGCTCGATCCATGGCCGGGTGTTGGAGTCCCGGGTGATCGCCGTGGGCAGGTCGCGTCGCGGCGAGACCTTCACCGGGCGCGGCGCGGGCTCCGCGGGAGAGGTCCGCGTCTACCGGCCCACCAACCGCGGCGCGGTGCGGTCGCGTGCCGTCGACGCGGGCAGGCGGCAGTCGCCGCGCCACGACCCCCGGGTCACGCCGGCGCAGCGTGTCGAGCCTCGCCCCGGCGCGGGCAACCGACCCGCGCCGGCGCAGCGTGCCGATCCTCGTTCCGCGGCGGGCAACCGCCTCGCGCCGGCGCAGCGTGCCGAGCCTCGCTCCGGCGCGGGCAACCGACCCGCGCCGGCGCAGAAGGCCGATCCTCGCTCCGGCGGGGGCAACCGCCTGGCGCCGTCGCCCGCCCAGCGCATGCAGGCCCCCTCCCGTCAGGCCGCGCCCCCGGCGGCTGCGCAGCCCAGGCCCGCGCCGGCGGCGCCGGAGCGAAAGTCGGCGCCATCCGCTGCGCCGGCGCCACGTCCGAACCTCCGCCCCTCGGGCGGTCCGGCGGGGGGCCTGCGCCCCGCGCCGTCGATGCCCTCTCCGAAGAGCGCGTCGCGACAGGAGCGCCGTTCGTCCACGTCGTCGCCGTCGCGCTCGCCCTCGGCTCCCAAGCTGGGCATCGGCCGCTCATCCGGGGCCGCCCGCTCCTCCCCGGCGTCGGTCTCGCGGCCCGCCGCGCCCCGGCCGGTGGAGTCGTCTCGCGGAGGGGGCCGATCCCAGCGATAGCTCGCCCGGGACCGAAGACGGGACGCCGTCGGGCGGGGCTACGCGGGTGGGGGCCGATCCTGCGCGCGCCCGCGCGCCCCTCGCCAGCTTGATGGTCGGGGGAAGGCATGTCTGGCGGGTGGACGCGACTCCTGGGTTCGGGGCTCGTGGCGTGGGCGATCCTCGCGGGCACGGCCGCCGTGGCACAGGACGTAGCGCTCCCCCCGTACGCCGCCGACGAGCTCGAGACGAGCAGGCAGGCGCCCGGGCCTGCCTGGCCGGGGCCCGGGACGATCGAGCTCGAGGACTTCTACCGGGACCTCTCGCCATACGGGCGATGGGTGGACACGTCGGACTTCGGCTACGTGTTCGTCCCCGAGCGGCAGTTCGAGGTCACCGGCTGGCGTCCGTACCTGTACGGGCAGTGGGTGTGGACGGAGTACGGCTGGACCTGGGTCTCGGAGGAGCCGTTCGGCTGGGCTACCTACCACTACGGCAGGTGGACCTTCGCGCCGTCGCTGGGGTGGGGCTGGGTGCCCGGCTACGTCTGGGGGCCGGCGTGGGTCGCGTGGCGCTTCGGCGCGGCGGCGATCGGATGGGCGCCGCTCTACCCGGGCTTCGTCTTCGGCGGCCCGGGGTTCCCGTTCTTCGCCGACGACTGGCTCTTCGTGGCGCCGGGGTTCTTCTTCGCCCAGCCGTGCTGGAGGCACCTGCTCCACGGCGATCATCGGGTGCTCCATCGGGACACGAGACCCGCCGGCACCTTTCGTACGAGTGCGGGCGGGCGCGTCTTCGCTGGGCCGCCGGTGCGCTTCGTGGAGAAGCACGGCGCCGGCGCGATCCGGCCGGCGCCGGTGGTGGCCGCGTCCACGCCGGCGCGGGCGGGGGTGAGAAAGGACCCGTCCGGGAAACCGACGGAGGTGCGGACCTTTCGTCCGAGCCAGAGCCGCGCGGCGGGAAGGAGCGCCCCGGTGGGATCGGGGCTCGTGCCCGTGGAGCGGACCCCGTCCGCTCACGTGCGCCTTCCGGTGCCCCAGGCTCCGCTGCAGACGGAGAGGTCGGCGCCGCCGCGGGCCCAGGCGCCTGGAGCGATCCCGACGCCGCGAGCGGCGCCCGCGCCGGAGGCGCCGGGTGAGCCTGCCGCTCCCAGGACGGGAGCTCCCCCACCCGGGACTCCGCCGCCGGGCGAGGCGACGCCGCCTCCATCGCCCCGGGAGCTCCCGCCGGAGGAGACGCCGCCTCGCGAATCACCTTCGGCCACTCCTCCTCGTGAAGCACCGCCCGCAACACCGCCTCGCGAAGCGCCGCCCGCAGCTCCTCCGCGCGAAACGCCGCCGATGACTCCGCCTCGCGAAGCGCCTCCCGCAGCTCCTCCTCGCGAAGCACCGCCCGCGACTCCGCCTCGCGAAGCACCGCCAGCGACTCCGCCTCGCGAAGCACCGCCGGCAGCTCCTTCGCGCGAAGCACCGCCCGCGACGCCGCCTCGCGAAGCACCTCCAGCGACTCCGCCTCGCGAAGCACCTCCAGCGACTCCGCCGCGCGAAGCACCGCCGGCAGCTCCTCCGCGCGAAGCACCGCCCGCGACGCCGCCTCGCGAAGCACCTCCAGCGACCCCGCCGCGCGAAGCACCGCCGGCAGCTCCTCCGCGCGAAGCACCGCCCGCGACGCCGCCTCGCGAAGCGCCTTCCGCAGCCCCTCCCCGCGAAGCACCCCCGGCGACTCCGCCTCGCGAAGCGCCTCCGGCGACGCCACCACGCGAAGCGCCGCCCGCGACGCCGCCTCCGGCAGCCCCTCCACGCGAGGCGCCGCCCGCGGCTCCACCGCACGAAGCACCGCCCGCGCCGCCGCCACCCAAGGCGCCGCCGGCGTCGCCGCCGCCGCAGAGACCTCCGTCTCCTCCGCCAGCGCCGCCCCACGGGCCGCCGCCCGGCGGGCATCACTGACTCAAGCGGTGGTCGCGGCGCCGTCGAGGTGGCAGGGCGGGACCTGCGGGATCTGACCGGGCGTCTCGACGCAGAGGCCGACGTCCTTCAGCAGGCCGTCGCCGACCGAGTAGACCCAACCGTGGACGGCGAGCGGACGGCCGGCCCGCCACGCGTCGCGCACGATGGTGGTGCGGCAGACGTTGGCGACCTGCGCCGCGACGTTCAGCTCGCAGAGCCGCTCCGCGCGGCGAACTGGATCCTCGATCTCCTCCAGCTCGGCGCGGTTCCACATGTAGACGTCGCGGATGTGACCCAGCCACATGTCGCTGACGCCCTCGGTCCCGGACCCCATCGCCGCCCCCACGCCACCGCAGCCGTAGTGTCCGCACACGACCACGTCCTGGATCCCCAGCACCTCGATCCCATACTGGAGGACGCTGAGGCAGTTGACGTCGGTGTGCACGACCACGTTGCCCACGTTGCGATGGACGAAGATGCTGCCCGGCAGCTTGCCGAGGAGCTGGTCCGGCGGGATGCGGCTGTCGGAGCAGCCGATCCAGAGGAGCCCGGGCTTCTGCTGCTCCCGGAGCTTGTCGAAAAAGGAGGGATCCCGCTCGCGCATGCGGGCGGCCCACTCCCGGTTGGCGGCGAAGCATTCGTCCAGCGTTCGCATGTCTTCTCCCGTGCCTAGAGCGGAGCAAGGTCCGCCCGCGGCTCGCTCCGGCGAACCTATCACGCGAGACGCGGCAGGAACTGGGGGCGCAGCGAGGAAACGTTCACCGTCACGTCTCCGCCAGCGTCGCCTGGATCCGCGCCCGCTGCTTGTAGAGGCGGAGCGCGACGAACGACGCCCCGGCGAGGATCGCGGCCGCCACGTAGAAGGGGACGTCGATCCCGAACTCGAACGCCATGCCGCCGATGAGCGGCCCCAGCACCCGGGCAATGCTGCCCATGCTCTGGTTCACGCCGAGGATCCGCCCCTGTGCGTGGCTCGGCGCCTGCTTCGACACGAGGCTCGACAGCGCCGGCGAGCTGAGGCCGTTCCCAAAGGCGAGGACGGCACAAGCGGCCACCACCGCTGTCGGCGTATGCGCGAAGGGGAGGAGCAGCAGGCCGATCGTGAGGTAAGCCGTCCCGGACAGCAGCAGCGCCGCCTCGCCGATCTTCTTGCGCAGCGGGTGCACGATCGCGCCCTGCACCAGCGCGAGGACCACGCCGATGAACGCGAAGAGGTAGCCGTTGGTCCGCGCGTCCCAGTCGAACCGCGCCTGCGTGAAGAGGGCGAAGGTCGTCTCGAGCTGCGAGAAGCCCACGGTGACCAGGAAGAAGAGCAGGAAGAGGAACGGCAGGAAAGGGTGGGAGAGCGACGCCTTGAACGCCTCCAGCCTCGAGCCCCGGCGCAGTTTCGCCGCCTCTCGCGCCTCGGGGGGCAGCGACTCCGGCAGGATGAAGTACGCGAGGACGAGGTTGAGCAGGGACAGCCCCGCCGCCGCGAAGGCCGGCGCCGCGTAGGAGTAGCCGGCCAGGATGCCGCCGATCGCGGGCCCGAGGACGAAGCCGAGGCCGAAGGCGGCGCCCACCAGACCCATGCCCTTGGTCCGCTGCTCGGGCGGGGTGACGTCGGCGATGTACGCCTGGGCCGTGCCGATGTTGGCGTTCGCCATGCCGGCGAAGGCCCTGGCTAGGAAGAAGACGACGAGGTTGGTGGAGAAGGCGAAGAGGAGCATCGCCGCGACGTTGCCGGCGATGGAGATCAGCAGGACCGGCCTGCGGCCTACGCGATCGGAGAGACGCCCCCACATCGGCGCGAAGATGAACTGCATCCCCGAGTAGGCCGTCATCACCACGCCCACCTCGAAGCCGCTGGCGCCGAGATCCGTGGCGAAGAACGGCAGCAGGGGGATCACCAGCCCGAACCCGAGGAGATCCAGGAAGATGGTCAGGAAGATGACGAGCAGCGGAGACCTACTGCGATGCATTCCTAGCCTTGGCTGCCCGGTCGGGCAGCGGACGAAGGGGAGGGCCATACCACAGCTTCGGGGCCTTGGTCGCCAACACGCGATGGCCCCCGGATCTTGCCGGCATCCATCTTTGGGGGCTTCTTCGCGGAGCGCCGCCGTTTGACAGCGGAGCGTGAAGGCGTTAGCCGAAGGCCCGGGTCGGCTTGACCCGCTGGCGTGCTTTTCGATAACTGTCGCGCGATTTTCCCGCGACCTCGCGACCGCCCGCCCGGGCGCGACCGATGGTCCCGTAGGCCCCAGGAGGTCCGAGCGTTGAGCAGCGTCGCCGCAGCAGAGGTCGACGGCGTCCACCGTACGCTGGCGCGGGACCTCCTCGCTCTCACCAAGCCACGCATCACCACCATGGTGGTGTTCACCGCGGCGGGCGGGCTGTGGCTCGCGCCCGAGGCCGATCGGCCCTCGCTCCTCGTGATGGCGATCTCGGTCCTCGCGACGGCGATGGTGGTGAGCGCGGCGAACGCGCTGAACTGCTGGTACGAGCGGGACACCGACGCGTTGATGCACCGCACCCGCCGGCGCCCGATCCCTGCAGGTCGGGTGTCGTCGCCCGTGGCGCTGGCGTTCGGCCTCGGCCTCGCCGCGGTCTCGCTGTCGATGCTGACCTTCCTGGTGAATCCGCTCGCGGGCCTCCTCGCGTTCATCGCGTTCGTCAGCTACGTGTGGATCTACACGCCGATGAAGCGGATGAGCTCGGACGCGCTGCTCGTCGGCGCGGTCCCTGGCGCGCTCCCGCCGCTGATAGGCTGGGTCTCCGCGACCAACCGCATCGATCTCCCGGGGCTGGTGCTCTTCACGATCCTCTTCGTGTGGCAGCTCCCGCACTTCCTCGCCATCGCGATCCTCTGCGAGGAGGATTACGCGCGGGGCGGCCACAAGGTCTTCCCCGTGGTGCGCGGCGAGCGGGCGGCCAGGCGCTGGACCGTGATCTGGTCGGTGGCCCAGCTCGCGGTGTCGCTGCTTCCCGTGTTCACGGGCCTGGCGGGCTGGACCTATGGCGCCGTCGCGTTCCTGGCGGGCGCCTGCTACCTCGCGTACGCGATCTCTGGTCTTCGCCGCGGCGGAGGAAAGCGGTGGGCCCGGCGGTTGATGCTCGCGTCGGTGGCGTGGCTCGCGGTGATCTTCACCGCCTTGATGCTGGGGGCTCCTTGAACGGAAGGACGGTTCGCGGAATCGCGACGTGGATCGGCGGCGCCGCGGTGATCGCCGCGGTGGTGGCGTGGTTCTCCGCGAGCAGGCCCGAGCCCCTGCCCAACCTCTACCCGATGCCGTCGTTCGAGCTGACCACCGAGCAGGGGACGACGCTTCGCGCCGCGGACCTCGCGGACAGCGTGGTCGTCGCGAACTTCGTCTTCACGAGCTGTCCCACGGTGTGCCCGACGCTCACCGCGCACATGGCCCGGCTGCAGGATCGGCTCGCCGCCCAGCCCGCGGTCCGGCTGCTCAGCTTCTCGGTGGATCCGAAGAACGACACGCCGGAGGTGCTGAAGGCCTACGGCGAGCGGTTCGGCCAGGATCCGTCCCGTTGGAGCTTCCTCACCGGCGGGATCGGCGCGATCACCGACGCGGTGGAGAAGGGCTTCAAGATCGGCATGCAGGGCGCCGACGATCCGAACGCGACCGCCTTCGACATCGTCCACGGCGAGCACTTCGTGCTGGTCGACGGGGCGGGCTCGATCCGGGGCTATTACCGCCCCGATCCCGAGTCGCTGGAGCGCCTCGCCGTCGACGCCGAGCGGCTCGCCGCGGAGGGCGGCCGTTGATCGGGACCGATCTTCACCCGTTGCTCAACGCCTGCCTGAACGCGACGTCGGCGGCGCTGCTCTTCGGCGGCTTCCGCGCGATCCGCAAGCGTGACGTGGAGAAGCACAAGCGCTTCATGATCGGCGCGTTCGGGGCTTCGTCCCTCTTCCTCGCGTCGTACCTGCTCCGCTACTGGATCTCCGGCTCCACGAGGTTCCCGGTGGAGGGCGGATGGAAGGCCCTCTATCTGCTCATCCTCGTGAGCCACAGCCTGCTCGCCATGGTCCTGCTGCCCATGGTCTTGCGGACGTTGTGGCTCCCCTGGAAGGGGCGCTACGCCCAGCATCGCCGGCTCGCACGCGTTACGCTCCCGATCTGGATCTACGTCTCGATCACGGGAGTCGTCGTGTACCTGATGCTGTACCACCTGCCGTCCCTCCTCTAGGTCGGGGGGCCCATGGGTGACGTCGTTCGCCTGCCCGACGCCGATCGGGACGGCCGGCAGTCCCTCGGCGTGTCGCTCTACCTCGCCGCATCCTCCGCGACGTTCGTCGTCCTGGCGCTCCTGTTCCTGCTCGTCCGGACCGAGGCGACGCCGTGGCCGCCGAGGGGTGCGGCCACGCCGCCTGCGTGGGTCCCGCTGCTGCCCACGCTCCTCGTGGCCGGCGTGTCTCTCGCGCTGCGGGCGGGGGTGCAGGACCTCCTGGCCGCCCGCCTCGTCTCCCTGCGCCGCCATCTCTCGGTGGCCCTCGCGCTGGCCGCGGCGTATGCCTCGGCAGGGTCGGCCCTCTGGGTGGTCCTCTCGATCCGCGGCTTTCGGGCGCCGTCGCCGACGGGGGCCGTGTTCGTGCTGCTCTTCACCTGGTTGGGGCTGCACGGGCTCCTGGGGGTGGGGACCCTCGCGTGGGTACGCCGCGGCGTGAAGAGCGGCCGGTACCACGCTCTCAACTCGGTGCACGTGCGGTTCGTGGCGAGGCTCTGGTACTTCGTGGCGGCCCACTGGATCGCCACCTGGCTCCTCCTCTTCGTGCTCTGATCCCGCTCGCGTGCGGAGAGCGAGGCGTGCCCTCCCGGGACGCAGGCGTCGAAGGTAGCAGCCCGCATTTGCGACGCGTGTGTCCCCCGCCGCTCTTGGCAACCGCCTGCTCCATGGCCACCTGTCTTGCTCGGGAGGCCTCGTTCACCGGGCGCTCTCGCGTCTCGAAGGGAGGGTGGCGCCCAGGATGGAGCAGGACGTCGAGCGGATGGTGCCGGCGAGCGGCGAGAACGAGGCTCGGATGCCGTCGAACACGGTCGCGCCCGAGGTAGACGGCGGCTTCGTCTCGGTCTCCGAGGCGATGCGGCGGATCTTCGAGATGGTCGATCGGGTGGCCGACGCGGACGTCCCCGTCCTGATCCGGGGCGAGTCGGGCGTCGGCAAGGAGGTCGTCGCCCGCGCCATCCACGAGAGGAGCAAGAGGGCCTCCAGGCCGTTCGTGAAGATCAACTGCGCGGCCATCCCGTCGGAGCTCCTCGAGAGCGAGCTCTTCGGCCACGAGAAGGGGTCGTTCACCGGGGCACACGCCGAGAAGCCGGGCAAGTTCGAGCTGGCCAGCGGCGGGACGATCTTCCTCGACGAGCTGGGCGAGATGCCGATCGCCCTGCAGGCCAAGCTGCTGCAGGTGCTCCAGGACGAGGAGTTCTTCCGGGTCGGGGGCAAGAAGTCGGTCCACGTCGACTCGCGGGTGGTGGTGGCGACCAACCGGGAGCTGGAGGAAGAGATCGAGCGGGGCCGCTTCCGCGAGGATCTCTACTACCGGCTGAACGTGGTGAGCGTGCGGGTCCCCCCCTTGCGAGAGCGCAGGGAGGACATCGTCCCCCTCGTCGAGCTCTTCGCCGCGCGCTACGGGGAGCGGTACGCCTCGGGCCCGCCGGAGATCCGGCCGGAGGTGCTGCGCCGCTTCCAGGAGCACTCCTGGCCGGGCAACGTCCGGGAGCTGGAGAACATGGTGCGGCGCCTCGTGGTGCTCGGCGACGAGCGGATGGTCCTCGAGGAGCTCGACGTGCGCAACCGCGCCAGGGTCGACGCGCCGCCGCCTCCGCCGGCGATGGAGGAGGGTCTCAAGTCCATCGCCCGGCGCGCCGCGATGCTCGCCGAGCACGACGCGATCTCGCACACGCTGAAGCTCACCGGATGGAACAAGCGCAAGGCCGCCGAGCGATTGCAGATCAGCTACAAGGCGCTCCTCTACAAGATCAAGGAGTGCGGGATCGTGGACCCGAGGCTGGAGCACGCGCCGAAGGGCGAGTGACCGCTGCCGTGAACGTCGCCTTCGTCAACTACGGCGTCCTCAGCGGTGTGACGGGGCAGGTCACGAAGCACCTGGCGTCACGGGGGCATCGGATCGAACCGATCGAGGTGGTCGGTCCCGTGGAGCATCGGGACGGGAAGGGCCGGCTCCGGCTCACCACCGACGCCGCGATCAACCTCGGCCTCGCCGCGCTGCGCTTCGGGCGCCTGGCCCTCCACCATCGCTGGAACACCGGCTTCGCCTTCGATCTCCACAGCCGCAACGCGGGTCGCCTCCTCGCCGCGGCGCAGATCAGGCCCGACGTCGTCCTCCAGGCGGGGGCGCTGTTCGCCCCGGGCGATCCCCCGCGGTTCCCCTACGTGCTCTTGCTGGACAACACCCGGCACCTGGCCATGCAGCGGCCGGCGGAGCCGAGCGCGTCGCTCCCTGCGCCGATGGACTATGGCCCCGGCTGGCTGATGCGGGAGCGGGCCGTGTACCAGGGCGCCGCCGCGATCGGCACCTACTCGGAGCGGGTGAAGCGCTCGCTCGTGTGCGACTACGGCGTGCGGCCGGAGCGGGTCGAGGTCGTGGGCGCCGGGGCCAACGTGTTCCCCGAGACGCCTTTGCGCGAGGACGACGGAGAGACCCTCCTCTTCGTGGGGACCCGCTTCGATCTCAAGGGCGGGCCCGTGCTCGCGCGGGCGTTCCGGCGGATCCGGAGGCGCCGCCCCAAGCTGCGGCTCCTGGTTGTCGGACCGACGGGAGAGCTCGCGCTGCCCGAGGGCGCCACGCACCTGGGGTATCTGCCGGCCGCAGAGCTCCCGGCCCTCTTTCGAAAAGCCACCGTGTTCGTGCTCCCGACGCTTCGTGAAGCGTTCGGGATCGCGTTCCTCGACGCGATGGCGTGCGCCGTCCCGTGCATCGGCACCTCGGTGGAGGCGGTGCCCGAGATCGTGGACGACGGCGAGACCGGGCTGCTGGTGCCGCCGGGCGACGACGTCTCCCTCGCGAACGCGATCGAGCGGCTCCTCTCGAACCCGCAGCAGGCCCGGGCCATCGGGGCGAAGGGGAGGCAGAAGGCCGAGCGCTGCTATCGGTGGAGCCAGGTGGCGGAGCGGCTGGAGGGCCTCCTCGGACGAGCGGCGGAGCCGCGGCGGGTGTCCGCCGCGGGCCCCGCCGCCTGATCGTCAGCGGAGCCGCGCGGGCACCGCAGCGCGCCGGCGCCGCAGCGAGAGCGCCACGAGCGCCAGGGCGAAGGGGGCCGCCTGGCTCGCGCCGCCGGAGGCATCGCAGCCGCCTCGGCCCTTCTTCTTCGCTCCGGGGGCAGACGTGGAGCCGCCCGCGCCGCCCTCACCGCCGTCGCCGCCCTGGCCGCCCGCGCCGCCTTCGCCATCCTCGTCGCAGGTGCCGCCCGTCCCGCCGGCGCCCGGGCTCTCGTCTCCGCCACCACCGATCGGCTCCTCGGCGCCGCCTGCGCCGCCCTCACCGGACCCACCTTCGCCGCCGGCGCTGTTGCATCCGCCGGTTCCGAGGGAGCCGCCGGAGCCACCGGTGCCGCCGGTGCCTCCCGTGCCCCCGGAACCGCCGTCGCCGCCCGAGCCTCCGCCGGGGAGCGAGATCCAGTCCCCGTCCCGATCGAACGACGCGGACTTGCCGTTCCAGGTCACGGTGGTGGCGCCGGGGGCGTGGATCCGCACCGGCGTCTCGTCGCCGCTCACGTCCACGCGGCCGTCGACGAGGTCGACCTCGATCGACGCGGGCGCGCCGCCCTTCACCTCGATCCAGGGGGTGCCGTCGAGGGAAAGCGAGGTGCCGGACGCGAGCATGGCCCGCACCACCTGGCCGTCGCGCTCCTTGCGGACGCCGGCCATCCCCGTCACGGCGATCCCCGCGACATCGGAGGTGTCGTCGGGCGCCTCGTTGAAGACCACGTCGATCCGGGCGCCGTCGCCGAGGCCCTCCATCCGCAGACCCCTGCCGGGCTCCCCGGGATCGAGGGCGACGATGTCCGGGCGTCCGTTCGCCCACGTGGCGGAGCGCTGCGGGACGAGGGCGGTGAGGAACACCGTCTCGGCGGTGTTCTGGGCCGGGCGAATCATCGCGGCGGTCATCCAGCCGTCCGGGTCGAACTTGTTGAGGTGGACGAGGTTCTGCGACTCGAAGCCCACCTCGAAGTTCGCCGGCGACACCACCTTGACGCCGAGGGCGCGGCCGTTCTTGGCGTCGAGCTTCACCCAGCTTCCATCGCGGGAGGCGCCGTCGATCGCGTGGTAGACGATCTCGAAGCGTCGCGGCCCGCTCGCGCGGACCACGTCTCGCACCACCGGGATCTCGCGATCCACGTAGAGCACGGACCGGCCGAAGGCCTGCAGCCCCAGCGACGCTGGGTAGAGCCTGCTCCCGGCACCGAGGGCGTAGGACATGTGGGAGGTCGATCCACTGAGGGTGACTTCGCTCACGCGGTCCCAGAACCAGGTGCAGGATCCCATCCAGCAGTCGCGGATGCCCTCGCCGAGCTGGCCCTGGCCGTCCACGAGGAGGGTGTTGGCGTACTTGGCGCGGTTGGCCTGCGGGGCGCCGTTGTTCCGGCCGATCCAGTATCCGGGGGCGCGGGTGGTGAGCCACTCGCCGTCGGCGAAGAAGTGGACCCCCATGTCGTCGGCGTGGTCGTGGCCGAAGTTGATGTATCCGCCCGGCCAGCCGTTCACCCGCATCCGCTCCCAGTTGGCGCGGCCGCCGTAGACGCCCGCCTTCATGGCGAGCATGCCGCCCGTGTCGGACCAGCCGCTTCGCGACGTCCACAGCGAGAGATCCTTCGAGAGCCAGTCGAGCTCCCAGGCGGCGCCCGTGTCGGGCGGAGGCGTGGCCTCCACCGTCTCGTCGTAGAACAGCACCGAGAGGAGGAGCCCGCGCTGGCCGGGGGGCCAGGTGGTGAAGTCGTAGCGGCCTGCGGTTGCGCCGGAGACGAACCGCTGCGCGTACCACATGGCGTGTCCGTCCCGGTACTTGCGGGCGGCGTAGAAGAGGGGGAGCAGGGTGTTGTCGTTCTCGAACCCCGAGAAGTCGCCCCAGAGGACGTACTCCCGGCGGTGCTCCGCCGACGTCGGCATCATGAAGCGGCGCAGGGTGGAGTAGTCCCGAACGATCTTCGTGTCCGCGTAGTCGGGTCCCAGGCCGTGGCGCTCCAGGGCGTGGGAGAAGGGGATGAGGGAGTCGAGGCCGTAGTGGAGGTAGCCGGTCCCCTCGTGCCAGCCGCCGCCCTCGATGAGGTCGAGGATGTACTGGACCTTCTCGAGGTTGGTCTTCACCGCGTCGAGCCACGGCTGGGTCGAGAAGGACAGCTCGTCCCGGAAGGCCAGCGCGGCCATGCCGAGGGAGGAGGTGTTGATCCAGTTGTGGTTCTGGAGGAGGTCCGGCATCCACCACACCTCTCGGAGCATGGCCCGGTAGACCTTGTCGCCCTCGATGGCCACGCGGTTGCGGCAGGCCTGCCGCTCGGACGCGGAGAGCTGGTCGAAGATCCAGTCGTAGGCGAGCGAGACAGCGAAGAGGAAGTGCGCCGAGTTCAGATCCGGATCGGGGCCGTCCTGGGTCTCGGCGAACACCCAGTCCGGGTAGTTGCAGATCCCCACCAGGTAGTTCTTGGCGAGGGTGCGCGCCTCCCTGCCGTGGGACGACGCGGGGTCGAGGCCGATCGCGCCGAAGGCGAAGGCGAGGAGCGAGTCCGGGATGGCGCGGCGATCGTTGAAGTACTCGTAGTTCCGATCGGGGGTCTGCGGAAAGTAGCCGACGAAGGGGAAGTGGACGCCCGCCTCGAGCGCGTTCCGCACCGGGCGCAAGGGCCCGTCGAGTCGAGCGCGGATCGAGGGGATCTCGGAGGCGTCGAAGAGAAGGCTGGGGTGCTCTGCTGCGCGGGACTGCGTGGCGAGGGTCGCGGCGCCCACGAGGACGGCGATCGCCGAGAGGCGATGGTGGATCGTCATGCGTTGCTTCGCTCCTGAAGAGCCGAAGTGATCACCTCCTCGAGCGGAGCCGGCGGTGTTCGGCGCTCTCACGCCTCTGGCCGCCGACCCTGCGGTGTCGAAGAGGGCTTCGGCATGTGAACGGTCGCGAGCGTAGCAACGGCCCCGGAGGGGCACCTACGGCCGACCGAGCAGGCGCCTCTCCCGCCGCGCGGCGGCCGCCTGCGCCTTCGTGGGAAAGGGCGTGCCCAAAGCCGCAAGCGAGGTAGCCCGGCGATCGCTCCAGCTTGCCGGCAAACCCGCCCTCCCTCGGGTGGCACGCCCGCTGCAGCCCAACCTCCAGGGAGGCGGGCAATCGTCGACGTCCGCCGCGAGGGGGAAGAGCATGGGGCGGTTTCGCTGGGTGGGCCTCGCGATCGTCGTGGCCGGATGTGCGACGGCGCGGCCACCGCAGATGATCGAGGCCGAGGGGGCCTACCGGATCGGACGCGAGGACGTGATCGAGGTCTCGGTCTTCCAGGCGCCGGATCTCTCACGAACGGTGCCGGTGCGGCCGGACGGAAAGATCTCGCTGCCGCTGCTCGGCGACGTCGAGGCGGCGGGGCTGACCGCCGCGGATCTCGCGGAGAGCCTCCGCGGAAAATTCGAGGGCCTGCTGCAGACCCCGCGGGTGACGGTGATCGTCCATGAGGTCAACGCCGCACGGGTCTACGTGATCGGCGAGGTGGTGCATCCGGGGGCCTTCCCGATCCGCGGCAGGCTCGACGCGATCCAGGCCCTCGCCCTGGCGGGCGGTCTCGGCGACTTCGCGAGCCGGAGCCGGATCCTCCTCATCCGCAAGGGCGCCGACGGGGACACCCGCTACGTGCTCGACTACGACGATCTCGTCGAGAACGCTTCCTCCGTCCCCCGCCTCCAGCCAGGCGACACCCTCTACGTGCCGTGACGGAGCGAGTGCACGTGCCGGCGAGAGGAGCGCTCCTCGCAGCGGCTGTGGCGGCGATCGCGCTGACGCCCCTCGCCGCTGGCGCCGCCTGGAAGACGGGGCCGACGCTCCAGCTTCGACTCGAGGGGCGCTACGACAGCAACATGATCGAGGGGGGCGGCGACGGCTCATCGCTGGTGCAGCCCGGTGTGGGCTGGAAGGTCGCCACGCCCACCTCGACGGTGGACGCGCTCTATCTCTTCGAGTTGGTGAGCTACGCCCACCAAGGTCCTGGGCGGGGTGGCACCAACCACCGCGTTCGCGGTGACGAGAGCTTCCAGCTGAGCCGCCGCACGACACTCGCCCTCCAACAGGCATTCGAGCGCGTCTACGATCCCACCGCGCTCTCGCGGATCGGAGTCGTCCGATCGACGGGCACCTCCACCTACGGGATGGCGTCGCTGGACCTGTCCCACCGCCTGGCCTCGCGGTGGAGCGCGGGGCTCCAGCTTCAGGAGGAGGTCGCGCAGATCGAGGCCGCCGGCGCGCTGGACGGCGCGGTGCATGCGCCCTCGATCTGGGCGCTCCACCAATGGAGCCGCCGGGACCAGTCACGGCTGAGGTGGCGCCTCCAGTACTTCCAGACCTTCGGGGGCTTCGACGCGGCGTCCAACGAAGCGACGGCGTCCTACCGGCGCAACCTCACGAAGACCACCTTCGTCGAGATCGTGGCGGGGCCTGCCTTCTACACGCAGGGCGGGGCGACCTCGATCGAGCCGATCGGCAAGCTGGAGGTCGGCAGGATCTGGCCGCGCTTCAACCTCAGCGCCGTGATCGAGCGGGCGTACTTCGGCTCCACCGGCTTCGAGGGCGGGCTCTGGTCCGAGGCCGCCACCGGCGTGCTGAGCTGGCGGATCTCCGAGCCCCTCAAGGCGACCCTCGCCGCGGGCGTGTACCGCAACGGAGTCGCGCCGGCGGAGGCCGCCTTCGTCGAGGGCCTCGGAGGCGCGGCGGTGCTCGAGTGGGCGGTCGGCGGGGACGTGGTGGCGCAGGCGGCGTGGCGGCGGACCATCCAGTCGAGCCTCGACGGCGGCGCACCGATGGCGCTCGACATCTCACGCAACGTGTTCGCGATCGGCTTCGCGTGGCAGCTCGACGGCGGACGAATCTAGGAGGAGCGAATGGACGCAACGGAGAAGTCCCTCACCATCGATCAGCTCGCCATCGGGATCTGGCGCCACCGGATGATCGCGCTGATCTGCCTGGCGGCGTCGATCGCCGTCGGGTTGCTCTACCTGGCGGTGAAGCCTCGCCGGTACGTCGCCGAGACGGTCGTGCGGGTGGAGGCGCAGCTCCTCGGCGAGCAGTACGTCCAGCCCACCGTCACCGAGCAGGTGCAGAACCGCCTCGCCACCGTCCGGCACGAGATCCTCTCGCCGGGGGTGCTCGGCAAGGTGATCGAGGAGCAGAAGCTCTTCCCGTCGGTGGTGGAGTCGAAGGGGATGAACGCCGCAGTCCAGGCGATGCGGGGACGCCTCGAGATCAAGGTGGAGGGGGAGAACGCCTTCGCGCTGCGCTACTCCGGCGACACGCCGGAGCAGGCCGCAGCGGTGGCGAACCGGCTCCCCGAGATCTACACGGAGCTCGCGCTGCAGGAGCGGGCGGAGGCGGCGGAGCGCGCCGCGGCGGTCTTCACCTCCGAGCTGGATCGGATCCGGCCCGACGCCGAGGCCTTCGAGGCGCGTCTCACCCAGTTCAAGGCGGATCACGCCACCACGCTCCCGGAGCTGCTGGAGTCCAACCTGCGGCAGCTCGATCGCCTCAACGGCCTCACCGAGATGGCGCTCACCTCCCTCTCGGATGCGCAGCGCCGCCGCACGGCCCAGGCCCGCTACGGGGCGGAGAGCAACGTAGAGGTGGGCCGCCTCGCCACCGCCATGAACGACTCCCGACGGGAGCTGTCGTCGGTGCAGTCGATCTACGGCGACGATCACCCCGAGGTGATCTCCGCGAGGCGGGCGTACGACGCCGCAAAGCGCCGATACGACTCGGCGGCGGAGGCCGTCACCCATGGAGACAACGAGCAGCAGCGGATCGACGGCGAGATCCGCTGGCTCAAGGATCTCGCCCTCTCGTACCAGCAGCGGACGGAGGAGATCCTGCGCCGGGTCGACGAGACGCCGGCGGTGGGGGCGGAGCTCGCCGCCATCGGCAGGGACTACGACGTGATCCGCGAGAAGTACCACTCGCTGCTGTCCCGGAAGGTCGAGGCGGAGCTCGCGCTGGATCTCGAGCGCCGCCAGCGGAGCTCGCTCTTCCGGGTGGTCGAGCCCGCCCTCCTGCCGCTTTCTCCGGCAGAGCCGAAGCCGATGTCGGCCATGGGGCTGTCGATCCTGATCGGCCTCGGCCTCGGCCTCGGCGCCAGCGGATGGGCGGCCTCCCGAGACACCTCGATCCGGGGGGTGGCGGACGCGAGGCAGCGGCTCGGGCTCCCGGTGCTGGCCTCCGTGCCGCCGCTGGACCTCGCCAACCGACGCTAGCCGCGTCCGGGGGATACGGGACCAGTGCGCATATGTGCACCTTCTAGCCAGGAGGACTTTGATGGACGCCAAGGCAATTCGCCGGAACCTCGACAACCTGGACGTCCTGGATCCTCGCCTGGTGGCGCTCACGGATCCGACGGGTGCCGCCGCCGAGCAGTTCCGGATGCTCCACCTGCGACTCGATCGCCTCCGCGATCAGCGGCCCATCCCGGTGATCGCCCTCACCTCGGCGGTGGCGGGCGAGGGAAAGTCCCTCACCGTGGCCAACCTGGCGGCGTGCGCCGCGAGGCGCGGGCGCAAGGCGGCGCTGGTCGATTGTGACTTCCGCCGGCCCGCGGTCGCGCGGCTCTTCGGGCTGGGGCCGGGGCCTGGCCTCGCCCAGGCGCTGGCAGGGAACGAGTCGGTCGCGAAGGCGAGCCGGATGGGGCCGTCCGGCCTCACCCTCGTCCCCACCGGCGAGGCGCCCGACGATCCCGCCGGCCTCTTCGCCGGAAAGGGTTTCAGCGCTTTCGTCGACGGACTGCGCGAGGTCCACGACGAGATCTACTTGGACCTGCCACCGATCCTCCCCTTCGCCGACGCGCTCGTCGCGGCGGCGGTGGCGGACGGCGTCGTGGTGGTGGTGCGCAACGGCCAGACACCGGCGGAGCAGGTCGAGGAAGCGGTCGCGTCGCTGGCCGGCGCGCCGCTCCTGGGCTGTGTGCTCACGGGCTGCGGTGATGGCGCGACGGCGTACCGGAAGTACTACGCGCGCAGGTGACGCGGGCGAGGAGCAGGAGGACGGCGAGGTCTTCACCGGCGGGGGCAGGTGCGCCCGCGCCCGAGGGCCAATGGAGCGAAACGGGTCATGGCGCGGTTCCTCAACCACTCGTTCGCCGGCAGGAAGGCGGTCCTCTTCTGCCTCGAACAGTCGCTCGTCCTCGCGACGACGCTGACCGGCGCCGCCGCGGCGGCGGTCGTGGTCGGAGGATCCGCCTTCGCGGACGGCACCGTCTCCGCCAACTCCGAGGCGCTGCACCTGGTCCTCTCGTGGGGGGGCTTCGCCGCGGCGCTCGTGGCCCGGTTCAAGGACGCCGCGCCCTGGGCGTTCGCCACCACCGCCGCGTGCGCGGCCTCGTTCTACGCCGCGGATCTCTACGATCTCCGGCGGGCGGCGGCGGATCGCTCCCGCGGCGGGAGGCGCATCCTCGGCTCCCTCGCCTTCGTGGCGGCGCTCGTGGCGATCCGCGCGGTCCCCGCCTCGGTGGAGGAGCGGGCGCTGGCCCTCGGCGCGGTCCTCGCTGCGGCGCTGGCGGTGGTGGCCCTCCGTGGCCTGCTGCCGGCGATCGTCGGCGCGCCGCTCCGGATCCTGATCGCAGGCGCCGGTCCCTCGGCGGTGGAGCTCGGCCAGGCGCTCCTGGCGGACGCCGAGGATCGGGTGGATCTCGTGGGCTTCATCCCCCTCGACGGACAGGAGCGGTCCGTTCCCCGCGGGCTGATCGTCTCGGCGGAGGGCGGCCTCGCCGCCGCAGCGACCCGCGCCCGCACCGACTGGATCGTCGTCGCCACCGAGGAGGACCGCGGCTCGTTCTCGAGCCGCGAGCTCGTGAACGCCAGGGTGGCGGGCGTGGTGTGCATGACCCCCGCGATGGCGTACGAGCGGCTCCTTCGGCGGATCCCCGTCTCGAACCTGCGGCCGTCGCACCTCGCCTTCGGCGACGGCTTCCGCCTCTCCACCTCCCGGGCGTGGCTCAAGCGCGCGTTCGATCTCGCCGCGGCGGTCATCGGCCTCGTCCTCGCGGCGCCGATCCTGATCGCGGCGGCGATCGCGATCCGGCTCGACTCGAAGGGACCGATCTTCTACCGGCAGGAGCGGGTCGGCGCCGGAGGGCGCCCCTTCGACGTGATCAAGCTGCGCACCATGCGCGTGGACGCGGAGGCGTCCGGCACCCCGCGCTGGGCGGCCGAGCGCGATCCCCGGATCACGAGGGTGGGCGCGCTCCTGCGTCGCACCCGCATGGACGAGATCCCGCAGCTCTTCAACGTGCTCCAGGGCGACATGTCCATGGTGGGGCCTCGGCCGGAGCGCCCGTTCTTCGTGGAGCGTCTCCTCGAGCAGATCCCCTGGTACGGCCTGCGCGACGCGGTGCGCCCCGGCGTCACCGGCTGGGCGCAGCTCCGCTACCCGTACGGCGCCAGCGTCGAGGATGCGCGGCGCAAGCTCGAGTACGACCTCTACTACGTGAAGAACGGCTCGCTGTTCCTGGACGTGGCGATCGTCTTCCACACCGTCCGGCACGTCCTGATGGCGAGGGGTTCGAGGTGAGGGGGGAGATGGAGATCGTGACCGGGGTGGCGCCGGCGCGCGCGGAGCGTCGCGAGCGCGGGTCGATCCCGAGGGCCTGGGAGCAGCCCTCGTTGCGGGTGGTGGCGATCGGCGGCGGCACCGGCCTGCCCGCGGTGCTGGGCGGCCTGGCCCGGGTCGCCAGGCGCGGCGCCTGGCTGCAGCGCCTCGAGGTGACCGCCCTGGTGGCGGCCAGCGACGACGGCGGTTCGTCCGGCCGCCTCCGCCGCGAGAACGGCGTCCTTCCTCCCGGCGACGTCCGCAACTGCCTCATCGCGCTCGCCGACGAGCGGAGCCGCTCCCTCGCGCGCCTCTTCCGCTATCGCTTCGGGCGGGGGGAGGGCCTGCGGGGCCACTCCATGGGAAACCTGCTCCTCACCGCGCTCACTTCGCTCGAGGGGGACTTCCTCGCCGCGATCGAGCGGGCGGAGCGGATGTTGCGCTGCAGGGGCAAGGTGCTCCCCTCCACCCTCGAGTCGGTGCGGCTGGTCGGGCTCCTCGAGGACGGCAGCCGCATCGAAGGCGAGCACACCTTCGTGGGCGAGCGGGCGTCCCGGATCGCGCGGATCGAGCTCGTGCCCCGTGCCCCGAAGGCAGCGCCCGGCGTGCTCGAGGCGATCCGGGCGGCCGACGTGATCGTCCTGGGGCCCGGCAGCCTCTACTCCAGCGTGATCACCAACCTCCTCGTCGAGGGCGTGGCGGAGGCGGTCCGCGAGAGCGGCGCCCTGCGCATCCTGGTGCAGAACCTGATGACCGAGCCGGGCGAGACCCAGGGGCTCGACGCCCTCGGCCACGTGGAGGCGGTGATGCGCCACGCGGGGAAGGTCGCCGACGTGCTCCTCGTCGACGGCAGGCCCAGGGTCCCGACCGATCTCCTGCAGGGCTATGCGCGCAAGGGACAGCACCCGGTGCGGATCGACACGAGGGCGATCCTCGCGCGCGGGGTGATCCCGGTGGAGGCGGACCTGCTGGCCGCGGGCGCGCGTGTCCGGCACGACCCGGACAAGCTGGCCGCGGCGGTGATCGGCCTGGCGCTGCAGGGAAACGAAGCGTGACCTGAGTCGACTCGAAGGGGGGCGGTCGAGAGATGTGCGGGATCGTTGGGTACGTGGGAGGGCGCGAGGCGGCGCCGCTCCTGGTCGAAGGGTTGAGGCGCCTCGAGTACCGGGGCTACGACAGCGCGGGCGTGGCGTTCCAGCAGGGGGAGCGCCTCTCGATCCGCAAGGCGACGGGCCGGCTCTCGGAGCTCGCGGCTTCGCTCGTCGCCGCCGGCGGCCAGTCCCGTAAAGGAATCGGGCACACCAGGTGGGCGACGCACGGGAAGCCCTCCGACGTCAACGCCCACCCCCACGCCGACTGCGGGCAGTCGGTGGTGGTGGTGCACAACGGCATCGTCGAGAACCACCGGGCGCTGCGCAACCGCCTCGTGCAGGACGGCTGCAAGTTCCGCAGCGAGACGGACACCGAGGTGATCGCCCACCTCATCGAGAAGGAGCTCGCCCGCACCGGCGGCGATCTCTGTCGCGCGGTGAAGCAGGCGCTCCGGCAGGTGGAGGGCACCTTCGCGGTGGCGGTGATGGCGGCCCACGATCGAGAACGACTGGTCGCGGCGCGGCGAGGGTCGCCACTCATCGTCGGCATCGGCGAGAAGGAGCGCTTCGTCGCCAGCGACATCCCCGCGCTGCTCCCCTTCACGCGGGATCAGATCGTCCTGGGGGACGGCGAGGTGGCCGACGTGCGCTCCGACCGCGTCGACGTCACCGAGCTCCTCAACGGGCGCCGGGTGCACCGACGGCCCGAGCGCGTCCCCTTCTCGGAGGAGGAGGCGGAGAAGGGCGGCTTCCCGCACTTCATGCGCAAGGAGATCCACCAGCAGGCCCACGCCGTGGCCGACACGTTCGCCGGCAGGCTCGCCGCGGGGACGCTGCAACAGGAGCTGGGCCTCGACACCGAGACGGCCAAGGCGATCCACCGGGTGGACCTCGTGGCCTGTGGCACGAGCTGGCACGCGGCCCTGATCGGCCGCCGCCTCCTGGAGGAGCTCGCAGGGATCCCGGCCCTCGCGGAGATCGCCTCCGAGTACCGCTACCGCCCCAGGCCCACGGAGGAGGGCACCTACACCCTCGCGATCTCCCAGTCCGGCGAGACCGCCGACACCCTCGCCGCGCTCCGGGCGTCCAAGGAGGCGGGGGCCCGCACCGGCGCGATCTGCAACGTGGTGGGCAGCTCCATCTCCCGGGAGGCGGACGGGGTGCTCTACACCAGGGCCGGCCCCGAGATCTCGGTGGCGTCCACCAAGGCGTTCACCACCCAGGTCACCGCGCTGATCCTCCTGGCCCTGACCCTGGGCCGCCTGCGCGGCCGCCTCGATCCGGCGCGGGCCGGGCAGGTGACCGACGCGCTCATGCAGGCGCCGGAGAAGATCGCCGGGCTGGTGGGGCGCCTCGCGCAGCCGGTCGAGGACCTCGCGGCCCGCTACGCCGACGCCCGGGACTTCCTCTACCTGGGCAGGGGCTACGGCTACCCGCTCGCCCTCGAGGGCGCGCTCAAGCTCAAGGAGATCTCGTACATCCACGCGGAGGGGTACCCGGCCGGCGAGCTGAAGCACGGTCCGATCGCGCTGATCTCCAAGGGGATGCCGATCGTCGCCATCGCCACGAGGGAGGGGCTTCGGGAGAAGGTCCTCGCCAACCTCGCCGAGGTGAAGGCCCGCGAGGGGACGGTGATCGCGATCGGCACCGAGGGCGACACCGAGCTGGAGGAGCTCGCAGACCACGTGCTCTGGGTGCCGCCGGCGGAGGGGCCGATCATGCCGCTCTTCGCGTCGGTGCCCTTGCAGCTCTTCGCCTACTTCGTCGCGGTGAAGAAGGGCTGCGACGTGGACCAGCCCCGCAACCTCGCCAAGAGCGTGACGGTCGAGTGATGCGCGTCGCGAACGAGCTGTCGAGGGCCCCGGGGCCGCCGCTGACCCAGTCGCTGGTCGGGGGCGTGGAGCTGATCGAATCCCTCGGCGACGAGTGGCGGGCGCTCTGCGCCGAGGGACCGTCGTCGGATCCCTTCTTCCGGCCCGGCTGGATCGCGGCCTACCTGCGGGCTTTCGAGCCCAAGGCGCGGCTGCGGATCGTGGTCGTCCGGGCTGACGGCAGGGTGCGGCTGATCCTGCCGCTCCTCGAGGAGCGCTCCACCTTGCGCGGGTTCCCCGTGCGCAAGCTGCGGGCTGCCGCCGGCGTCCACTCCTGCCGCTTCGACCTCGTCCGCGGCCAGGGCGATGCCGAACCCTGGATCCACGCGGCGTGGTCGCACCTGCGCCAGACCGGCGGCTGGGACGTGATCGAGATCTGCGACGTCCCGGCCGGAGGGGCGGTCGAGCGGCTCGCCGCCCACGCCGCCGCCGACGGGCACCCCACCGGCGCGTGGGAGTCGATGCGCACGCCCTACGTCCGCCTGTCGGGCGCCAAGGACGTCGACGAGATCCTGAAGCGGACCGGATCCCACTTCCGCGCCAACCTGCGGCGGCGCAGGCGCAGGCTGGAGGAGAAGGGCGCCCTGCGCATGCGCCGGATCGACGGCGCGGATCCCGAGGCGCTCTCGCGCTTCTACGAGCTGGAGCGGATGGGCTGGAAGGGCGATCGCGGAACGGCGATCGACTGCGACCGCCGCACCCGTCAGTTCTACGACGAGATCGCCAGGTGGGGCGCGGCAGAGGGGATCCTCTCCCTGCGGGCGCTCGAGCTGGATGGACGTGCGATCGCGATGCACTACGGGTTGACGTCGGGCGGGCGGTACCTGCTGCCGAAGCCCGCCTACGATCCGTCGCTCTCGTCCTGCTCGCCGGGGCAGCTCCTCCTCCACGAGGTCCTTCGAGACGGCATCGAGCACGGGCTGACGGAGTTCGACTTCCTGGGCCCGTGGATGGAGTGGAAGGCCGACTGGACGCAGGACGTCCGGCCCCACCACTGGCACTACGTGTTTCGGCGAGGCGCGCTGGGCAAGGCGCTCCACGCGGCCAAGTTCCGACTCCCCAAGCTGAAGGAGGCTCTCCGTGGACGGTGAGAAGTCGGCGGCGCGGGATCTCGTGCCGGGTGGCACCCCGCCGCTCGCGCAGGTGACATCGGGGACGGCGCTGATCGCCACCGCGATCCCCACCCTGTCGCCGGGCATGTTGCGCGGCCGCCGCAGGCGGTCGGCCGCGCCCTTCCCCCTGGACGACCCGGGCCTGCGCACCTTCTACTTCGCCCGCAACGGCATCTACGCGCTGGCCCGGCTGTGGTCCCTGTCGGGCAAGGAGGTGCTCTTCCCGTCCTACTTCCACGGCGTGGAGCTCGAGGCGCTGCTCGCCGCCGGCGTCGTGCCGCGGTTCTACCCCGTACGCGGCAGGATGCAGGTGAACCCGGAGGAGGTGATCGAGCGGATCGGTCCCGAGACCCGGGCGATCTACGTGATCCACTACGCGGGCTTCCCCGGGCCGGTGGAGGAGCTGGCGGCGGTCTGCAGGGACCGCGGCATCCTCCTGCTGGAGGATTGCGCCCTCGCGCTCCTCTCTTGCCTCGGCGACAGGCCGCTGGGGAGCTTCGGCGACGCGTCGATCTTCTGCTTCTACAAGACGCTCCCCACGCCGGACGGCGGCGCGGTCCTCCTCCGCCGGGGCGGGCCGATCGGCCTGCCCGAGGGCCTGCCGCCGTCGCCGGCCTCCACCCTCGCGCCGATGGTCGGCTCGCTCCTGCAGCGGGCGGAGGTGCGGGGCGGCGCACCTGCGCGGATGATCCGTGCCGCGATCCGTGCGTTCGGCCGGGCGGCGTCGCGGTCGCTCCCGCTGGAGCGCGTGCCCACCGGCACCCAGCACTTCGATCGCGCCCACCTCGGCCTCGCCATGAGCGCGATCACCCGGCGGGTGATCGACGCCCAGCCGTTCGCGGCGATCGTCGAGCGGCGGCGGCGGAACTTCTTCCACCTCCTCGGCAGGCTCCGCTCCCAGGGATCGCCGGTGTTCGGCGAGCTCCCGCCCGGTGTGTGCCCGCTCTTCTTCCCGCTCCAGGTCCGCGACAAGCGGGCGGTGATGGCGCGGCTCCACCGCAGGGGCGTCGAGGCCATCGACTTCTGGGGCGTCCCCCATCCGTCCTTGCCGGCTGGCGTCTTCCCCGAGTCGGAGCACCTGCGCCGCACGGTGCTGGAGATCCCCTGTCACCAGGATCTCGAGCCGGGCGACGTGGAGCGGGTGGCCGACGCCGTGGTGGAAGCGCTCCAGGAGGCGGAATGAGGCAGCCCGAGGTGGAGGAGCGCCGGGGCCCCGAGGCGATCCGCGGGCTCGAGGTCGAGTGGAAGGCGCTCGCGAGGAGCGCCGGCGCGACGCCGTTCCTCTCGTGGGAGTGGGTGGATCCGTGGCTCCGGCACCTCGAGCCGCAGCGGGAGCCGCGGGTGATCTGCGCGAGGGAGGGTGGCGCGCTCGTCGGACTCCTGGCCCTAGGCGAGACCAGGCGGAGGATCCCGGGCCTCGGCTCGATCGTTCGCCTCGGCTTCCTGGGCGAGCGCAAGGGCGGGGCCGACTACCTCGACGTGCTCGCCGGCGCGGCCGATCGGGAGCGGGCGACCCGAGCGATCCTCGGGCACCTCGCGGTCGCGAAGGACTACGACCTCCTCGAGCTCGACGGCATGGCCAGCGACTCGCCGACCGTGGCGGACCTCCGCTCCGTGTTCGGGAGCGCCGGCGTCACGGTGCGTGAGTTCGAGCGTTACACGTGTCCCCAGATCGCGCTGCACGGGGGCTTCGGGCAGGTCCTCTCCCGGAGCTCCCGCGCCGACAATTTCCGGCGCCGCCTCCGCAAGGCCCGGGCGATGGCCGGCTTCGAGCACCGGGTGATCCGCGAGGAGGGCGGGGCGCACGCCGCCTTCGAGCGTTTCCTCGATCTCCACGAGAGGCGGTGGGCGGCCCAGGGTGGCTCCGACGCGCTGGGGAGGCCGGCGGCGAGGAGCTTCCACCGGGAGGTGGTGGCGTCGCTCGCGAGGGCCGGCGTCCTCCACTTCGACGAGCTCTGGATCGACGGCGCCTGCCGCGCGTCCATCTACGGCATGGACACGCCGGGGATCTTCTACTTCTTCCAGTCCGGATACGATCCGGAGTGGTCGTCATCCAGCGTGGGGCTCGTCCTCCTGGGCCTCTCCATCGAGGCGGCGGTGGGGCGGGGCGCGCTCGTCTACGACTTCCTCCACGGCATGGAGCCCTACAAGCTCGAGTGGGCGACCGGACGCCGGACGACGGCGATGGTGCGGGTCGCGAGGGCGGGCTTCGGCACGGCGGTGCTGCTGGCGCGGGAGGCGGCGGAGGCGATGGCCAGGGAGGCGGCACGATCGATCCTTCCGTCGGGCGCGGTGGAGGTGTTGCGCCGCCGCAGGCGTGCGAGGGAGCAGGCGGGACTCTGATCCACGGGTGAGGGGGAGCGATGAACGAGATTCGGGCAGGTGCGAGGAGGGCGCTCAAGGAGGCCGCCGCGTCGGTGCTCGAGCGCACCGGGGCGCGGGGGCTCCTGGGCGAGGTGCAGCGTTACCTGGCCGGAGGCAGGCGGGTCTCGATCTTCGCGTGGCATCGGGTGGTGCCCGACTTCGAGCGCATGCGGCGCAAGGTGATCCCCGGGATGCTCACCAGCGTGGAGACCTTCGACCGGCAGATCGCGTGGATCGGGCGCTCGTGGCGGATCGTCCCGCTCTCCCATGCGCTGGAAGTCTTCGCCGGACGGGCGAAGAGCGATCGCGATCTGGCGGTGATCACCTTCGACGACGGCTACGCCGACTTCCTCGAGTTCGCGCTGCCGATCCTGGAGAAGCACGGCGCGCCCGCGACCCTCTACATCTCGTCGGGGCACGTGGACAGCGGCGAGCCGTTCCTCCACGACCGCCTGTACCGGAGCCTCCGCCGGTTCGCCTGGCTCGAGCTGCGGCCTAGGGGAATCGGCGCTTCGGACGACGTGGCCGCAGCGCTCGAGGCGACGCCCAGGGTCGATCCCTGCGCCGCGGTCGAGCACCTGATCGAGCGGCACGACCGCGAAAAGCTCGCCCGGATCGCCGACGCCCTGGAGCGGTTCCTCGGCGACGATCCGAAGACCCTCGTCGACGATTGCCGCATCCTCGGCTGGGAGGGGCTGCGCGAGGTCCAGTCGCGCGGTGTCTCCATCGGCGCGCACACGGTGGATCACCGCTGTCTCCCGAACGAGTCGCTGGACGAGGTGGAGCGTCAGCTCCAGATCTCGCGCGCCCGGATCGAGGAGCAGCTGGGCAGGGAGGTCCGCGACTTCGCCTATCCCAACGGCTGGTACTCGCCGCGCACCCTCAGGCAGGTCGCCGGAGCCGGCTACCGGAGCGCGGTGACCACCGAGGATCGCGCCATCCGCCAGGGCCACGATCCCCTCGCCCTGGGCCGCAAGTGCGTGTGGGAGTTCACCTCCCGCGGCCTCTTCGGCTGGTCGGACAGCGTCAACTCCTGCAACCTGGACGGCACCTTGGGGTTCCTCGGCCTCACCCGCTGGGTGCCAGGGGAGCGGGATCGCGCGGCGGCGGGCTGATGGCCGGCCCGGAGAGCGCCGCCCGCCCCCGCGCCGTCCCCAGCGCGAGGCCGCTCGTTGCCGCCCGCTGCTTCAGCGCGGCGATCACGTTCGTGATCCCGCTGGCGCTGGCGCGCCTCCTCGCCCTCGATCAATACGGCACGTTCAAGCAGTTCTTCCTGCTCTCGCACACGCTCTACTTCGCGCTGGCGATGGGCATCCCCCAGAGCCTCTACTACTTCCTGCCCCGATCCGAGGGAGCCGATCGCAAGGCCTACCTCGGGCAGACGCTGATCTACCTGCTGGCAGGCGGCGCGGTGTCGGGCCTCGCGCTCTACGGGGCAACGCCGATCCTGGAGTGGGTGGGCGGCGAGGCGCTCCTCGCGGCGCGCCTTCCGATCGCCCTCTACTGCGCGCTCCTCCTGGGCGGCGGCGCGCTGGAGGCGGGCCTCACCGCCCAGGGCAGGCCCGGCCGGGCGGCGGTGGCCTACTTCGCGAGCGACACCGTCAAGGTGGCCTCGTACGTGGTGCCCGCCCTGCTGGGCAAGGGCCTGGACGGCGTCCTCTGGGGCGCGGTCTGCTACGCCGCCACGAGGACGCTGGCCTCCTGGGCGGTGCTCGCGTTGCCGCTGGCGGGATCGCTCGTGCGCCGCGCGCTCGTCCCCGGGCAGGTGCGGTACGCGCTCCCCTACGGCGGCGCGATGCTGCTCGGCATGCCGCAGCAGCAGCTCCACCAGTACGTGGTCAGCGTCACCTCCACGCCGGCGGTCTTCGCCGTCTACTCCGTGGGCTGCTTCAACCTGCCGATCGTGGACCTGCTCTACACGCCCACCACCGAGCTGCTCATGTACCGCATGGGAGAGCTCGATCGGCAGGGGCGCCCCGCCTCCGAGTCGGCGGATCTCTTCCGCGAGGCGTCGGCCAACCTCGCCTTCGTCTTCCTCCCGATCGCCGCCGGGCTGTGGGTGATCGCGCCGCAGTTCCTCGCGTTCCTCTACGGCCCCAAGTTCGTGGACGCGGCGCCGATCATGCGGGTCGCGTTGGGGATGGTCGCCCTCGCGAGCCTGCCCCTCGACGGCGTGCTCCGGGCGAGGGATCGCACCCGTCAGCTCTTCTTCGCCTACGTGGCCAAGCTCGCCTACACCGTGCCGCTGGTGCTGGGGCTCGCCCACGCCATGGGGCCCATCGGAGCGATGCTCGGCTTCGTCACGGCGGAGGCCGTCCACAAGCTCGTCCTCCTCGCCCTCGCCGCGCGGGCGCTCCTGCCGGAGCGCGCCAGGGCGGGGTGGATCAAGGGGACCCTCCTCGCGATCCCCGGCGCGCTGCCGCTGCGCCACGTGGGCCGCGCCGCCTGCGCCGCGATCGCCGCCGCGCTCCTCGCTTGGGGCGGGCAGCAGATGCTCCCGATGCCGCCGCTGTACGCGGTGCTGGTGCTGGGGACCGCCTTCTGGGTGGCGTACGCCCTCGCCCTCGCCGCCGTCGGCGTCCGGCCCGCCGCGCTCCTCGAGCGGCTCCGTGCGTGATGCCCCGTGTGATGCCGTGCGGGACGCCGCTCGCGTGCCGACGCGATCGATCGCAAGAGGAGCGCCCTCGACCCCCACCCGAGGGCGCGCACCGTCGGCACGGGTGTTCATATTCTGCGCGGGGGAGGGGGCATGAACGCCATCTATCTGCACCAGGTCGCGAGGCGACTGCGCATGGCCGGGGTCCCGCTGGCGCCGCGACTCCTCGTCCGCGCCGTCCGCCTGATCTTCTCGTCCGTGCTGCCGGTCGAGGCGGAGATCGGGAAGGGGACGTGGCTCGGGCACGGAGGCCTCGGGGTGGTGATCCACCCGGAGTCCCGGATCGGGAGCGGCTGCCTCATCGCCCACCAGGTCACCATCGGTGGGCGCTCCGGAAAGGTCGGCGCGCCCTGGATCGGCGATGGCGTGCTGGTCGCCGCCGGCGCGAAGGTCCTCGGGCCGATCCGGATCGGAGACGGCGCGGTGGTGGGCGCCAACGCCGTGGTGCTCCACGACGTGGCGCCCGGCGACGTGGTCGCCGGGATCCCCGCCCGCTCGCTGCACCGACGCTCATCGACGGCTGCCGACGCGTTCCGCAAGAACATGGCGGCGCACTTCGGCGTCGATTCGGCCGCGGGGGGCGCCTAGGTGGCGGCTCCCGGCAGGCTCGTGCTGGTCGGGCCGTACCCTCCGCCATGGGGAGGCATCTCGGTGCACCTCCGGGCGCTCCGGGCGCTGGCCAACCGGGCCGAGATCGAGGCGGAGATCCTCGACGTCGGCGAGGGGCACGGCTCCCGTACCGGCGCCGATCGCGTCCACGACGGAGGCAGCCGCATCCGCTTCCTCTCGGGCCTCGCCCGCTCGGTACGGCGCGGCGACGCCGTCCACGTCCACACGTCGGGCAACAACGCCAAGGCCTGGCTGGTGGCCCTCGCGGCGTCGCGGCCCAGAAACCACGCCGATCGGCGCCTCCTCACCGTCCACTCCGGCCTCGCTCCGGCGCTCCTCGGGCGCTCGCCTCGGGTCCGCGCCATGGCCCGCGCGGCCGCCCAGGGGTACCGGAAGATCCTCTGCACCAACGCCGGCATCGCCGCGGCCCTGCAGGCGTGCGGGATCCCGCGGTTCCAGCTCCAGGTGGTCTCGCCGTTCCTCCCCGCAGACGTCGGGGCGCGGCAGGCGCCGGCGGGCGCGATCGCCGCGAGGGAGCGGCACGATCCTCTCCTCGCCTGCGCCCTGGCTCCTGGCCCCCAGTATGGCCAGTCGATCCTCCTCGACGCGCTCGTCCTCCTCGCCGGGAGGCTCCCGGGTCTCGGCTGCATCGTGTTTGGCCCTGGCACGGATGGTGTCGAGCTCCGGCGGTCCATGGAGGAGCGGCGGCTGGAGCGAGCGGTGATCCCCCTGGGCGAGATCGATCACGACGAGGCGCTGGGCGCGATCGGCCTCTCCGACCTCTTCGTCAGGCCGACCCTCGCGGACGGCGACTCGCTCTCCGTGCGGGAGGCCCTCGGCCTCGGCGCCCGGGTCGTGGCGAGCGACGCGGCCCCGCGGCCCCGCGGTGTCGTCACCTTCCCAACCGGCCGGCCCGAGGCGCTCGCCGCCGCGATCGAGGCGGCGCTCCGCCACGACGCCAGGCCGTCGCGACCCGGCGCCGAGGGCGAGTCCTCGGCCCTCGAGGCGTGGAGGGCCATCGGCCTCTCCACCCAAGGAGCAATGCGATGATCCACCCGCACCAGCTAGACGTCGCCCACGCACTGCGCGGGCGCGACATCGTCTGCTTCGCGAACGACTGGGACGGCGATCCCCTCTCCAAGACGCACATCATGAAGATCCTCGCCCGGGACAACCGGATCCTCTGGGTGAACTCCGTGGCGAACCGCCGGCCGACCGCCAGCGCGCGGGATCTGTCGCGCCTCGCCAAGAAGCTCGTGGACGCGGCGCGGGGCGTGCGGGAGCCGTGGCCCCACCTCCACGTCCTCGGCCCGCTGGCGGTCCCGTCGTTCGGCGGCGTCGCCACCGCGGTGAACGGCACGGTCTTCCGCCGCCAGGTCCTCCGGGCGATGAAGCGCCTCGGCTTCCAGCGCCCGATCTCCTGGAGCTTCCTGCCGGGGTCGGCGCCGGTGTCCGGGACCCTCGGCGAGGACCTCGTCGTCTATCACTGCGTGGACGAGTTCTCCGCCTTCGCCGGGGCCCCCGCCGAGATCGCCAGGATGGAGGCGGACCTCGCCCGCCGCGCCGACGTGGTGATCGTCTCCGCCGAGCGGCTGCGCAAGGCGAAGGCCGCGTTCAACGCCAACTGCCACATCGTGCGCCACGGCGTGGACCACGACCACTTCGCCCAGGCGCTGGCGCCGGCCACCCGCATCCCCGACGATCTCGCCGGGCTCCCGAAGCCGGTGATCGGCTTCTTCGGCCTCCTCGCGGAGTGGGTGGATCTCGACCTGGTCCGGGCGGTGGCGGACGCATTCCCCACCGGCTCGGTGGTCCTCCTCGGCAAGGTGAACACCTCCCTCGCGCCCCTCGCCGGAGCGCGCAACGTCCACCTCATGGGACGCCGCCCGTACGAGGAGCTGCCCATGTGGTGCAAGGGCTTCGACGTGGCGCTGATGCCGTTCGTCGAGGACGAGCTCGCCGCCCACTCGAACCCGCTCAAGGTGCGGGAGTACCTGGCAGCGGGGCTGCCGGTGGTCTCGACCCCGGTGCCCGAGGTGATCCAGCTCGGCCTCTGCCGGATCGCGTCGGGCAAGGAAGCGTTCGTGGAGGCGGTGCGGGCGGCGCTCGCCGATCCCCTCTCCCGGGCCGCGCGATCCCGCTCCATCGCCACCGAGTCCTGGGAGGCGAGGGTCGAGGAGATCCGCGCCGCCATCGCCCAGACCTACCGCCGTCGCGAAGCGGCGAGGGGCTAGCGCGCCATGCACCTCGGCTACCTTCGATACCTCGCCGGCGCGGTCCCGCCCGGGCGCCTCGCCGAGGCGGCCGCGCTGCGGGTGTGGAGGCAGCTGAAACGAGGCGTGACGCAGGATCCCATCAGGCCGCACCCCGTCTCCGTGCTGGCCGCCATGGGGCTCTCCTCTGCCGCGGAGCTGCCGGTGGCGCTGCGCCGCACCGTCCCCGGCCCCCTCGCGCTGGGCTCGACCCAGGGCGTCCGCGAGGCCGCCCGGGCGCTGCGGGATCGGCTCCCAGACGAGGCGGCCGCCGCGCTGTTGCTCGCAGAGCGCTCCCTCGAGGGCCGGATCGAGGTCTTCGGGCGGGACGTGCCCCTCCGTCGCTCGGCGCGGATCGTCCCCCACGCCTCCGAAGGCTGGGAGGCAGTGGACTGGGAGGCCGATCCCTGGTCCGCGTCTCCGGGCGGGACCCCGGAGCGGGGCGCCCGCCCGATGCTCGCCTTGCGCGATCCGCCGGATCCCAAGCGCCAGTGGGTGGTGGGCCGCCTCGAGGACGTCGTGTGGCTCTCCTGCGGCGCCGCGCTGCTGCGGGAGCGCGACCCCGCGAAGGCTGCGTCGTTCTCGCGCGCCGCCCTCGATCGGATGGTCGACTTCGCTCAGGCGCCGAAGGGGATCCAGTGGAACTGCGCGATGGAGGTGGCGCTCCGGGCGGCGAACCTCGCCATCGCGCTGCGCGTCCTCGCCGCCGATCCGGTCGCGGAGGCGAGGCCGGTGGCGCTCCTCGAGATCCTCCGCTCGCTCTCGCTCCATCTCGGCTGGGTGCAACGGCACCTCGAGGACGACGGCGCAGTCCCCAACAACCACCTGGTGGCGGACTGGACAGGCATCCTCGTCGCCTCGTCGCTCTTCCCACGGCTGCCCGGCGCGGCGTCGGCGGCGCGCCGGGCGGCCGGCGGCCTCGCGAGGGAGCTGGAGCGGCAGGTCATGGCGGACGGCTTCTCCTTCGAAGGGTCGGTCGGTTACCACCGGCTCGCCCTCGAGCTCTTCACGCTGGGGGAGCTCGCCTCGAGGCACGCCGGGCTGCGTCTCCCGCCGCTGGCCCGCCAGCGCCTCGCGCGGATGTTCCGCGCCACCCTCGAGATCCACGATCGGGAGGATCCCGCCCCGCGGCTCGGGGACGACGACTCGGGCCGGGCGATCCCCTTCGCGACGCGCCCATTCGGCCGCTTCGGCTGGCTCCTCGCCCTCGGGGCCGCGAGCTTCGGCGTGGACGCGTGGTGCGTGGAGCCTCCCGGGGCGGAGGTCGGCTGGCTCCTCGGCGCCGGCGCCCTCTCGCGGCTCCAGTCCAGGCGACGTCCCGCCACCGCGAGGCGGGACGCGGCCCTCCCGCACGCGGGCGTCTTCGTGCTGCGGTCGGCGCGGCTGGGCTGCGCGATCTCCTGCGGCCCCAACGGCACCGCGGGCCTCGGCACACACGGTCACAACGACAAGCTCTCCTTCGAGCTGCGGATCGACGGCAGGGTCGTCGTGGCGGATCCCGGGAGCGGCTCGTACACGGGGGATCCGGCGCTGCGAAACCGCCTGCGTGGCACCGCCTCGCACAGCACCGTCCGCATCGACGGCGTCGAGCAGCAGGAGATCCCGCCGGCGCGGCTCTTCGCGCTCCCCGAGCAGGCCAAGGCGCGCTGCGTGTCGTTCGAGTCGGAGGACGGGTTCGCGCGCTTCGTCGGCGAGCACGAAGGGTACCGACGCCTGGGAATCGTGCACCGCCGCACCTTCCTCCTCGATCGCCGGTCCGAGATCCTCACGGTGGAGGACTGGATCCGGGGCGACGGCGTGCACCTCGTGGAGCTGCGCTTCGTTCTCCCCGACGAAGAGGTGGAGCTGCGCGCCTCCGAAGAGGAGGCCGACGGCAGCCGGTGGATCGCCGAGCTGGGCGACGGCATCGCGCGGATCGAGGGGCCCGTCCAGGCGGAGGCGCGGATCGAGGAGGGCATCCACGCCGCCGGGTACGGACAGACCACGAGGTCGCGGCACGTGATCTTCGCCGTGGAGGCGGCGCTGCCGCTGGTCCTGCGTACGGAGATCGTGCCGGCCCGCGCGGTCCGCTCGCAGCCGGCCGACGAGGGGGACCAGGCGGAGGCGGGCGGGAGGGCCGTCGGCGCCGCGAGGGTGTGAGGGTGTGAGGGGGGAAGAACGATGAGGCAGCGGATCGAGGGGAGCGGGTTGCTCGCGCGGATCGCCACGCGGGAGGCGAAGGTCGGCGTGATCGGCCTGGGGTACGTCGGGCTCCCGCTGGGCATGGCGTTCGCGGCCGGCGGCTTCGAGACCATGGGCCTGGACGTCGACCACCGGAAGGTGGACGCGATCGAGAAGGGCAACAGCTACATCCGGCACATCGATCGTGGTGAGATCGCGCGGCTGGGCACGAGCGGCAAGCTCCACGCCTCCACCGACTTCTCCCGGGCGTCGGCGTGCGACGCGCTGATCCTCTGCGTCCCCACGCCCCTCAAGGCCACCCGGGATCCCGATCTCTCCGCCATCGAGGCGGCGGGCCGCGCCATCGCCCCACACCTGCGGCCGGGGCAGCTGGTGGTGCTCGAGTCCACCACGTTCCCGGGCACCACCGAGGAGGTGCTGCGCCCGATCCTGGAGGCCGGCGGCCTGAAGGCGGGCAAGGACTTCCACCTCGCCTTCTCTCCGGAGCGCGAGGATCCCGCCAACGGCAAGTTCACCACCCGCGCGATCCCGAAGCTCGTGGGCGGCTACACGCCCGCGTGCCTCCAGGCGGCGATGGCGCTGTACGGGAGCGTCATCGAGCGCGTGGTCCCGGTCTCCTCGATGCGGGTGGCGGAGCTCGCCAAGCTCCTCGAGAACATCTTCCGCTGCGTGAACATCGCCCTGGTCAACGAGATGAAGATGCTCTGCGATCGGATGGAGCTGGACGTGTGGGAGGTGATCGACGCGGCGGCCACCAAACCCTTCGGCTTCATGCCCTTCTACCCGGGGCCGGGGCTGGGCGGGCACTGCATCCCCGTCGACCCGTTCTATCTGACCTGGAAGGCCCGGGAGTTCGAGTTCACCACCCGGTTCATCGAGCTGGCCGGCGAGATCAACACGAGCATGCCCTACTACGTGGTGCAGCGCTCCATCGAGGCCCTCAACGCCTCGGGTCGCGGCGTGAAGGGCGCGAAGATCCTCGCCCTGGGCGCGGCCTACAAGAAGGACGTCGACGACCTGCGCGAATCGCCGGCGCTGCGGATCATGGAGCTGCTCGAGGAGAAGGGCGCCGTGGTCGACTACCACGACCCGTACGTGCCGGAGGCCGCCTCCCACCGGCATCCGGGGCGGATCTGGCGCAGCGTCCCCCTCGACGCGGCGTTGGCGGCGTCCGACGCGGTGATCGTCCTCACCGACCACAGCTCCATCGACTACGAGAAGGTGGTCGAGAAGGCGCGGCTCGTGATCGACACCCGCAACGCCACGAAGAACGTGCGCAGCGGCAGGGAGAAGATCGTCAAGGCGTGACGCGATCGGGGGATCGTGATCTCTTCCCGCTGCGGGGTTAGGCTCCCGGAGCCGCCGGATCCGGCGGCTCCGTGTCGAAAGCGAGCCCATGCCCCCCGTCCGTGTCGCCGTCGCCCTCGTCCTCGCCTGCAGCCTCCTCCCCTTTGGTGCGGCCCTCGGCCAGGAGGGATCCGCGAAGGTGGCTCCGGCCGACGGGCGCAAGGTCGTCCTCGACGCCATGAAGGCGGAGCTCGCCCGATCGATGGCAGGCCTCAAGCTCCAAGGGCACGACGCGCCGTACTTCCTCTCGTACCGGGTCACGGATCAGACGAGCCACGGCCTCACGGCCCGCTACGGATCGATCTTCGACGACCGCGCGCAGAGGGAGGCGAAGATCGGCGTCGACGTCCGGGTGGGCAGCTACGAGCTGGACTCGTCGGAGGGCGCGGCCGACTCGCCCTTCTTCATGATGGATGGCGGCGGTCCGTCGTACCTGGCGTCCAACGACGCGCCGCTCGGGGGCGATCCCGCGGCGCTGCGCAACGCGCTCTGGCTCCTCACGGACCAGAAGTACAAGGCCGCGCTCTCGGCGTGGCTGAAGCAGCGGGCCCAGGGGATCTACGCGGTCGACGACGACGACCGCACCGACTCCTTCTCCAAGGAGAAGCCGGCGAAGTTCATCCAGGAGCCGATCCCGTTCCCGTTCGATCGGCAGCGCTGGGCCAAGGTGGCCGCGTCGCTCTCCGAGGCCTTCCGGGACGCTTCCGAGATCTTCGACTCCGAGGTGCGGGTCAGCGCCGATCGGGTCGTGCGGATCCAGGTGAGCAGCGAGGGGACGGAGCTCGTCACCGAGGAGGCCCTCTACGCCATCCACGTGCAGGCGTTCACCCGGGCGGTGGACGGCCAGCTCCTCGACAACTCCCGCGACTTCTACGCGCCGGCCGAAGGGAAGCTCCCCGACGCGGCGACGCTGGCGAAGGAGGTGCGCGCCATGATCGCCGAGCTCATGGCGCTGCGCACCGCGCCGGTGATCGACCCCTACACCGGGCCGGCGATCCTGGCGCCGGAGGCCACCGGCGTGCTCTTCCACGAGGCGGTGGGGCACAGGCTCGAGGGCGAGCGCCTCCACGACGACAACGAGGGCCGCACCTTCAAGGGCCAGGTCGGCAAGGCGGTGCTCCCTTCCTTCCTCACGGTGATCGACGATCCCACCGTCCGCAGCGAAGGCGCCACCCAGCTCAACGGCTGGTACCGCTACGACGACGAGGGCGTCCCCGCCCAGCGCACCTTGCTGGTGGAGGCCGGCGTGCTCCGCGCCTACCTGCTCTCGCGCAAGCCGGTGAAGGGGTTCACTCGATCGAACGGGCACGGCCGTGCCCAGGCGAACCGCACGCCGATGGCGCGGATGGCCAACCTCTTCGTCCGCTCCGACGCGAAGGTCTCCGCCGCGAAGCTGCGCCAGATGCTGATCGCCGAGGCGAAGAAGGCGAACAAGCCGTACGCGCTCCTCATCGAGGACATCACCGGGGGCAACACCAACACCTCGTCCTACGGGTACCAGGCGTTCAAGGGCGTGCCGCGGATGGTGTACCGGATCGACGTCGCCACCGGGAAGGAGGAGCTGGTGCGCGGCGTGGAGATCGTCGGCACGCCGCTGACGTCGATCAACAAGATCGTCGCCACCGGCGACGAGTACGGCGTCTTCAACGGCTTCTGCGGCGCCGAGTCCGGCTACGTGCCGGTGTCCACCGTGGCGCCGGCGGCGCTCATCACCGAGATCGAGCTGCAGCGCACGGTCCGGGCGAACCAGCGCTCGCCGATCCTCCCGAGCCCCTGGGCCGAGGAGTAGGCGCCGCCCTCGCCGAGGCGAGGCCCCGCATCGCAGCGCGGGGCCTGGTTCAACGCGCCGCCGCGAGGCGGAGCAGGGCAGGGTGCACGTCCTGGATCGAGCGGATCCCGGGCACCGCCGCTGCCGCCGATCCGAAGCCGAGCACCGGCACCTTCGCGAGGGTGTGCTGCCGGGAGGAGAGGTCCTCGACGTTGCCGTGATCGCTCGTCACCAGGACCCCGTCCCCTTCGCGCAGGCCCTCCACCACCTTACGCAGGAGCTCGTCCAGCTCGGCGAGGGCATGCTCGGCCGCGTCGAAGTCCTGGGCGTGGCCCGCCTCGTCGGTGCGGAAGAACTCGAACATCACCAGGTCCGACGAGCCGCCGAGCTCGAGCAGGATCTCCGCGGCCTCGGCCGGCTCGCGGCGGGGCAGGTCGCAGCCGACGCCCCGGGGCTGCTCGTTGGTGATGTCGTGGTAGAGGGCGGTGCCGGCCCGCAGATGATCGAAGGTGCGGAAGCGGTCGCCGGTCGCCGCCACCGCCGCGGTGGACGCGGAGGGGCGCAGCCGCGAAGCCGGCACGGGGAGCGCGGGCTCCGGAAGCGATGCGTGCTCGTGGGCGAGGCCGAGGCCGTCGAGGTACGCGCAGCGGTAGGCGTTGGCGTAGGCGCCTCTCCGCCCGCCGAGGCGCAGATCGAGGAAGAGGTTCCGCCGGGCGATCACCTCCCGCAGCGCGCCGTTCGGAAAACCGAGCAGGTGCTTGCCGAGCACCGCCGGCGCGTTCACGCCCGTGAGCAGCGTGGTGTGCCCCGTGGCCGACTGGGGCCGGCCCGGCACTCCGAGGGTCGCGTCGGCGGCGCCCGCCACGCCGCCGGCGGGGAGCGGCTCCCCCGTCCCGTCGGCGAACTGGGAGAGGAGCGTGCGCCGGCGCGCCAGCGGGTTGCGGCCGGGATCCCTCTCGCCGAGGCCGACGCCGTCCACGAGGAAGAAGGCGATCATGGCGCGGAAGGGCTCACGGGCATCCTTCGTTGGTACGACGCCGACCCCTGCGCCGCAAGGGAAGGCGCCGCGTCCCCTCCGGCGATCGGGCGGTTCTCACGTCGTCCCGAGCCGCCGGTCGGTTAGAGTCCCCGCCATGTCCACCCCCGCCGCCCCCACCGCAGCCGCGCCGACGCGCTCCGCGATCCTGCGGGAGGCGCTGGCGATGTGGGCGCTGGCCTTCGGGGGGATCGTGGCCGCCAAGGTCGTCGGTCTCGCCGTCCCCTTCGTGGGGAGGCAGGTGAAGGCGGTGGCGGCCGGCCTCTTCCTCTACCTGCCGGGCATCCCCTTGCGCCGCCGCGGCGAGACCCTGGACGACTATGGCGTCCCGGACTGGCCGTGGGCGTCTCCCGCCGCGCGCGCGGGCTTCCGCCGCGATCTCGCCTGGGCGGCTGCGGTCTGCGCGATCCTGCTCCCGCTCGTGGTGGGGGGATTCTGGCTGATGCTCCAGGCGCTGCCTCACGTGCCGGGCGACCTGCGGCGCTTCGTCATCCCCTACGGCGCCGCCGGATCGTTCGCCTTCCGCCTGCCCGATCGGATGTGGCTCCACGTGCTGGATCAGCTCCTGGTGGTCGCCCTCCCGGAGGAGCTCTTCTATCGGGGCTACCTGCAGACCCGCCTCGGGCACGCGTGGGGCAAGGGGAGGGCGTGGCTCCTCGGCGTGCCGGCGGGCGCCGCCTTCTGGACCACCCAGCTCCTCTTCGCCGTGGGCCACCTGGGCGAGCTCCACCCCTGGCGCCTGACTGTGTTCTTCCCCGCGATCCTCTTCGGCTGGTTGCGGGAGCGCACCGGATCCATCGGCGCCGGCGTCATCGTCCACGCCTTCTGCAACCTGCTCCTGATGGTGCTCGAGGCCTCCGCCTTCGGGCCCTGATCCGGCCGGCGCCGAGGCGGGCGGGCGCGAGGAGCCGGCCTGCGCTCGCTCAGAGTGGGACGGTCAGGGCGCGATCGACGCGATCGCGATGTCGAGGCCCCGGCCGACCCCCACCGTGCTCCCGTCCGGCACCTCGATGAAGCCGTCCCCGGCGGCGGGCTCCGTCAGGAGGGCCACCGCCTTCGCGCGCCGGTGGTCGCGGTGGCGGGGATCGTTTCGCGCCTCCTCCGCCAGGCCGCAGATCTCGCAGGCCGCCATCCCCTCCAGCAGCCCGTAGGAGAGCGGCCGCCCCCGCCGCACCGCCGCCATCGAGCGGCCGTTCGTGACCACCGCCGCCAGCGGGGTGGGCCGGGTCTGCCCCGTCTCGCCGCAGAGCGCGTCGAGGGCGCGGATCGCCTTCGACAGGCAGCGCGCCGCCTGCTGGGCGTTCAGCGAAGGGTCGTCGAGCGCGCCGAGCGCGTGCAGCTCCCGCAGGAAGAGCGCGAAGACGTGCTCCCGTTCGGTGACGCTGCGGACCTGCCGGGCGATGAAGGGAGGCACCTTCTCCAGGAGCGGGCCCCGAACGTCGTCGAACCCCTCCACCGCCCCCGACATCGCGAAGAGCCACGAGTGGAAGCGGAACGGATCGATCGCCTCCTCGTCGTAGAAGCCCGCCTGCCGCCGCGACGCCGCCAGCAGCGCCGGGGAGCGGATCCCCGCCGCGAGGGACGCCAGCTCGCGGGGCCCCTTCTCCGCCGGGCGGCTGGCGAGCAGGACGTCGCCGTCGCAGTAGGAGCCCACGCCGATCGGCTCGCCCTCCTTCAAGGCGATCGCCCCCCGGATCCGGTGGAGCTGGCACCGGAGGAGCGAAGGGTCGTCGGTGAGGATTGCGAGGATCTGCGCCATCGTCTCTACGAGGAAAGGTTGGGATGAAAACGTCCGTGGTCCAGGGGCCGCGACCGCCCTCGCAGTGACGCGCGAAGGGGTCGTGCCGACGAGCTCTGCACGAGCCCGAGAGAAGCGTCCGGTTGTTTGACCCCCCCCGAAGCCTTCCCTACAATGCGCCTACTTTTCAACGCGACGGACACCATGACCGAAGAGATTGCGATCGGGATCGACCTCGGGACCAGCTACTCCTGCGTGAGCGTCGTGCAGGGAGGAGCCCCGGACGTGGTCCCCAACGAGTGGGGGGACCTGAACCACGCCTCGGTGGTGAGCTTCCTGGAAGACGGCTCCGTCTCCGTGGGCAACGTCGCCAAGCGCAACATCGTCGCCGACCCGGCGAACACCGTCTTCTCGGCGAAGCGCCTCATCGGCCGCTTCTACTTCTCGGAAGAGGTGATCAAGGCGCGGCAGCTCATGCCCTACACGATCGTGGAAGGGCCCAACAACGGCATCCGCATCGAGGTCCGCGACAGGCTGCTCTCCATCCCCGAGGTCTCCGCCTTCGTGCTCAAGGAGATGAAGGCGATCGTCGAGAGCCACCTGGGGCGCGAGGTGAAGAAGGCGGTGATCACCTGCCCCGCCTACTTCAACGACAACCAGCGCCAGGCCACCAAGGACGCGGGGCGAATCGCCGGCCTCGAGGTCCTGCGCATCATCAACGAGCCCACCTCGGCGGCGCTCGCCTACGGCTTCGGCCAGGACATCGCCCAGAAGGTGGCGGTCTACGATCTGGGCGGAGGCACCTTCGACATCTCGATCCTCGAGATCGGCAAGGACGTCTTCGAGGTCCTCTCCACCGCCGGCGACACCTACCTGGGCGGCGACGACTTCGACAACCGCATCATGAAGTGGCTGGCGGACGACTTCCTCGCCAAGACCGGCCTCGATCTGCGCCAGAACAAGTGGTGCCTCGCCATGCTGAACGAGGCAGCCGAGAAGGCGAAGATCGAGTGCGGCCGCGACGGCTCCGCCGAGATCCTCATCCCGGGGATCTGCCAGGACACCGAGGGGAACGTCCTCGATCTGGCCCAGGAGCTCACCACCCCGCAGTTCAACCAGATGGTGATGGACCTCGTGCAGCGGACCTTCAAGGTCTGCGACGAGGCCCTCCAGTCCGCGCGGCTCACCGCCTCCGAGATCGACGCGGTGATCCTCGTCGGCGGCCCCACGCGGCTGCCGGTGATCCGCGAGTCGGTCGCCCACTACTTCGGCAAGGAGCCGATGAAGGGGATCGACCCCGAGCAGGTGGTCTCCAAGGGCGCCGCGATCCAGGCCCAGGCGCTCCTCTCCTCGGACAGCTCGACCTTCCTCCTCGACGTGACGCCGCTCCCCTTGCGGATCGCCACCGTCGGCGGCTTCACCGAGACGATCATCGACAAGAACACGCCGGTGCCCACCGAGCGCTCCAAGGTCTTCACCACCAGCCGCGACGAGCAGGACAAGGTGAAGATCCGGGTGCTGCAGGGCGAGAGCCCCAAGTCCGACGAGTGCGAGTCCCTCGGCGAGTTCGAGTTCTCGGGCTTCCGGGTCGGCAGCCGCGGCGACGTCAAGATCGAGGTCACCTTCGAGATCGACACCGACGGCATCGTCAACGTCCGCGCCTGCGACCTGGAGACCGGCGTCGAGACCCGGCGCAGCATCAGCCTCTCGTCCGGCCTCACCGAGGCCGAGATCCTCGAGAGCATCGCACGCAACCAGCAGGCCGCCCGCGCCGGCCTGGGAGCCTAGGTCCCGTGTCGCCGGAGCTGTTGGAGCTGACCGTCGAGTCCGAAGCGATCGCTGGAATCCTGGACGAGCTCGACTACTTCCAGATCCTCCAGATCCCCACCACCGCGGGCCTGGCGGAGGTGAAGAAGGCCTACTACGACGAGTCGCGGCGCTTCCATCCCGATCGCGTCTTCCACCTGGACGACGCCGAGCTAAAGGGGAGGGTGAACCGGATCTACAAGCGGATCACCGAGGCCTACTCGGTGCTGCGCGACGAGGTTCGCCGCGGCAAGTACCTGGCCGACGTTTCGGGTCCGGAGCGCGCGCTGAAGCTGCGCTACGACGAGCAGAGCGAGAAGGAGCTGAAGAAGGCGCGGGACGAGGAGGCCGGCGCGACCCCCAACGGCCGCAAGCTCTTCGCCGCCGGGCTCGCCGCGCTGCAGGCGGGCCAGCTCGACGCCGCCGAGCGCAGCTTCAAGATGGCGCTCCTCTACGAGCCCGCGAACGAGCGGCTCAAGGCGCGCATCGACGAGGCCCGCGGCCGGGCGCTCGCCGCCCGGAACGAGGGGTGATCTTCGATCTGGGCGCCGTGGCGCTCGTCGGCGTGCTGGCCGCGATCGGCGGCTCGGTCGGCGCCCTCGTCCAGCTCGCCCGCCTGGTCGCCCTCGTCGTCGCTGCGCTCGCCGCGGCGCCGCTCGGCCAGATCCTCCGGGGAGCGGTGGGGCGGATCACGGGCCTGGGCGATCTCGCGGCCGGCTTCTGGGCCACCTCGATCTCCTTCCTCGCGGTGGCGGTCGTCGTCCGCTGGATCGGCACGGCGGCAGCGCGAAGGCTCACCCGCGAGGACGACGCCCGCGCGATCGATCGCGGCACGGGGGCGCTGCTGGGGGCCGGGAAGGGGATCGTCGCCGCGTGGCTCGCGGCCCTCGTCTGGCTCCACGCCGAGGCGATCGCCGGCGCGCCCCTCGGCAGCGGCACGAGCTTCGTCGCCGCCGCCGCGGCGTGGATCGGGGTCCTCGCGCCGTGACGCTCCACGCCGGAGTCCCGCCGACGAGCGTCAGGGTAGCAGGCGGCGCGCCACGTAGGCCTCGTCGATCGAGCAGGGGACGCCGGGGTTCTCCGGCGCGCAGAAGAGCGCGTCCTCCAGCACCTCCTCGAGCGTCCCCCGCAGCGCCCGCGCGCCGAGCCCCTTCGACCGCGCCCGCTCCACGATCGCGCGAAGCGCTCCCTCGGAGATCCGCAGCTCGATCCCCTCCAGTCCCAGGAGCTCGCGATACTCACGCAGCAGCGCGTCCTCGGGCTCGGTGAGCACGCGCATCAAGTCGTCGACGCCCAGCTCCTCCAGCTGCACCACCACCGGAAGCCGTCCCAGGAACTCGGCGAGCAGGCCGTACGTCTGCAGCTCCCGCTCCTGGATCCGCTGGCGCCTGCCCGGGACGAGGAGGTCCGAGAACGTGCCCGCACAGACGAAGAGGATCTCGCTCGTGTCCACCTTCACCAGCTCGTGCTTCGTCCAGTGCTGTCCCGGGTTCAGCGGCACGTAGACGGCGCGGCCCTCCAGCAGCTTGAGCAGCGCCTGCTGCACGCCCTCGCCGCCGATGTCGCGGCTCCCCGCTCCGGTGCGGGCCGCGTGCGACCGCCTCGCGATCTTGTCCACCTCGTCGATGAACACGATCCCCGCCTCGGCGCGGGCCAGCTCGTGCCCCGCCTGGGCGAGGAGCTCGGAGATCATCGACTCCACGTCCTTGCCGTAGTAGCCGGCCTCCGTGTACTCGGTGGCGTCCACCACCACGAAGGGCACGCCCAGCACCTTCGCGAGGCAGCGGGCGATTTGCGTCTTCCCGCAGCCCGTGGGGCCGACGAGGAGCAGGTTCGCCTTGCGGAGCCTCGGGGTCTCGCCGCCGCGCCTCTTGTGGGCCACGCGCCGCTGGTGGTTGTAGGCGGCGACGGCGACGGCCCGCTTCGCCCGCTCCTGGCCGATCACGAACGAGTCCAGGCGCTGCACGATCTGCCTGGGCGTGAGGAGCGGCTCCTCGAGCTCCTGCTCCATCGGCGGCAATTCCGCTCCTTTCGCGAGGATGTCTCGTGAGGATCAACGTGGGTCGCTGGAGGAGATCCCGCTAGTCGGCGGCGGCGAGCAGCAGGCTGGACCACTTGATCTGCAGCGAGAGCTCGTGGCGCACGCCGCCGTCCAGCAGGAAGCTGGGCCTCCACCCCACCGACAGAAACCAGGGATCGGCGCCGAAGGGCACGGGGATCGAGAGGAGCCCGTCGAGCGCGGCGCCCTCGCGCTGCACGCTCGCCCCCAGCCCTACCAGGCCGGCGAACGCGAACTCGAGGCCTGCCGCGCTGGCGCCCGGGACACCGCGGCCCCGGGCCCCGATCGAGAAGAGACCCAGGAGGAGGTTCGCCTCGGCGGTGGCGCCGCCCCCCACGTCCCCCCCGCCGGCGACCAGGGCGGGGCCGGCGCCGAGCGAGAAATCCCCGAGCGTGGCGGGGAAGGGGAGGGCACGCGCCGCGGACGGGAGGCCCGCTGCGAGCACGGCGGCGAGGCCGACGGCGGCCACGAGCGCCGGCGGGGACTGGCGGGGGGCTGTGCGCACGCGGGGCCCTTCTATCGGGCGCCGTGCGCGGTGGGAAGCGCTTCGTGACGGCCTGCGCGTCCCGGCGCTTGCAGCACCTCCACGTCGTCGGTGTAGGATGCGTACCGAATGTTCCCCGTCGCCCGGCCGCCCCGGAAGGCCTTCGGCGCCCGCGCACCCAAGGAGTTCGCTTTGAGGAAGGGTCTTCGTTTTGCCGTTTACGCGGCGTTGATGTCGCTGCCGGCCGCAGCGTGCGACTGCTCCGACCCGCAGGTCACGCCCCCGCCAGGCCAGGTCGCAGCAAACCCCGAGTTCCTCTCCTGGGGCGACGTCTGCGACGAGGCCGCCGACGTGCGGATCGTGCGGATCGAGAACGTCGGCCGCGCGGTCATGAACGTGACCCTCGCGCTCGAGGGCCCCGGCGCCGCCTTCTTCTCCATCGCGGACGAGCAGAAGTCCTTCTCGGTGAACGGGGGACAGGGCGTGGAGGTCCACGTCACCCATCGCTCCACCGGCGGTGAGCGCAACAAGGATCACGACGCCAGCCTGGTGGTCTCCCCCGCCGGCGCCGACGCATTCTCCGTGCCGCTCCTCGCCCACGTCGCCGACGTGGATCCGGCTCCCTACCTCGCCTTCGGCTGCACCGACGGGCTCCTCCTTTGCGCGGCCGCGGGCGACGACGCCTGCTGCCAGACGTCGAAGGCGGAGTCCAAGAAGGTCACCCGCAACATCTCCTTCGGCAAGACGGCCATCGGCGAGACCTCGGTGGTGCGCTTGCACGTCACCAACGAAGGCTGTGGCAACCTCGAGGTCCAGGGCCTCCGCATCGAGAAGATGGCGGGCGACACCTGCGACTCCCTCATGGACGAGGAGGGCAACCCCTTCGAGCAGGTGGAGGCGAAAGGCTTCGAGCCCTTCGTCCTCGCCGGCAGCACCGATCCCGCCCGCTCCAACAGCCGCGAGATCGAGTTCGCTTTCGCGCCGGAGCTGACGCCCTGCCAGCTCAACCGCAAGATCGTCCTCGTCACCAACGATCCCAACGCGCCCCCCGACGCAGAGGGCACCACCACCGTCACCCGCGCGTCCGGCACCCTCTCCGGCGAGGCCGTGCAGGGCGTGCTGCTCATCGATCCGCCCGAGCTCGTGTTCGGCGACGTGAAGATGGGCGACACCAAGGTGCTCACCGCCGAGGTGCGCAACCCCACGCTGACGCCGGTGACGATCGACTCCATCGAGATCGCCGACTGGGTGAACCCGGCGCAGAACGGGCGCGACCAGTACTCCATCGTCCAGGTCTACCGCGGCAAGGGGACGGGCACGCCCATCCCGGCCACCAACATCTCCATGGCCGAGTCCCAGTTCGATCCGGAGAGCTCGTCGGATCGCATCACCGTCGAGATCCGCTTCGCCCCGACCCGTCCGGGCACGCACATCGGCGTCCTCAAGGTGAACCACGCAAACGCCGCCACCAAGGCCACCCGAGGCACCCTCCACGGCGGGTCGAACCCCAAGCTCGTGGTCTACCCGCCGCAGCTCTTCTTCGGCACGGCCAACGCTGCAGGCTGCGCGCCCGTCGGTCCGCTCTCCGGCTACCGCGAGTGCAGCAAGCGCAACTGCATGGGCGCCTACGCCTGCGCCATCGACGACGACTGCGGCTTCGGCAACAAGTGCCTCGACGGCCTGTGCGCCGGCGCTGCCATGGCCATGGACGTCGCGATCTGCACCCCCGCCTGCGGCGAGCAGACCAAGACGATCGCGCTGTGCAACGAAGGAATCGCGCCGCTCGATCTCGGCACCCTCCGGTTCGAGGGCGGGGAGGCCGGCTCCGCTCCGCCGATCGATCCGCAGCGCGACGGCAAGCCGCAGCTCTTCAGCGTCACCTCCAACTGCTCCGACTCGAAGCTGGAGCCGGGCGAGTGCTGCAACGAGACCCTCACCTACGTGGACGTGCGGCAGGGCGGCATGAACGTCGCCAACCTCGTGATCCCGTCCTCCGACCCGTCCGCCCAGGATCCCGAGCGGGGCGGCAAGCCGGTCTCGATCACCGCCGACACCCTCGTCGAGGGCGCCACCAGGCTTCCGGTCGTGCCCAACCTCGTGACGGGGCCCTTCCCGCCGCGCGTGGGCGACTGGATCACCTTCAGCGCGGACGGCGCCTACGGCCCGTTCGGGGACACCCTCACGTACAAGTGGACGCTCACCAAGGTCGAGGGCGCCTCCCAGTACCGGACGCCCATCGAGGTGGATCCGCTGGACCTCAGCAAGGGCTGCCCCGCGTCGCTGGGGAGGCAGTGCTTCCAGCTCAGCCCGGACGGAGCGACCCTCTCCGTGTGGCCGGAGTCCACCCCCGGCTTCACCTACCACGCCAGGGTCGAAGTCTTCGGGGACCTCTGTGATCCTGCCTGGTCGAGCGCCCAGTCCAAGGAGATCACGACCGCGCAGCCGTCCGGGACTTGAGCCCGAGCTCCGCTCGCGGGGCGATCGACCTGCACTGCCACACCACCGCCTCGGACGGAGCCCACGCTCCGGCCGAGGTGGTGCGTCTCGCCCACGCAGCCGGCGTGGGTGTCCTCGCGATCACCGACCACGACACCGTGGCCGCCGTCGAGGAGGCGGCCGACGCGGCTCGCCCGCTCGGCCTGCGGATCGTCCCCGGCGTGGAGATCTCCGCCCGCCTGGGCGACAAGGAGATCCACGTCCTCGGCCACTTCGTGGATCCCGCCGAGCCCCGCCTCCTCTCGAGCCTCGCCGACTTCGGCCGCAGGCGGCGGGAGCGGGCGGAGCGGATGGTGGAGCAGCTCCGCGCCCACGGCGCCCCGCTCCCCCTCGACGAGGTCCTCGGAGGGGAGGGGAGCGTGGGCCGCCCCCACCTCGCCAGGCTGCTCATCGCCCACGGCCACGCCCGGGACTTTCGTGAAGCCTTCGACCGTTGGCTGGGCAAGGGAAAGCCGGGCTGGGTGGACCGATCGATGCCTGCAGCCCAGGACGCGATCGCGCTCATCCGCGGCGCGGGAGGAGCCGCCTCCCTCGCCCACCCCCGCCTCTCCAAGGTGGGCGGGGAGGAGCTCGTCGCTCTCGCGAGGGCGGGGCTCTCGGGCGTGGAGGTGGATCATCCCCGACAGGACGGGGACGCCCGCCGCACCCTGCGGCTCGCCGCCAGCTCCCTCGGGCTGGAGGCGACCGCCGGCTCGGATTTCCACGAGGCGCCCGAGGCGCCCGGGCTCGAGTCGATGGACTCGGAGGCGTTTCGGAGGTACGAGGCCACGGTAGGAAAACGGGGAGTCTGATGGGGCGGGCGAGCGCCCGAAACCCCAGTCGCTAGGTGGATTTACGTTGACAGTGTTCAGGGGCGTTCCTATCCTCCGCGCCGCTTCGCGAAGCGCCTTTCGAGGCAACGAATTTTCAGGTGGTGGCTGACGACATGGTGCATTTGCCGAGCTGGTTTCCCGTCCTCCTCGTCGTCGTGATCGCTGGCGGCATGGCCGTCCTCCTCACCTTCGCGAGCTGGCTCCTCGGCCCGAAGCGGATGACCGCGGTCAAGGGCGCGTCCTTCGAGTGCGGCTCCGAATCGTCCGGCACGGCCCGCCAGCGGTTCTCGGTGAAGTTCTACGTGGTGGCGCTGCTCTTCATCGTCTTCGACGTGGAGGCGGTGTTCCTCTACCCGTGGGCGATCCTGTTCAAGGAGCTCTCGTGGTACGGCCTCGCCACCATGGGCGTGTTCGTGTTCACGCTGGCCATGGGCCTCGTCTACGTGTGGAAGAAGGGCGCGCTGGAGTGGGAGTAGCCGCGCCAAGGACCCTCGTTTCGAAGGTGAGCTAGATGTCCTCGAATTTCGGAATGGTGACCACCCGGCGCGAGGAGGCCCACGGCTTCCTCGAGCGGATGGTCTCCCGCGGCCTCGGCTGGGCCCGCAAGTACTCGCTCTTCCAGTACCCGTTCGTGACGGCCTGTTGCGGCATGGAGTACATGTCGTTCGCCGGCTCGCGCTACGACGTGGCGCGCTTCGGCGCCGAGTTCCCCCGCTTCTCGCCGCGGCAGGCCGACCTGCTCATGGTGGTGGGCACGGTGAACTTGAAGCAGGCGCCGATCCTCAAGCGCGTCTACGAGCAGATGGCCGAGCCCAAGTGGGTGATCGCCTTCGGCGTCTGCGCGTCGTCCGGCGGCTTCTACGACAACTACGCCGTGCTGCAGGGCATCGACCGGATCATCCCGGTGGACGTGTACATCCCCGGCTGCCCGCCGCGGCCGGAGCAGGTGCTCGACGGCCTGATCCTCCTCCAGGAGAAGATCAGCGCCCAGTCGCACAAGCTCATCGACCACGCGCCGCCCGAGATCCCCGCGGCGCAGAACCTGCTGGCTGGAGGCGTGAAGTGAGCGAGAAGGCGCTGCAGCGGGTCGCGGAGAAGTTCCCCGAGGCCGTGGTGCACGGCTACTCCCAGCACGGCGACGAGACCCTCGTGATCGAGCGGGGGAGCCTCATGGACGTGCTGCGGTTCTGCCACGACGATGCCGAGCTCGACCTCAAGATGCCGGCCTCGCTCACGTGCGTGGACTACATCGACGAGAAGCCTCGTTTCGAGCTCGTCTACACCCTGTATTCGATCACCCACAGGCACCGCCTGCGGCTCAAGGTGCGTGTGACCGAGGAGGATCCGTCCGTCCCCAGCGCGATCGGGCTCTACCGCGGCCTCGACTACTGGGAGAAGTACTGCTGGGACATGTACGGAATCCAGTTCACCGATAGGCCGGTTCCCGTGAAGCGGCTGTGGATGTACGAGGAGTTCGAGGGACATCCGCTCCGCAAGGATTATCCGCTCCGCGGCAGGCAGGGCCTGATCCCCGAGCGGGACGTGCAGGACATCTACCGCGGCCCCGGACCGGGCCCCGGCTCGGTTCCTTCGCAGCGGGCGGCGGTGGCGCGGCCCTCCCAGCTCCCGGTCGTCAAGTAGGCCCTTCGGAGGCGCAAGCACTCATGGCGAAGCAGCACGAAAACCTGGCGGTGGCCGACGCTCTCGAGGCGAAGCTGCCCACCAAGACGATGACGCTGAACATGGGACCGTCGCATCCGGCGTCCCACGGCACCGTCCGCTTCAACATCGAGCTCGACGGCGAGAACATCGTCAAGCTGGATCCCGAGATCGGGTTCCTCCACCGTGGCTTCGAGAAGAGCTGCGAGAACGTCTCGTGGAGCCAGTGCCTGCCGTACACGGACCGGCTCAACTACGTGTCGGCGCTCTGCAACAACTTCGGCTTCCTGTCGGCGGTGGAGAAGCTGGCGCAGATCGAGGTGCCGCTCCGGGCGCAGTACATCCGGACCATCGGCGCCGAGATCCACCGCATCTGCGACCACCTCACCTGCACCGGCGCCATGGCCATGGAGCTCGGCGGCTTCTCGCCGTTCCTCTACGCCATCGAGGCCCGCGACCTCCTCTGGGATCGCATCGCCGAGCTGACGGGCGCCCGCCTCACCACCACCTACGGCCGCATCGGCGGCGTGAACCGGGATCTGCCGGAGGGGTGGATCCAGCGGGTGAAGGACTCCCTCGATCGCGTGGCGCAGCTCCGCGACGAGATCGACGTCCTCCTCACCCACAACCGCATCTTCCTCGACCGCACCCGGCACACCGGCGTGATCACCAAGGAAGACGCGGTGAACTTCGGCTTCACCGGGCCGTGCCTGCGCGCCACCGGCGTCGACTACGACATCCGCAAGGCCCATCCGTACTGGGTCTACGACAAGGTCGACTTCTCGGTGCCGCTCGGGAGCCAGGGCGACAACTTCGATCGCTACTACGTGCGCATCGAGGAGATGAAGCAGTCCGACTCGATCATCCGGCAGTGCTTCGAGCAGATCGAGCCGGGGCCGATCCTCGTGGACGACTGGCGCTACGCTCTGCCGCCGAAGCCCGAGGTCTACTCGACCATCGAGGGCGTGATCGGCCACTTCAAGCTGATCATGGAGGGGATCAAGATCCCCAAGGGCGAGTGCTACGCCTACACCGAGTCGCCCAACGGCGAGCTCGGCTGGTACCTGGTGAGCGACGGCTCCGGCAGGCCGTACAAGGTGCACTGCCGCGCCCCCGGCATCCCGCTCATGGGCGGCCTGGAGCACATGGTGAAGGGAGCGATCCTCCCCGACCTCATCCCGACCTTCGACACGATCAACATGATCGGCGGAGAGGTGGAGCAGTGAGCGACGAGAAGAAGCCGGTGCAGATGGTCAACGTGGAGGTGGACGGCAAGCCCACCTCCGTCCCGGCGGGCACCAACCTCCTCGAGGCCGCGAAGACCGTCGGCGTCGAGATCCCGCACTACTGCTACCACGAGGGCCTGTCCATCGCGGCCAACTGCCGCATGTGCCTCGTGGAGGTGTCCACCGCGCCCCCGGGCAAGCTCGTCCCCGGCTGCCAGGTCCCCGTGGTGGAGGGGCAGAAGATCACAACCGACTCGCCCCGCGTGAAGGAGCAGCAGCGGGCAGTGGAGGAGTTCCTCCTCCTGCACCACCCGGTGGACTGCGCCATCTGCGATCAGGCCGGCGAGTGCCGCCTCCAGGACTACTTCCAGGAGTACGACTACCGCCCCTCGCGCCTCGACAGCGCGAAGTGGATGAAGAACAAGCGCAAGGATCTCGGGCCCACCATCGTGCTGGATCAGGAGCGGTGCATCATGTGCACCCGCTGCGTCCGGTTCATGGCGGAGGTGGCGAAGGATCCGGTGCTCGGCGTGTTCGGCCGCGGCACCCGCGAGGTCATCGACACCTTCCCCGGCAAGGTCCTCGACAACAACTACTCCGGCAACATCGTCGACCTCTGCCCTGTCGGCGCGCTGCTGAACAAGGACAACCGGTTCCGCGCCCGCGCGTACTTCCTCACCGCGACGCCGTCGATCTGCACCGGCTGTTCGCGAGGCTGCAACACGTTCCTCGATCACTTCCAGGGCGTGCCGTACCGCTACCGCCCCCGCGAGAACAAGGACGTGAACCAGCACTGGATGTGCGATCACGGAAGGCTCTCGTACCACCAGCTCTACGACGACCGGGTGCTCGCGGCTTCCGTCGGGGGCGCCAAGGCGGAGGCGGGCGCGGCGGCGGAGGCCGCCGCCACTGCGCTGCAGGCCGCCGGCAAGGGCGCGGCGGTGGTGGTGTCGCCGGTGCTCTCCCTCGAGGACGCGCTCGCGGTGATGCTCCTCGCCAAGGAGGGCCTGAAGGCCACCGAGATCTTCGTCTCCGGCCGCGGGCAGGGCGACGCGGACTTCTTCCTCCTCCGAGAGGATCGCAACCCCAACCGCAAGGGAGTGGAGCTCGCCGCCCAGGCCTTCGGCCTCGAGGTGAAGCCGTTCGCCGAGCTGACCAAGGGCAAGCCCAAGGCCGTGCTCCTCGCCGGCGTCGACGTGCCCACGGAAGGCCAGGCCTTCGCGACGTGGCTCTCCGGCGTGGAGACGGTGGTGGCCATGGCCGCCAACGGGGGCACGGTCACCGCCGCCGCGAAGATCGTCCTCCCGCTCGCCACCCACGCCGAGGGCGAGGGCACCTTCGTCAACTTCGAGGGGCGGGCGCAGCGGTTCATGCCCGCCTACGAAGCCAAGGGGGCGATGCAGCCGGCGTGGCGCTGGGCCGCCACCATGCTCGGCCACCTCGGCCTCGAGTTCCGCTTCGCCTCCGCCGGCGAGGCCTTCGCCGAGCTGTCCAAGCGGCTCCCCGCCGGCGCCCTCGGCGACTTCGACTGGAAGAAGGCCCCGCGCACCGTGGTGAAGGGCGTAACGCCGCTCACCGGCGGCACCGTGGACGGGCGCCCGCCGGGATGGCGGGAGCTCATCCCCCTGCGCGCCTCGTCCGCCGGCTCGGACGCCTGACCTGGAGATCATCGGAATGCGTGCAGCTCAGATCAGCGCGATCATCCTCGGGTTGATCGCCGTCATCGCCGGCGCGGTCGGCGCCTTCTACTGGGTCGGCGCCGCCCTCGGCGTGGTGGCGCAGGCCGTCCTCGGCGCCGCCTACATCGGCGTGGCCGTCGCCAACGCCCACACTCTCCTGCTCGTCCTGGTGATGATCCTGGCCTCGCTGCTGACGCTCGCCGAGCGCAAGTGGTCGGCCCTCATGCAGGATCGCATCGGCCCCAACCGCGCCCGCTTCGCGGTGCCCGGCCTGAGCAAGCTCTCGCTCGCGGGGCTGCCGCACTTCCTCGCCGACGGCATCAAGATGCTGACGAAGGAGGACTTCGTCCCCAAGGCCGCGTCCAAGGGCCTCTTCACCCTGGCTCCGATGCTGGCGTTCGCGCCGATCTTCCTCCTCTTCGCGGTGGTGCCCATGGCGCCGGTGCTCACCGCCTCGGACATCCCGGGGATCGCGGGGCTCGCCGCCTCCATGGGCGTCAGCGCGTCGTTCCCGGTGTCGCTGCAGGTGGTGCCGAACCTCGAGATCGGCCTCCTCTACGTCTTCGCGTTCGCGTCCATCGCCGTCTACGGCACCGCGCTCGCCGGCTGGGCGTCCAACAACCGCTTCGCCTTCCTGGGCGGCGTCCGCGCCGCGTCGCAGATGATCGCCTACGAGGTGGCCCTCGGCCTGTCCCTCGTCGGCGCCATGATGATCTTCGGCTCGCTCAAGCTGGAGGACATGACCGCCGGCCAGACCGCCGGTCTCTTCGGCGGCGCGCTGCCGGCGTGGGGCATCTTCCTCCAGCCGCTGGGTTTCCTGCTCTTCTTCGTGGCGTCGCTCGCCGAGACCAAGCGCGCGCCCTTCGACGCCCCCGAGGGCGAGTCCGAGATCATCGGCTACTTCGTCGAATACTCGGGCATGCGCTTCGGCATGTTCATGATCTCGGAGTTCGTCGAGATCGTGGTGCTGTCGGGCATCACCGTGTCGATCTTCTTCGGCGGCTTCCACCTGCCGCTGCCGCCGGCCTGGGGCGCGGAGGCGTGGCTCGCCTCGCAGATCGGCGCCTTCGGCCTCGCGGTCGTCCTCGGCCTCGCCTTCGTGCTGAAGATCATCATCCTCTGCTGGGTGCAGCTCGCCATCCGCTGGACGATGCCCCGCTTCCGCTACGACCAGATCCAGAGCCTCGGCTGGAAGATCCTCCTGCCCATCGGCCTGGGGAACGTCTTCCTCACCGGCGTGTTGCTGCTGGTGGACGAGTCGCTCGACTGGCTCGCGGTGGCAGGCCTGGCGCAGCTCATCTTCGTCATCGGGCTGACGGTGCTGTACCCGTCGAAGAAGCCCACCACCATCCGGAGCAGCGGCCGCGCGGCGGCGCAGCCGGCCATGCCCCACGGGCACTGATCCAACGGGAGACGGACTGGAAATGGCCCACGATCCTCATCACGAGAAGGAGCTCCTCCCAGGGGAGGCGCGCCTCTCCTGGTACCAGAAGCTCTATGTGCCCGAGGTCCTGCGTGGCCTCGCGGTCACCACCCGGCACTTCCTCGGAAACCTCTTCGGCGACCGGGACGCGAGCACCGACGTCCTCTACCGGAAGGGCAGCCTGGGCAACCAGGTGGCCACCATCCAGTACCCCGAGGAGCGGATGCCGTATCCGGAGGGGTACCGGGGTCTGCACCGCCTCGTCCCGCGCGAGGACGGCAAGCCCCGCTGCGTCGCCTGCTACATGTGCGCGACGGTCTGCCCGGCGCAGTGCATCTACATCGAGGCGTCGGAGTACAGCGACGATCCGATCGAGAAGTACCCGACCTCGTTCGTGATCGATCAGCTCCGCTGCATCGTCTGCGGCCTGTGCGTGGAGGCGTGCCCCAAGGACGCCATCCGCATGGACACCTTCGTCCACACGCCGCCCGAGTACTCCCGAGAGGGCTTCGTCTACCCCATCGAGCGCCTGCTCAAGGGGCCGGCGATCTCCTACCCCTCGGATCCCTGGGTGAAGCGCGAGGACTCCAAGCAGCCGGCCGGGCAGCACTTCCCGCTGCACGACCTGGCCAAGCATTCCACCGAGCCGGTGGCGCCGAACGAGCCGCTGCCCCAGGGCGAGAACCACCCGCCGCAGCCCGTGTTCGCGGAGAGCGACTTCCAGAAGTAGTCGCTCGCATCCACGCGCGATGCACGAAGACGCCGAGGCCTCACCGGGCCTCGGCGTTTTTGCGTCCGGTGCTGGTGGCACGGCGACGCTGCTGGCAGGATGCGCGGGATGAGGAAGGCGGCGGTGGCGGCAGGTGGCGTGAAGGCCCGGCTCGAGGGCCTGAGCCGCGCGCTCGCCTCGCAGCGGCACCTCATCGCGATCCGCGACGGCGTGATCGGCGCGCTGCCGCTGGTGCTGATCGGCTCGGTGTTCCTGCTGCTCGCCCAGCCGCCGTCGGCGTGGATGCAAGATCGCCTTGCACCCTACGTGCAGGCGATCCTCGTGCCCTACCGGATGCTCGGCGGGCTCGTGGCGCTCTACGTCTGCTTCGGCACGGCGCGCTCACTGGCCCGCAGCCACGGCCTGGACGAGCTGGGAGCGCCCCTCCTCGCCGTGGCCTCGTACCTGGTGGCGGTGGGACCGTCGACCCTCGAGGGAGGCGGGTGGGGCGTTCCCGCCGAGGGCCTCGGCGCCGGGGGCCTCTTCGCCGCGCTCGCCATCGCGCTCGGCACGGTCGAGCTGCAGCGCGTCTTCGCCCGCCGCCGCTGGACCATCTCGCTCCCGGACTCGGTACCCGACGCCATCTCGGCGAGCTTCGCCGCCATCGTGCCGGGCTTCGCCTGCGTGGCCTCCACGTGGCTCTTGGTGCACGTGCTCGGCGTGGAGCTGGTGGGCCTCCTCGCCGAGGCCGCGCGGCCCCTCGTGGGCGCGTCCGACTCCCTGCCGGGCGCGCTCGCCCTCGTCCTCGTCGACAGCGCCATGTGGCTCCTCGGCGTCCACCCGCTGGCGGTGCTCGCCGCGGTCAAGCCGCTGTGGCTCTCGATGCTCGCCGAGAACATGGCCGCCGCGGCGGACGGCTTGCCGCTCCCCCACATCGCCACCCGCGAGTTCTTCGCCTGGTTCGTATGGCAGGGTGGCTCCGGCGGCACGCTCGGCGCCGCGCTCCTCCTCCTGCGCGCGCGGAGCACCGCCCTGCGCACGGTGGCCCGCCTCGGAATCGTCCCGTCGCTCTGCAACGTCAACGAGCCGCTCCTCTTCGGCATCCCCATCGTGATGAACCCGCGCCTGGCGGTGCCCTTCGTACTCTCGCCGCTCGCGAGCGTGACCACCGCCTGGATCGCCATGAGCACGGGCCTCGTCGCCCGCCCGCGCCTCGACGTCCTATGGACCCTGCCGTCTCCCCTGGGCGCGTTCCTCGCGACGGGCGGGGACGACGCCGCCGTCGCGCTCCAGCTCTTCAACCTCGGCCTGGCCATGGCGATCTGGTGGCCCTTCGTGCGCCGCCTCGACCGCGACCTCGCCGCGAAGGAGGGCGCACCCCCCGTCGTCCCGCCGTCGGAGGACCTGCCACCTGCTGCAGCGCTCCAACCGTGAGCCGGGCCGTCGCCTCGCAGGGAGAGTCGCGAACGCAAGCACCCACGGTTGAACCAGCTCAACCGTGGGTAGCGAGCGTGGGGCTTTCGCCGGTCGATCAGACGATCGCGCGGCGGCGGGCGTGGCCTCGGGCCGTCGTCATCCCCTCGGGCACCAGCGAGAAGAGGAAGACGAGGATCGCCACGATGGCGTTGTTCCACTGGGTGCCTGGCATGTCCGCGGGCAGGGCCCACACCGAGATGAAGAGCCAGATGGCGAGCGCCGTGTTGATGTACTTCACAGGGGGCGCCGCCAGGGCGATCAGCGCGACCGCGATGATCGCGAGGCCCACGATCCAGGTGTTCGTGAGCTGGGCCTGGGTGTGGGGCCAGATGAACGCGGAGATGAACAGCCATACCCCGAGAACGATGTTCGCGATGCGTGCGCCCGTCGGCGTCATGATCCACTCCTCCTTGGATCGAAGATGCACCCGGGGGGCCCCATCCGGAACCCACGGGGGTAGCCGGCGAAGGTTCGATGGCCGACGCCGCTGCAGCGGGATAGGATTCGGCGATTCGACTGGGAGGACGAGGCGTTGACCAAGCTGGTGAGACTGGGAGTCCCCGACCTGAAAGAGGGCGAGCTGCGCGGGTATGAGCCGGAAGGAGAGGGCGGGCGGCTCGTCTGCCTGGCCAAGGTGGACGGCCAGTACCGGGCGGTCGACGACTGGTGCAACCACGCGGGCTGCCTCCTCTCCGCCGGCTGGATCGCACGCAAGGAGGGCAGGGCCATGGTCGTCTGCCCGTGCCACGAGATCGGCTTCGACCTCGAGACGGGCAAGAACCTAGTGGCCCCTGCCATCTGCGGAGACCAGCAGCCGTTCCGCGTGGTCGAGAAGGACGGCGTCCTCTTCGCGGAGATCGACTGAACGATGGGCAGGCATCATCACCACGGGCACGCGCATGAGCACGGCCACTCGCACGAGCACGACCACGCTCACCAGCATGACCACTCGCACGAGCACCACCACGCGCACGATCACGAGCGCGGCCACTCGCACGAGCACCACCACGCGCACGATCACGAGCACGGCCACTCCCACTCCCACGGCCACTCCCACGCCGGCGAGGAGGACACGCCTCGCATCCATCGCGCCTCGGCGCCCGCTCGCGTGCCGTTCGCCGTGATCACGGCGAGCGACTCCCGCACCGAGTCGACCGACGCCTCCGGCCGGGTCCTGCGCGAGGTGCTGCAGGGCCGCGGGCACCAGCCCGTCCACGGCGAGGTCGTGAAGGACGACGTCGCCGCGATCCGCGACGCGATCTCGCGAGCGAAGGGCGCTGGAGCGCAGGCCGTCCTCGTCACCGGCGGCACCGGGATCTCCTCCCGCGACTGCACGGTGGACGCGGTCGAAGGCCTCTTCGCGAAGCCGATCCCCGGATTCGGCGAGCTCTTCCGGATGCTCTCGTTCCAGGAGATCGGCAGCGCCGCGATGCTCTCCCGCGCCACGGCGGGCGTCACCGCCGACGGCCTCCTCGTCTTCGCGCTCCCCGGCTCGTCCGGCGCCTGCCGGCTGGCGGTGCAGAAGCTCATCGCCCCCGAGCTGGCCCACCTCGTGCGCGAGGTGACCCGCTAGCCGTGCTTTCCGCTGCTCGAGCAAGGCGCCTCAAGGCCGTCCTCGATCCATTCGTGGACTCCTTCGATCGATCCGCCCGCATCGGCTTCGATCCTGTCGAGGCGCCGCGGCGCTACGAGAGCCCCGCCGACCAGGAGGTCGCAGGCCTCGTCGCCGCGGGCCTGGCCTACGGCCGCGCCGACCTCTTCCGCCCCAAGATCTTCGGCCTCCTCGAGGTGATGGGCCCTTCGCCCGCGGCCTTCGCCCGCGACTTCGACTCCGCCCGCGACGGCGCGCTCCTCGCACCCTTCGCCTACCGCTTCAACCTCCCCTCGGATCTCGGCGCGCTGATCGCGGGCATGGGCGCCGCCATCCGCCGCGACGGATCCCTGGGCCGCACCCTCGCTAGGGAGCTACGCGACAACGGGGATGACCTCCGCTCAGCGCTCGCGGCCTTCTCTCGCGCGCTGCGCGAGGAGGGTAGGGCGCTCGCCGAACCGGCGATGGGCCCGCCCCGCGCCATCGAGCACCTCCTCGCCGATCCCGCCAAAGGAGGCGCCTGCAAGCGCCTTTTGCTCTACGTGAGATGGATGGTGCGCAAGGACGAGGTCGACCTGGGCACCTGGGCGGACCTGATCCCCCGCCGCCACCTGGTGAACCCGGTCGACACCCACGTAATGCGCATCGCGCGGCTGCTGGGCCTCACCCGCCGCAAGGATCTCTCCTGGCGCACCGCCGAGGAGATCACGGCCGCCTTGCGGCTCCTCGACCCCGAAGATCCCGTCCGCTACGACTTCGCCCTCTGCCACCTGGGCATGAGCGGCGCCTGCCCCGCCCGCCGCCGCAACGACCTCTGCCTCGCGTGCCCCTTGAAGCCCGAGTGCTCCGCCGGCCGACGCGTCGCCGCATGATCCGCGACAGCCCGCGCCGGCGACATGTGCGCGATCAAGTTGCGGTGGGTCCTGCCTTCGCTGCGGGGGCGAACGTGGGGCGAATGGGCTTCGCACCGGTGGACCGTCGGCGCCACCGGCCTTCGTGGGCGCTCGCCCACAGGCCGCCGAAGAACGCCCGGGCGTTGGCGCCGAGCACCCGGGAGTCGTAGCCACCCTCCTGCACCACCAGGGTGGGGAGACGCAGGGCGCCGATGAGGCGGCCGTTCTGCTCGAAGTCCTTCGCGCCCAGGCTCCAGGAGCCGGTGGGATCGCCCTTGGCGGTGTCGAGGCCCAGCGCGACCACGAGGAACGACGGGCCGAATGCCTTCACCCGGCGCAGCGCCCGCTCGAGCGCGGTGCGGTAGGCCGAGCCGTCGACCGTCTCGGGGAGCGGCAGGTTGGAGTTGAAGCCGAGGCCTTCGCCGTGGCCACGCTCCTCGCGGAAGCCGCTGAAATACGGGTAGGCCAGCCTCGGGTGCCCGTGGATGGAGACGGTGAGCACGTCGCTGCGCTCGTAGAAGATCTCCTGCTGGCCGTTGCCGTGGTGGTAGTCGATGTCGAGGATCGCGACCCTGCCGTGGGCGCTGAGGAACTGCGCCGCGATCGCGGTGGAGTTGAGGTAGCAGAATCCGCCGAAGGAGCGCCGCTCCGCGTGATGCCCCGGCGGCCGCACCAGGGCGTAGGCCTGCCGGCGCCCCCGCAGGAGCTCGTCGGCCGCGGTGAGGGCGCAGTCCACCGCGCGCCTGGCCGCGAGCCACGCGGGCTTGGACAGCGGCGTGAAGGTGTCGATGCAGTAGTAACCGGCGCGCACCGCCAGATCCTTGGGCGGCCGGGTCGCGTTGCGGATCGGGAACACGTACGGATACAGCGGCTGATCGCCGACCGCCTCGCAGACCCGCTGCAGGTACGCGAGGAAGTCCTTGTCGTGGACTGCCTCGACGTGGCGATCCGCGAAGCGCCTCACCGGCACCGCGTCGAAGAGCCCGGTGGGCTCGAGGGACTTGCGCAAGGAGCGCACCCGCACCGGCGACTCCACGTAGCCTCGCTCGCGCACGTGGTGGACCGAGTGGGTTTCGTCGAAGGCGAGGGCGATGCGTTCGTCCGCCGGGATCTCCCCGGCGGGACGGATGATCTCGCGGCCGGGATACCGCGGCTGACGGAGGCGCACCGGATCGTCGCGGAACGATCCCACCACCATGTCGACGTAGTCCTTCGGACAGAGCTCGCCGTACTTGCGCTCGAGGATCGCCCGCACGATGGAGCGCGCGGCCGTTCGCGAGAGGGGCTGATCCCTGCCCAGGTCGTCGTAGACGAGGTAGGGCGGATCGGTGTCGCCCGCCTTCAGCGGCGTCTCGTAGGCGGTGCCGGCGATGGGCCTCGCGCCGTAGCGCTCGTAGAACCGGAGGCGGCTGGCGTTCTGCGCCCGCACGACGGGATCCGGCGAGAGCGCGGGATCGTCCGGGAGGCACTCGAAGAAGAGGCCCAGGCTCTTCAGGGCGATGGTCTCCTCCCGCAGGCGCTGGTAGAGCGCGCCGCCGATGCCGAGGCCGGTGCGGCTGATCGCAGCGGAGACGAAGTCCAGGTAGCAGAAGCGCAGGTCCGGCGCGTGGAGGAGCAGCGCGAAGCCCTTCACCTTGCCCCGCGAGTCGTCCGCCACGAAGAGGATCGAGCGGAAGCGGTACTTGAGGGGGTTGCGCAGCTTCTCGGCGAGGTCGTCCGCGTCGGAGGCGGGCGCGCCGGGGAACTGCGCCCGCAGGATCTCCTGCACCTGCGCGATCGCGCTGCGGTTGGAGGCGATGGCGTCGTCGTGAATGCGCCTGATCCGGAACATCGGCATGGGTCGCTCGCGTCAACCTTCCCGGCCTCGGCTCCACTCCATTGCAGGCGTGAAGAGGGCTCGAAGGCGACCGAACCCCGGCCCTCAAATCCTCCGGTGCGACTGATGCAGCTCGAAGATGATGTTGCCCTCGCGGAAGATCCGCACGCTGCCCGAGGTCTGCGACACCACCACGGCGATCGCCTTGGTGGTGCTCGTGATCATGGCCGCCGCCGCGTGCCGGGCCCCGAGGCCCAAGGGGATGTGCAGCTCTTCGGCGCCGGACTGCAGGTAGCGGCCTGCCGCGAGCACCACGCCGTCCTCCCGGATCACGAAGGCGCCGTCGAGGACGGAGAAGTTCTTCACCGCCTCGGTGATCCTCGGATCGAGGATGTTCCTCTCCGCCTCGGAGAGCCCCTGGAAAGGGTTGATGGTGAGCTGCCGGGACTTCTCCAGCACGGCGATCGAGTCGCCGATGACGAAGATGCTCCCCACCGGATGGCCCTCGAAGCCCTCCTGGCCCACCGCCAGCGCCAGGGAGATCACCTGCTCGACCACCTGCTGGTCGAACTCCGGCGGCAGGCGCAACGACTCCACCGACACGGCCTCGCCGAGCTCGTCGCCGACCTTCACGCTGACCATGGTGTCGATGACGCGGTCATGCCCCGTGACGCAGAGCACGAGGTCGCCCTGCTCGATGAACCGCCCCGCCGCCACGAGCGCCACCTTGACCTTGTCCAGGCGGGTGAACTCGTAGGCCGGGATGTGCACGGCCTGGAAACCTTCTTCACGGAGGTCGCGGACCACCTTCTCGCTGGTGGCGGCGCAGATGAGCTTGCGGCGCAGCGCCTTGCCCTTGAGCTCCTCCGCTGCCGGCGGGTAGTCCGAGATCCAGAGGAGGTGGCGCACGTCGCTCTTCGACGCCAGGTTGAGGGCGGCTCGGACGAGCTCGCGTTCGAAGCGGGAGACGGGATCGGCCAAGGTGAGAGGTTCCAGGGGGGCGGGCGGGGGCTCGCCGGGTCTTGGGCCGCACGATAAAGCAAGCGCCTTCCTGCGGCAAAAACTCTCGTTGTTTCGCAGACCTCCCTCTCTCTTGACGCCATCACGGGGCGCTGGTAGACAAGCGGGCCTTTTTCCTGCGGTAGGGAAAAAAGGACACCTTCGACATCCACTCCGCCCCCATTCGGGGGGCCAAGGGAGGGCCGGTGAACCAGAAGGATTTGAAGCGCTTCAAGGCGATGCTCGAGGAGTCGCGAGAGAGCCTCCTCCAGAGCGCCAAGCGGACTCTGATGGAGGAGTCCAACTTCGACACCGACGACCTGCCGGACGAGATCGACCTCGCCTCCTCCGAGTACAACCAGTCGATGGTGTTCCGCCTCCGCGATCGGGAGAAGTTCCTCCTCAAGAAGATCGAGAAGGCCCTGGGCCGCATCGACGACGGCACGTTCGGCATCTGCGAGCGGTGCGAGGAGGACATCAGCGTCAAGCGCCTCGAGGCGCGCCCGGTGACGACCCTCTGCATCCGGTGCAAGGAGGAGCAGGAGAAGAAGGAGAAGTCCTACTCCTGACGCTGCGAGACCGGAACGGGGCGCTCACGCCCCGCTCCATCCGACGTGCATCGTGAACGGGCTGCCGAGTGGCGGCCCGTTCTCGTTCGAGCAGGCGGGGGCCGTCGCTACCGCAGCTCGACGCGCAGCAGCCGGGCGCCGATGAGGATCGCGTCGCCGGGCTCGAGCGAGGTGGGGGCGGCCAGCCTCACGAAGGTCCCGTTGGACGATCCCAGATCGCGGATCCGCACGCCGTCCACCGCCACCGACACCACCGCGTGCCGCCCCGAGACGAACCGGTCGCCGGGGAAGGTCACGTCGCCGACCTCCCTGCCCACCAGGTTGTCGCCGGCCTCGAGCGGAAAGACCTCTCCGAAGCCGCCGCCCTCGAGGAGTTGGATGAGCCGCGCCCGATAACCGGGATCCGGCGAACCCCACATCCGCGTTCCGTCCGCCGCCTGCGTAGGCGCGGGCTCCATCGGCTCGATGCGCAGGAGCTGGCGGCCGAGCCGGAGCTGATCGCCGGGCTGGAGCACGGTCTCGCCCCGCACCCGGCGGTAGATCCCGTTGGTGGACTCCAGGTCCTGTACGTGCAGCTTGCCCGCCTGGTAGAAGAAGCGGCAGTGCTTGGGGCTGACGTAGGGATCGTCGGGCAGGAGCACGGGACCGGCGCTGCGACCGGCGAACGCCTCGTCACCGTCGAGGCTCCAGATCGCGCCCTCCGAGCCGTCGGGCTCGATCCCGACCAGCTTCGCCCGCGGGGTCTCCTGGGCGTGGAAGAACATGGTCCCGCTGCGCTGGGTGGCGACGTTGGCCTCCACCGGCGTCCCGCAGGCGCCGCAGAACGCAAAACCGTCCGGGATCGGCGTGCGGCAGACCACGCACGCCTTCGCCTCACCAGGCGGGCTGAAAGCGAAGGGGGGCGAGGCCGTGCGGACGGTGGCGACGCGGCGAGGTCCCGACGACATGCGCAGGTCGTTGCCGCAGCCGTGGCAGAAGCTGCCGGTGCTCACGTTCTCCTTTCCGCAGGTGGCACAGAGGATCATGGCTTCCCTCGCTCGGTCCAGATCGATCTTCCAGGCATATCCCCCGGGAACGAGCGACGTCAACGCGCGAAATCCCAGCTATTCCAAGCGGAAGACGTTTCGACCGAGGCGGATGGTGTCGCCTGGACGCAGCTCCCGCTCACCGCCCTTCGGCAGGCGCAGGAAGGTGCCGTTGGAGCTGCCGAGATCCCGGAGGATCGCGCCGGCCGGGTCTAGATCGATCTCGCAATGCCTGGCGGAGACGAAGGGATCGTCGGCGAAGAGGATCTCGCCGAGCGCACGTCCGATCCGGATCGGCCCCGGCTTCGCGAAGACCCGCCCCGGGATCCCTCCGAGGTGCATGACCTGGAGCCTGAGGAGGGGGCCGTTCCCGCTTCGCGCGCTGCCGAGCAGCCGCGTGGAGCCGGAGGTGGCGGGCGGCGTCGCGGGCACCTTTCCCAGGAACCGGAGCAGCTTGTCGCCGATGGAGAAGTCGTCGGACTCGCCGAGGATCGCCGGCGCGGCGAGGCGGACGAAGACGCCCGACGCGCCTCCCTCGTCGCGGAGGAATAGGCGCCCTTCACGATAGGTGAAGGTCGCCGCCAGCCCGGGCAGCGTGTCGTCGGCGGAGAGGCGCAGGGAACCGGTGGCGCGGCCGATGGGCGTCGACTCGTCGCGCAGCGGCAAGGTGGTGCCCGAGTCGCCCATCCCGCGCAGGAGGACGAGCCGCGCGCTCCCCGCGCGGAGCGGCGAACGGCCCGTGGCGGGAGAGGCCGCTGCCTCCAGTTGCAGGCCGCACGCCGGGCAGAAGCGGATCCGCGCCGGGTTGGACCGGCCGCACCGCGGGCAGGCGACACCGGCTGGCGCGGAAGCGCCTGGCCAGGCCGAGCCTCCGGAGCGAGGGGGTGGTGCGGAGACTTCCCGGGAGATGAGGGGATGCGACGCAGGCCTCGCGGCCGACGCGGGGCCGGGGGTCCCCGCCGACCAGGACGCGGCGGTGGGCCCCGGCGTCCCTCGGGGTGCCGGGGCGCCAGGCACGGGCGTTCCGGACGACCAGGGTCGCATGGGCGCGCGCGATCCCGCGGGAGAGCCGGGCGTGGCGGATGCGGCGCGGCCTGGCGCACCGAAGGACGCGGCGGGTCCCGGTGTGCCGAAGGTCGGGGCAGGGCCTCGCGCACCGGAGGAGGCAGCGGTTCCCGGCATGCCGATGGAGGGGGCAGGGCCTGGCGTGCCGAAGGGGACGGCGGGGCCTGGGGTGCGGGGGGACTCGGGGCCGGGCGTGCGGAGGAAGGCTTCGGCCGCAGGGCCCGGCGTGCCGGAGGACCACGGGCGCACGGGCTGCACCGGCTGCGCGGGCGAGGAAGGCGCCGGAGCCGGCGGCGTCGACGCAGACGGTCCTCCGGTGAGCACCGCCTTCACCCACAGCGCACCCTCGAGCGGCGCGCCGCAAGCGTGGCACGACTCCACGCCGGGCTCGTTCGCAGCCTCGCAGCTCTCGCAGATCGCCCCGAGGGCCGATAACGGAAATCCCACGGCGCGGACGATACCAGGGCGCGGGATCCAGGTGTAGGAATGTGCCGGATCTTTCATTGCGCCCGTCGCCGCGCCTCGAATACCCTCGGTCGGTGCCGGTCTCCCTCTCCGTGCTCGTCGCCCTGGAGGTGGGGCTCCTCTCCGTGGTCGACGAGCGACTCGAGATGCAGCGTATCCACGCCGGCGATTCCGAAGCGACCCCAGCCGTGGCCCCGGCGCCACGGGAGGCACCATGAAGATCGTCATCGCCGGTGGCGGCCGGGTAGGCGGCGCGCTCGCAGCCAGGCTCGTGGCCGACGGCCACACCGTCACCGTCATCGATCGCGACAGGGAGCGGTGCGACCGCCTCGTCGAGGAGACCGGCGTGGCCACGATCGCGGGCGACGTCAGCGACACCAGAGCCCTGGAGCGAGCGGGGCTCCGCGATGCCGACGTCGTCGCTGGGCTGCTCCCCCGGGACGCGGACAACCTTGCCTTCGCCATGCTCGTGCGCTCCGTCTCGAGCGCCCGGGTGATGGTGCGGATGTCCGACGCGAACTTCCGCGAGGCCTATCGGCTCGCCGGGGTCCGGGACGTCGTCGCCGAGGCCGACCTGCTGGTGACGAAATTCACGGCGATCCTCGACTTCCCCCAGCTCGGCGGGTCGCTGCCGCTGGCCTCGGGCGAGGTGGTGCTCTTCGACCTGCCGATCACCCTCCACGCCCGTATCGCCGGGCGCACGGTGGCCCAGTTGCGGGGCGATCCCGACTATCCGGGCGACTGCGTCATCGCGGGCATCGTGGCGCCCGGAGGAAACTTCCAGCTCCCCACCGACGGCTCGCTGCTGCGCGCCGGGCACACGCTCGTCGCGGTCTCCCGCCGTGACCGGCTCGGCGACGCATTGGCCTTTCTGGGGGCGAAGCCCGCGGACGAGGACGCCATCGCCCAGAAGCCGGTGCGGGACGCCCTGCGCAACGTGGATTTCCTCGCCCCCTTGAGCGACGAGGAGATCGGCGAGCTGGCGCGGGGGATCACCCTCGTCCGGAAGGGCGCGGGGGACGTGCTCTTCCGGGAGGGCGACCCGGGCGAGGAGTTCTTCGTGGTGCTCTCGGGCGAGATCGCGCTGGTGGGCAAGGAGGGCGCGGCGGTGCAGACCGTGGGGGCTGGCGGCATTTTTGGTGAGATCGCGCTCCTCACGGGAGATGCCCGCTCCACCGGCGCCCGGGCCTCCAAGAGCAGCGAGCTCCTCTCCATCGGCCGGGAGGCCTTCAGTCGGGTGATGATGAGCAACCCGACCATCGCCCTGGAGATGAGCCGCATTCTGGGCCAGCGGCTGGCCCGCGCGACCCAGTCCCTCAAGGAGACGCGGCCGTCCCGGGGGCTCTTCCGCAGATAGCGCGAAAAGCGTGCGCCCGTCTGCTTGCCTTGGCCGATGGCGCTTGTACGATGGAAACGCGCCGCGTCGTGAAAGGACGGGCAGGTCTCGAGCGTTGCCACCTTCGGGGGTCTCCTCGCACTACTCATGCTCCGCCTGAACGACATTCTGCACCGGATCGCCGAGTACCATCCGGAGCCCGACCTCGAGATCATCAAGAAGGCCTACGTCTATTCGGCGAAGGTCCATCAGGGACAGATCCGCAAGTCGGGCGAGCCGTACCTGGTGCACCCCCTGGCGGTCGCCGGGATCCTCACCGAGCTCAAGCTCGACGAGGCGTCGATCGTCACCGGCCTGCTCCACGACACCATCGAGGACACCCTCGCCACGATGGAGGAGCTCGAGGAGCTCTTCGGCAAGGAGATCGCGCAGCTCGTAGACGGCGTCACCAAGCTCTCGCAGTTCCAGATCTCGAAGGAGGCCTCGGCTGAGGAGAAGCAGGCCGAGAACTTCCGGAAGATGATCGTGGCGATGGCGAAGGACATCAGGGTGATCCTGGTGAAGCTCGCCGACCGCACCCACAACATGCGGACCTTGGAGCACATGGCGCCGGTGAAGCAGGCGCGCATCGCCCAGGAGACCCTCGACATCTACGCGCCGCTCGCGAACCGGCTGGGCATCAGCTGGATCAAGACCGAGCTCGAGGATCTCTCCTTCCGTTACATCCGCCCTCAGGAGTTCGAGGACCTCGCCGGCAAGGTGGAGGCGCGCAAGGTCGAGCGCGAGCGCTTCATCGACGAGACCTGCGAGATCATCGGCCGCAAGATGAGGGAGAACGGGCTCGAGACGGACGTCTCGGGGCGGTGGAAGCACCTGTACTCCATCTGGAAGAAGATGCGGGCGCAGGGCATCGAGTTCGACGGCGTCCACGACGTCATCGCCTTCCGCATCATCACGAAGGCCTTGCCCAACTGCTACGAGGCGCTCGGGCTGATCCACTCCATGTGGAAGCCCGTGCCCGGGAGGTTCAAGGACTTCATCGCGATGCCCAAGCCGAACATGTACCAGTCGCTGCACACCACGGTGATCGGTCCCTTCGGCGAGCGCATCGAGGTGCAGATCCGCACCCGCGAGATGCACGAGGTGGCGGAGGAGGGCATCGCCGCCCACTGGGCCTACAAGGAGGGGCGCGGGGCTTACGGCCGCGACGACTCCAAGTTCGCGTGGCTGCGGCAGCTCATGGAGTGGCAGCAGGACCTCAAGGATCCGAAGGAGTTCCTCGACACGGTGAAGGTCGATCTCTTCACCGACGAGGTCTTCGTGTTCACGCCGATGGGCGAGGTGAAGGATCTGCCCCAGGGTGCGACGCCGGTGGACTTCGCGTACGCCATCCACTCCAAGGTGGGCGACCACTGCGTCGGCGCCAAGGTCAACGGCAAGATCGTCCCGCTCCGCTACAAGCTGAAGAACGGCGACACCGTCGAGGTGCTCACCAGCAACACGGCGAACCCGTCGCGGGACTGGCTCTCCTTCGTCAAGACCAGCCGGGCCCAGACCAAGATCCGCGCGTACATCAAGGCGCAGCAGCGGGAGAAGTCCGTCTCCCTCGGCCGCGACCTGCTCGAGCGCGAGTTCAAGCGGTTCGGCGTCAACCTCAACAAGACGCTGAAGGCCGACTCGTTCGGGAAGGTGCTGCAGGATCTCGGCCTGCGCTCGCCCGACGATCTCCTGTCGGCGGTGGGCTACGGCAAGGTGACGCCGTCGCAGGTGTTGCAGCGGGTGCTGCCCCCCGAGCGCCTCGCGGCCCCCGCGGTCGAGGACTCCATCGCGCCGATGGCGCGGCTCACGGAGATCTTCAAGAAGGTCGCGGGGCGCGGCGCCCGGGCGGGCGTGCGCATCAACGGCATCGACGACGTGATGGTGCGCTTCGGCCGCTGCTGCAACCCGGTGCCGGGCGATCGCATCCTCGGCTTCATCACCCGGGGCCGCGGCGTAACCGTGCACACCGAGGGCTGCGACAAGGTGCTCTCCACCGACGAGGAGCGCCGCGTCGACGTGCAGTGGGACGTGCGGGGCGAGTACAAGCGCCCCGTCACCGTGCGCGTGCTCACCGCCGACCGTCCCGGACTCCTCGCCGACATCTCCCAGAAGTTCTCCGCCGCCGGCGTGAACATCTCCCAGGCCAACTGCCGCTCCACCGGCGACGACCGCGCGGTGAACACCTTCGAGGTCGCGATCTCCGACCTCAAGCAGCTCCAGGGCGTGATGACCGCCATCGAGCGCATCAAGGGCGTCTTCTCGGTCGAGCGGGTGTAGTCGCCTCGAAGGCTTGCTGCGTCTTGCATGCCGGGGTTGTCGGGTCTAAATTCGGACCAGGAGGGCGACCATGAAAGTGCCCAGAGTCTCAGAGGACTTCGTTCCAGTCAGCGAGTTCAAGGCGCAGGCGTCCGAGTGGCTGCGAAAGGTGTCGGAAACCGACGCCGCCGTGGTGGTCACACAGAACGGCAGGCCCGCCGGGGTCCTCATTTCACCGAGAGCTTTCGATGCCCTGACCGCGGAAGCGAGGGTCCGGTCGGCGATTCGGGAGGGCCTCGCAGACCTCGACGCCGGTCGTGTCCATTCGGATGAAGAAGTCGAGCGGAGGACCAAGCTTCGCTATGGCCGCAAAAGGTGAGGACGCCGAGCGGCGGGAGCGGCGTTGACGGGGTGGGGCGCCGCGCGTTAACTGGGCCGGACTTCTCGGCACCAGGAGACCGACAGATGGCCCGCGACGTGATTCAGACGAACGATGCTCCCAAGGCGATCGGCCCCTACTCCCAGGCGATCCGCGTCACCGGCGGGACGACGGTGTACTGCTCGGGGCAGATCCCCCTCGATCCGACGACTGGAGAGATGATCCAGGGCGATGTCGCCGCGCAGACGGTGCAGGTGATGGAGAACCTGAAGGCCGTGCTGGCGGCGGCGGGCGCTGGCTTCGAGCACGTGGTGCGCTGCAACATCTTCCTCGCGGACATGAACGACTTCGGCAAGGTCAACGAGGTGTACGGCCGGTACTTCACGTCGAACCCGCCGTCGCGGGCGACGGTGCAGGTGGCGCGGCTGCCCCGCGACTCCCGCGTCGAGATCGACTGCGTCGCCGCGCTCTGATCGACGGGCAGGCCTTGCCTCCGGCCCGGTGGTTCGCGCAGGATGCGCGCGAAAGTGAACTTCCGGGGCGATCATGAGTACGAGAGTTCTTCGGTTGGCCCTCGTCGCCGCGCTGTCCGCTGCACCGGCGGCGGCGTTGGCTGGTGAAACGCTTTTTCACGGTGGCGAGGTCTTCACCGGCGAGGGCGACGGGCCGTCGGCCACCTGGTTCCTCGTGCGCGACGGCGAGATCGCCGCGGTGGGGGTCGAGCTGCCGGAGGAGCTCGACGGCGTCGAGCACCGGGTGGACCTGGGCGGCGCCTTCGTGGCGCCGGGGTTCGTCGACGCGCACGTCCACTTCGTCGAGGGCGGCCTCGCCCTCATGCAGACCGACCTCGCGGACGTGCGCGGGTCCGAGGACCTTCAGGCTGCCCTGCGCGCCGCTGCGGATCGTCCGGTCGGCGGGTGGATCCTCGCCCGCAACCTGGCGCTCTCGAAGGCTTTAGGGATCGACGCGCTTCGGAGCGCGCTCGCTGCGGAGGGGCCGGCGTATGTGGCCCTCGCCGGCGGGCACCACGCCTTCGTGAACGCCGCCGGCCTGGCTGCGTTGGGGATCGGCGCGGGGACGCCGGATCCCGCAGGCGGACGCATCGACCGCGGGCCGGACGGCGTGCCCACGGGCCTGCTCGAGGACGAGGCGGCCTGGAGCGCCCAGCGGCAGGTCTACGAGGGCTTCTCGCCGGGGCTCGTCGCCCACGCCATGCTGCGCGCCCAGCGGCGGGCCCTCGCCTACGGGATCACCGCGATCGGCGACAACACCTTCTTCCCCGTGCACGCGATGCAGTACCAGCGCCTCGCCGCCGCTGGGTACTTCCACCTGCGGGTGGCGGCGCGCTCATTCGGGCCGGTGCCCGTGACGCGCTTCCTCATGGCGCCGCTCCAGGGCCGGATCCGGTACTTCGGCGAGAAGCACTTCATGGACGAGTCGCTCTCCCAGCCGGCGCTCGGGGGACGAGCGCTGCCGGGTGGCATGCCGCACCTCACGCAGGCACAGGCGGAAGAGGCGCTGCTCTTCGCCGCGGGGGCGGGCACGGCGTTCCACACCCAGGGACGCGAAGGGGCGGAGCGCCTCGTCGCCGCGCGCATGGCGGTCGGCGGGCGGCGGCCCGCTGGAGTCGTCGACGTCATCGATCACTGCGGGAGCTGTGGAGGCGATCTCCCGGCGCGGATCAGGGCCGCGGGCTTCCGGGTGACCGTGCTCCCGTCGCAGCTCTACGACCTGCCGGAGCTCGAGCGCGCCTACCTCCCCGAGGCGGCGGAGGGGCTGCTGCCGCTGCGGGCGCTCTACGACGCCGGCCTCGAGCCGGCCCTCGCCAGCGACTGGCCCCATGGGCTGTCTCCTGAGGTCGCTCGTGCGTCCCTCCGCGGCGACGGGCTCACCCTGCGCAGGCGGGCGCTTCGGATGGCCCTCTCGCCCCTCCAGCAGTTCGCCGTCGCGGCGTCGGGGAAGGGACCCGGAGGCGTGGAGCTCCCCGGCGCCGCTTCGCGGACGATCCCGGTCGCCGGCGCGCTGCGGGGGATCACCTCCGCCGGCGCCGACGCCCTGGGGTGGGGCGCCCTCGGCCGCATCCAGGAGGGGAGTCCGGCGAACTTCGTGATCCTCGACCGCTCTCCCTTCTCCGTGGAGTCGTCGGAGCTCCACGGGCTGGAGGTCGAGGCGACTTTCATCGACGGCATCCCGGTCTATCGCCGCGCGGACACGCGCGAGGGCCGGGCCATGCGTGAGGCGCTCGCGCGCGCCGAGGCCGGCGCCAGTCGATCGGGCGGCGCTCCGGACGCCGGGTTGGATGGGGCTCTCGACGGGCAGGGCGCCGATGAGAAAACAGACACAAATGAAAACAAAAACAGAGACACTGGAGGGCTCGGCGCGCCTGATGGTTCTGGTTTCGATGCGGATGTCTCCATTGTGCGTTCGGGTGGTGCGTCTGGTGATTTGGAATTTCGCCGCGATGCCGAGACGCTGGCCTCCGCGATCGCTGCGGATGACGCCGCATCCGACGCCGTGGATGCCGCCATCGCCGGTCAGTTCGACTCCAAGCCGTACTCGTGGACCCGCGCGCCCATCATCGGCTTCGACCCGTCCGTCGGCGTGCTCCTGGGCGGCGCGCTCTTCGTTCATCCATACGAGGACGAGGGTTGGGACGGCGGCGGCTGGGCCATGTACGCGCTCGAGGAGGCGAGCTACCAGGTCGTCGCAGACGTGCAGCGCCGGAAAGCCTTCGGCCCTCTCGCGGCCCACGTGGCGCTGCGTTTCGAGACCTGGCGGTCCAACTTCTACGGCATCGGCAACGACACGAGCCTGGACGGTGCCTTCGAGACCCGGCCGACCCTGGCCGAGGTGAGGCCGGGCCTGCGGCTACCGCTGGGCCGCAGATGGGAGGCCGGGCTCTACGCCCACTACGCCTGGCTGAACGAGGGCACCGAGGCTCGGATCCTGGCGGAGGAGGGCGACCACGCGGGCGTCGTCGGCGGCACGTACTGGGGCCCGCGCGCAGAGCTGGTCTGGGATACCCGCGACAACGGCTTCTCGTCCCGGAAGGGGACGCGGTTCTCCGTGTTCAGCACGGCGTGGATGGAGCAGGGAGGCAAGTACCTGCCGAGGTTCACGTTCGGCGGATCGCTCTCGCACTTCGTTCCGCTGCGGGCCCCCGACTGGATCCTGGCGCTTCGGCTGGAGGGCGGCGCCAACGTCGGAGAGCGCGGCTACCTGAGCGACTTCGCCCTGGGCGGCGCCTCCCGGCTGCGGGGCTACTCCATCAACCGATTCCGGGGCGACCACGCCGTCGACGGCACCGCCGAGCTGCGCTTCCCCATCTGGCGCTTCGTCTCGGGCGCCGCCTTCGCCGACGCCGGCCGCGTCTGGGTCGATGGCATGCCGGAGGGCGACCGCCCCCTGTCGTTCTCCGGCGGAGGCGGCCTGCGCTTCGGCTTGCCCCCCGAAGGCCTCGTCAAGCTTCGCCTCGACGCCGGCTTTGGCCGAGACGAGTGGGGGCTCTTCTTCACCTTCGGCGAAGCATTCTGACGCCCGCCGATTGGGCCAGAGCCGAGCGTTTAGAGATGGCCGGCCAGTCGAACGACCGCGTCATCAACCTTGGATGCGAGCTCGAGGTACTGCTGCGTCCATCCGCTGCTCATGCTGACCTCTTGCAAGTCACCGGTTGGCAAGAAGAGAAGCTCGAGCTGCTCTCTCGGAAACTCACCGCGGTGGACGGCAGCGATCAGTCCGTCCCACTCTGCGAGGGCGTGGTCCGAGCCTTTCCAGGAGGACCAAACGAAGTCATTCCCTGGCAATGCAAGCAGTTCCCTCATCGCCTGCAAGATGGCGAGGAGTACTTCCCGTGGCTCGGTCATTCGTCCTCCTCATGAACCCGCGGGTCTGCGAGGGTTAATGGAAAACCGCACGCCATCAAGTGCCGATGGCCAGGAGATGGACCAGGAAGAGGCTCGCTGCAATCAGGAGCACGAGGGACGCTGCGACGGTGAGCACAACCGGTCTACCTACGGCGCGCAAGGTGCGCACGTCGACACCCAGTCCGAGGCCCGCCATGGCGACGAGGGTGAGCGCCGACGAGGTCTGTCGCAGGGCGAGGGCCGTCTCCGACGGGATCGCGCCGGCAGAGCGGAGCGCCGCCAGGGCGAGAAAGCCCACGATGAACCACGGCACCAGCCTGCCTAAAGCGTGTCGACAGTTTTCAGCCGACACCGTCCTTCTCGGACGTCAAGCGTACGCTCTTTCTGCTTCACCGAGGCGAGTTCCACGCGTGGGACGAACCCACGCGCCAGCGCTCCCCTCTCTGCAGACGTTTTTCGTCTCCACC